>Ga0210125_1000073_pt1 | contig 19805 bp, 15 predicted proteins | sample RushMan_CattailN_FD_185555 | JGI IMG/M metagenome (GOLD analysis project Ga0210125, IMG submission 185555) | Wetland microbial communities from San Francisco Bay, California, USA, that impact long-term carbon sequestration -... | ecosystem: Environmental > Aquatic > Marine > Wetlands ...
TGCTGTTAATAAAGATCCTGAAGCTCCTATATTCAGCAAGGCTGATTTCGGGATTGTAGAGGATCTGTTTAATTTTATTCCCGTGTTTAAAGAAGAAGTAGAAAAGCACAAGAGCACATGCTCGTAGTCGGCTCCATGGCTTGTGCGGGCGGGGGGAAACCCCGTATGCATCAAGCTAAGGGGTTGTCGGTTCATGGAATGGCTGCTCGCTCCGTGTAGCCTAGAGCCTTGTGCCCGTCCCATGGACGCCCACAAGGGGTAAGCTACAAGTATTCTGTGTTCGCTTGATGCATATGGGGATAACCCCACCCCTGCGGTACCCTCAATGCTGCTGAAATAAACTCGACCTTACAATTTCACGGTCGCAGTGCTTAATTCGCCAGCATTGTGCGATAGCCCGGAGGATTATGCTTGATCTGTTGATGCGGGGTTTATCTCCGCCCAAAACCGAATTTCCATTGCTCACAGTGTTGTGAGAGTCCAATTTCAGCTCGTGGAGGGGGAGGATGGATCCTATCTGGTATAAGAGTTATGATTCCGATGTACCCAAGAGTCTGGAGTATCCGCAAGAGCCTTTGCCAATACTTTTAAAAAAGAACGCGGAGAAGTATTCAAACAACACAGCAACTGAGTTTTTCGGTGCAAAGCTGACGTATTCTTCCCTGTGGAAGCAGATACAAAGTTTTGCCAATGCATTGAGCCAGATGGGAGTTGAGCCCGGGAGCAAAGTAGCCATCATGCTTCCCAATTGTCCGCAAGCAGTCATTAGTTTTTATGCAGTTTTGTGGCTGGGCGGCGTGGCGGTGATGACTAATCCTTTGTACGTCGAACGGGAAATGAAACATCAATGGGTTGATTCTGAGGCAAAATTTCTGGTTGTTTTGGATCACCTTTATCCTAAAGTCTCCAAGGTCCTCCCTAAAACTGACATCAAAAAGGTCATCGCCACCGGCATTAAAGACTATCTGCCTTTTCCGAAAAATTGGCTGTATCGTCTTAAGACTTTAAAGGATAAGCTGTTTACGGCTGTTCCGTATGGCGAAAACGTCTTCAGCTTCACCAGGCTGATAGAAAGTACTTCCCCTACACCGCCTTCCTGTCCGGCAAATCTAGATGATCTTGCTCTGCTTCAGTATACCGGTGGTACGACCGGGGTTGCGAAGGGCGTGATGCTATCCCATGGCAATATCCTTGCCAATGTTGCACAGATCGCCGGCTGGTTCCCGGAGTTGAATTGGGGGAAGGAACGTTTCATTTCCATTTTGCCTTTTTTCCATGTCTTCGGCATGACGGTCGCCATGAATTTTCCTTTCTATACGGGTTGTACCGTAACTTTGGTGCCCAAGTTCGACTTAGATGATTTTGTAAAGACTCTGCAGAAGACCAAACCAACCCTTTTTCCGGGTGTTCCAACCATATTTGTGGCAATCGTCAACCATAAAGACATCAGTTCATTTGATCTCTCTTCGATTCGGTTTTGCATAACGGGTTCCGCGCCTATGCCGGTGGAAGTATTGAAGAAATTTGAGGAGTTGACGGGGAGCATCATTATAGAAGGTTATGGGTTGACGGAGTCAAGCCCTGTGACTCACTGCAACCCCATTAAGGGAACGCGTAAAGCGGGTTCGATCGGGGTTCCGCTGCCCGATACCGAATTTAAGATTGTCGATTTGGATATGGGAGTCGAAGAGCAGCCGGTCGGCCAGGAAGGTGAATTGGTCGTGAAAGGTCCACAGGTGATGCAAGGCTACTGGAAAATGCCTCAAGAAACCGACTCCACTCTGCGCGATGGATGGCTATATACGGGCGATATCGCGACGATGGATGAGCAAGGCTATACTTTTATCGTCGACCGGAAGAAAGATATGATTATAGCCGGCGGTTATAATATCTATCCCAGAGAAGTTGACGAGGTGCTTTACGAACACCCCAAAGTCCTAGATGCTGTAACCGTCGGAGTTCCCGATCCTTACCGTGGTGAAACGGTAAAGGTTTTTATCGTGCCCAAGCCGGGTGAGGAAATTACCGAAAAAGAAATTATTCAATTTTGCAAGTCCAGGCTGGCAGCTTACAAGGTCCCCAAAAGCGTTGAGTTTAGAGAATCTTTGCCAAAAACAACTGTGGGCAAAGTACTTCGAAAGGAACTGCGCAGAGAGGCCATTAAAGAGCAAGAAGACAAGAAAAACGAAGATTAGCGGATGAAGCACCGCCGACTTTGCACCATCTATCAGGCCGCCTCACAATTTTTCTACCTCCAAAATCATTGCTATCCGCGCGATTCGGCGCTTCAATGGGTCGGCAACCGTTGTAACCTCGCCAGCAAAGAACGCGAACTCCTCAACCGCGGTGTTTTCTCTCAGGAGATCGCGCTAAGGCGGCGGGCAAAACGCTGTGTCGGTTCAAACTGGCAAGAGAAACTACTCGTGGTGGATGGACACAACGTACAGATCACGATTGAGAGCGCCATTCTGGGGCGTTCCTTGTTAGTGGGAAACGATGGGGCTTTGCGGGACTTGGCCGGACAATCCGCCGGCTTCAAATTTTCGGAAGTGAGCGAAATGGCGCTGGATATGGTTTTTTCTTTCCTGGGGGAGTTCAGGCCTGTCAAGGTTTTATTCTTATTTGATGCGCCCTTGAGCCTCAGTGGATACATGGCGGACAAATATCGGCAGAGAATGAGGAGTCTGGGGCTTGCCGGAGAAGCCAAGGCGGTTCCCGTTCCGGAACGTGAATTTCCATATGGTGAAAGTGTGGTCGCCAGCAGCGACCGGGCAGTCCTGGATGCCTCGACTCGATGGCTCGACCTCGCCCGATGGGTTGTCGATTTCAGTCTAACTTCACAACTTACTGCAGATTTTTCTACCCTGATTCCTTTCAATCCATCTGCTCAGACGGAACCCGAAGTTCACCCCTGCCGATCAAGTTGATGATTGCATAGCTGCTTGTCAAAAGACCAGAGCTGTGTTAGCAAGAAAAGCCCCGGCGTCTGCGGTGATTGTTGGGGCACATTTTCCGCTGCGAATGTCTACACTCGAAAGTTCGAAAGGATACTCCGATTATGGCTGAAATTGCCCCGTTTAGAGGGTTTCGTTACAATCAAGAGAGAGTTCCGGATCTGTCTGAAGTGGTGATCCCACCATACGATGTGATTTCAAAACGCGAACAGGAACTTTTCTATGAGAGAAGCTCTTTTAATATGATACGGCTGGAGCTTGGCAAATCGACACGGGAGGATTCTGAGCAAAATAACCCTCACACCCGAGCTGCTCAACATCTTCAAGATTGGTTGAAGGAAAGAATTCTGATTCGAGATGACCAGCCCGCCATTTATTATTACGAATTGGATTATTCGCTAACTCCGCAAACGCGTCAGACGCGCTATGGTTTTATGTGCCTGCTGCGGTTGGAAGACTTCGCCTCTGGAGGCGTTCGCCCTCACGAACGCACATTTCAAGCCATAAAGGACGAGCGGCTGCGACTTATGTTGACAGCACAGGCCAACTTAAGTCCCGTTTTTGCGCTGTATGCAGATCCCGCACAGTTGGTTGACCATCATTTGAAAGATGGGCGCGAGACCGAACCGCTGTTTTGCTTCAAAGATGACAACGGAATGGAGCACAGAATCTGGCGAGTAAGAAATCTGAGAGTCTTGCGGCAGGTCAAATCTTTGATGCTTGATAAGGCGATTTTTATTGCCGATGGGCATCATCGTTATGAGACCGCGCTAAACTACCGAAACATCCAAAGGGAACGGTTTGAATCCGGAGGGCCGCAGGCTTCGTATGAATACATTATGGTTTACTTGTCTAATATGAATCAAGGCGGTTTGACAATTCTTCCAACCCACCGATTGCTGCGAAGCCTTAATTCCTGGGAGCCGGACCTGTTTTTAAAGCAGGCCCAATCGTTTTTCGAAATCCTGAGCTATACGGCAACCGAAAGTGGCCAACAGGAATGGCGTTCGAAACTCGAATTGGCTAAATTGCGCAAGGAAACTGCAATTGGTTTCTATAGCCGCAAGGTTAATGCATTTTATCTACTTAAGGCCAAACGAAGCACCGTTTCTTCATATTTGGCACGCCGCGAGATACCGGAAATCCTGCATGATCTGGATGTGGTTGTGCTGGATGAGGTGATCCTTCGACATCTATTGGGGCTGTCAGAGGTTCTGCTGGGCGATGAAAACAACATTCACTTTAAACATGATCTTGTGGATGCTCTTTTGAAAGTGCAATCAGGAGAATACGAGGTCGGTTTTTTCATTAACCCAACGCGCATAGAGCAGGTTCAGGAAGTGGCGACTGCCGGGCTTATAATGCCGCACAAATCGACTTATTTTTACCCCAAGGTAGGGAGCGGCTTAATCATAAATCCGCTCTATCCGGGTGAAGAAGTTTTTGTTTAAAGGAAGGATTTTTTGCTGACTACCGATTCGCTTTTCGACGGAGAACTCTTTGTTTTTCAAGAGAAGAGTGGGTATCGTTTTTCCATGGACAGTGTTTTGCTGGCTGGTCTTACCAGGGTTGGAGCCAATGATCGGGTCATTGATTTAGGCAGCGGCTGTGGGGTGATTCCCCTCATTTTGAGTCGGAGAGAGCCTGGAGCCAGCTGTGTTGGCCTGGAGATCCAGCCTCAGTTGGCGGCTCTGGCACAAAAGAATGTCGGAATAAATTGTTTGAAGGATCGAATCACGTTGCTGGAAATGGATTTTCGTGAGGTGAGAGAACACCTCCCGGCAGAATCTTTCGACCTCGTCATAAGCAATCCGCCTTATCGTCGCGTTCATTCGGGTCGAATCAATCCCAATCTGCAGCGTGCAATCGCCCGACATGAAATCTCCGGTTCCGTTCGTGACGTTTTTGCTGCCGGAAAATATCTGCTTCCAACGGGCGGCCGTCTGGCAACAATCTATCCGGCTGAGAGGCTGGACCATCTGATGGGGGTCGCGCATGAACTTGGGTTTAGTCCCAAAGTACTCACCGTTATATACTCCGATCCATCCGGTCCGGCCAAGCTGGTTCATTTGGAATGCCGCAAGGGAGCGGGTCGACAGTTGCGGGTTGAACAGCCCTTCTACATATATCAGGAAGGGGGCGGCTACACGCAGGCTATGCGAAAACTGTATGAAGAATAACGAAAACCGGTGGAACGCGAGTTGTCGAACAGTCTTTCAGGCAGGCTCTTTGGGCACGCGGTTCACTTCTCATCGCGAAGGCAGGAAGCGTCATTGTGGTACTGGATAGGTGCTTAAATTAAAGGAGTAAGTCATGGATATGGGATTAAAGGGAAAAGTTGCTATCATCGCGGGCGGAAGCCAGGGACTGGGAAAAGCCGTAGCAACAGAGATGGTCCGTGAAGGGGCAAAGGTCGCCATCGGTGCTTTGGATGACCCCGAGCTGCCGAAAGCTGTAGAGGAAATCGGCGCCGTTGCGGGGGGAGAGGTTTTGGGAATTCCGGTAGATGTTACCAAAGCGGAAGAGGCGAAAAATTTTATCCGTAAAGCGATAGAGCATTATGGAACTGTTGACATACTGGTTAACAATGCGGGCGGACCGCCGTCAAAGACCTTCCTGGAAATTGATGACGACCTTTGGAACATGGGCGTGCGTCTTAACTTAATGAGTACAATCATCATGACCCGTGAGGCCGTTCCGACGATGATAGAAAAACGCTGGGGACGGGTCATAAACATGACCTCGATAGCGGTGAAGCAGCCTATAGACGGCTTAATCCTTTCCAATACGGTTCGCTCGGGAGTAATAGGTCTTGCAAAAACTCTCTCCAATGAGTTGGCCTCATACAATATAACTGTTAATAATGTATGTCCGGGATATACGATGACGGAAAGGGTGAGAAAGCTTGCCATTGTGACGGCTGAGAAGCAAGGGACGACGCCGGAAGCCGTGGTCAAGGGGTGGGAATCCGAGGTTCCCATGGGACGTATGGGTACTCCTGAAGAATTTGCAGCTCTGGTGACATTCCTCGCATCGGAGCGGGCGAGCTATATTACGGGGGCCTCCATTCAGATTGATGGAGGATGGTACAAAGGAGTAATGTAAATTTTGGCAACACCGAATAGAAACGCTTACATCCGGGCCGTTGGAAGGTTTCTCCCCGAAAGGAGACTCACCAATAAGGACCTGGAAAAGATGGTTGATACTTCCGATGAATGGATCTATGCCCGGACCGGTATAAGGGAGCGCAGAATTCTGGAACCTGGTTTGGGCAACTCCTACATGGCCGTTCGAGCCGCACAAGAATGTCTGGAAAGGGCGGGTGTCGAACCTGCCGATCTGGACGCGATCATTGTTGGAACTGTAACTCCCGACACGACTTTTGCTTCCACCGCCGGCTTAGTGCAACAGGCTCTTGGGGCGAAACGCGCCTGGGGTTTTGACCTGTCCAGTGCATGCTCGGGTTTCATTTTCTCCCTGACCGTTGGCGTTCAGATGATTGAATCGGGTAGATCGGAAAAGGTACTGGTAATCGGCAGCGATGTGATGAGCAGCATAATCGATTACCAGGACCGCAATACCAGCGTTCTGTTCGGAGATGGCGCCGGGGCCGTATTGTTGGAACGTTCGCCGGAACCCGGATATGGCATTCTGGATTTTATTCAAAGGGTGGATGGCAGTGGTGCTGAGTTTTTAAATGTTAAGGCCGGCGGCAGTCGTATGCCGGCTAGTATTGAAACCGTGCAAAATAGGCTGCACTTTGTCTACCAGGATGGGCGATATGTTTACAAACATGCCGTGACCGAAATGGCTGCTGTCTCTTTGCAGGTGCTTGAAAAGAACGGTTTAAGCGGTACAGATCTCGCTCTGTTTGTGCCCCACCAGGCCAATCTCAGGATTATCGAGGCTTGTGCCAATCGGCTAGGGGTCGATATGAGTCGGGTGGTTGTCAACATCGATCGTTACGCCAACACCAATGGGGCAACCATTCCTCTCTGTTTATATGATGTTTGTGTCGAGCAGCAGCGCGTGTCCAAAGGAGACTATGTGCTAATGTCGGCGTTCGGAGCCGGTTTCAGTTGGGGGAGCGTCCTCGTCCGCTGGTGGCAGTAACCTTTCACAAATTAATTACCTTGCTCGCGGCCATGATTCTGCTTTTTTTTCCGAAATTCCAAATCCGAAATTCGAAATCCTAAAGGCCTGCCCTGTTAAGCAACTGCTCCCAGCGCGCATCTATCTGCTGTTGAAAGCTTTCGATCTGCTCGGGGAGCATTTTTTTGAAACGGCCCTGCAACTTCAAATACTCTTCAACAGGTCGTTTGCGGCCGCTGCGGGCTATGCTGAGAGTCTTCCCCGTCAGCTGAAAGACGTCGTGTTCCACCTCGTAAAGTGCTACGACTCCAGTTTCAACCGCCAGTCTTCCTATCTTGATGGTATCCTTGGTAGGAAATATCCAACCGGCCGGACAGGGGATGGCTAGATGCACAAAGCGTGTCCCCTTGATGCCCTTCGCCTTGACAAACTTGTTGTAAAGATCTCCCGGGTAGGATGAGCAAGTAGTGGCCAGATATGCGGGATGATGGGCTTCCATGATCTGAATAAAATCTTTTTTTGGCTGTTCTTTGGGGATAACCGGTGTTGTTGTAGTGAAAGCGCCGGTTGGAGTGGCACTCGAGCGTTGCACCCCTGTATTCATATAAGCTTCATTATCGTAGCAAACATAAATAAAATCGGTCTCCCGCTCGGCCGCACCGCTCAGGGCCTGAATCCCCATGTCAAAAGTACCGCCGTCTCCTGCGATGGCGAGTACCGTATAATCATCTTGCCCGGTTGCCTTCAAGCCTGCAGCCAGCCCGGAGGCGGAAGCTGCAGTACTGGCGAAAGTATTATTCACGGCGTTAACGGCGATGGGTGTTTTTGGATAGATGCCGTGAAGTATGGTAAGGCAGCACGCAGGCAGCGTCACAATCGTTTTCGGGCCTAAAGCTTTTAGGATGTATCGGTATGCTATCGGAAGTCCGCAGCCTGCGCACGTGCGAGTTCCGGGCATCAAAAATTCTTGTTCGGGGAGATCCAAAATAGCTGTCGCCATGATGCTAATAATTCCTTTCTTCGTTTGAATCCTTTACTTATACCTCTTTGCCCAGCCACCTGGGGTGCTCTTGCTGTTGGCCGTTCTGCATTGCATGCAAAGTTTCATGGGCTGATTCCACGAGATCGGCAGGTTTGACGTCCTTCCCCCCCAATCCGACGACATAGTTGAAAACGGTAGGTCGATGCCCGTTATGGCTGAAAAGTGCGGCCTTAAGTTCGGTGTTGAGTGCACCCTCATAACCGTAACTGATGGCCTTTTCGACAACGGCAACGCACTTTGTCTGCTGTAACGCCTGGGACAAGATCTTCGCGGGAAATGGTCTAAAGATGCGCACCCCAATAACACCTGCTTTGATCCCTTCATCACGCAGCATATCCACGGTTTCACTCGCTTCGCTGGCCAGCGATCCCATCGTCACAAAGAGAAGATCGGCGTCCTCAGCTTGGTAGCGATACAAGGGATCTTCGTAAAGTCGCCCGAATGCTTTTTCGAAGGCTCTGCTTGCTTCTGCGGCAACCGGCAGAGCCGCTTCGAGATCCTCCTGCAAACGGCGCCGGAACCCCATATAGCCTGGACAGAGATTGCCGTTTGGATCGGGTATTGGGTCGGTCATCACCACCGGGTTGATGTTGACCGGTTTTTCGGAATCCAAAGCATAAGGCAGCTGGAATGGGGGCAGGAACGCATCCACTTCCTCTTGAGAAGGAACGCTGACAGGCATCATGGTGTGGGAAAGACGAAAGCCGTCAAAACACACCATAATGGGGATTAGAAGCTGTTCGGCAATCTTGTATGCCAGTATGATCTGGTCGAGGATCTGCTGGTTGTTTTGACAATAAAATTGCATCCAGCCGGTATCACGCTGGGAAATGGTATCCTGCATATCGTTAAGGATGGTCCAGGGAGCGCCCAGTCCGCGATTGGCCACCGGCATGACGATGGGCAATCGGGCTCCGGCGGCCCAGTGCAGTTGCTCGTGCATGTAGGCCAGTCCGTTTGCCGCGGTGGCTGTAAAGACCCTGGCACCAACCAGGGACGCCGAGATGCACACACCCATGGCGGAATGCTCACTCTCGACCCGGACAAACTCAGCCTTTAATTCACCTCGTTCGACATATTCGGAAAGAACTTCCGGGATCTTTGATTGCGGAGTGATGGGATAGGCAGCTATAACCTGCACGCGGCATAACTTGGCGGCCAAGGCAGCCGCCTGGTTTCCAGTTAAGATGAGCGTTTGTTCCACTGTGTAAGCTCCCTTGCATGTATTAGCGTAGACAACATCAAAAACAATATATCACATTAAACTTAACTAAGCATCTGTCATGCTGTACTCAAAGCCGCGAACATTTCTTTCGTTTCGGCACAGGAATGAGAGCGGAGGACCATTCATCTATTGACATTTCAGGATAAATAGCGATTAATCCAATAGCGACCGCTATTTCAGAAGTCAAATGAAAAGATGCGCAACTTCCAGTATATTTTTTCCATGAAAAATCTAAAATGAGCAATCGAAGAAAGGATGGAGGGAGCGCGAAGCAGGAATGCGATGTTTGATTGTTTGGGAGTGAGAGCAAGAAGCTTTGGTTCGGCTTATGCGCTTGCCCTCACGCTCCAACTGCAGCTTATTTTTTACCCTTGGTGGCTCGCTTGGAAGCTTTCAGCGGGTTAATTTTGGCTTGTTGAGCTGCAACATCCTGTTTGGTGTGGGTAGCGAAATTACAGTGGTTCGTTTTCCACTTGATGGACGGATTGGGGTAACTTGAGCAATACCTGCCCAGTTCCAAATCCATGATCCTTTGGCAACCATCGCATTGATCAACGATAGTGTAACAGGAACCCCCGTTGTAACCACAGCCAGCTTTTGTCATGAAGGCGCAGTCCGTACCCGCCTTCACAGTTTCACAAATCATGACAACCACCTCCGAATCTGATAGCATTAAGTTTATCTTCCTCAAAAACCGCCCGAATAGTAACCGGGAATTTTTTTATGTCAAGCATTTTCGAAAAATTTTTGAGAGGTGAGAGTAAGTGGCCAAGAAAATCGGTGAACTCTTGATGGAAGACGGGTTGATCAAACCCGACCAGCTCAAACGTGCTCTTGATGAACAGCAACACACCAGCGAACGCATAGGGTCGATCCTGGTAAAACTCGGGTTCATCACCGAAGATGATTTGGTAGAGGCCATTGCCAGACAATTCCGTGTGCCCGCTGTGAACCCTTCACAACTGTCCATATCCAAAGAAATCCTGAATCTGATCCCCCTTAACATCGTGCAGAAATATCACGCCGTGCCCTTTGGCATCATGGGCAATGTCCTCAACGTTGCCCTGGCTGACCCGGGTGATCTCTTTATTATTGAAGACGTGCGTTTTCTCACTGGGAAAACCATCCAGACCCATGTTGCTCGCGAGAGTTCCATCAGAGAGGTTATTGGCCGCTACTACGAAGATGAGAACTTTGAGGAAGTGCTCGGAATCCTGAGAGACGAGGCCGATACACAATTTTTTGAAAGCGTTGAAGAGTCTGACCTTACGTCGCTGGAAGGTGCAGCGGAACAGGCTCCGGTTGTCAAACTGGTAAACTTGATTTTGATGGATGCAATTCGAAAGCAAGCCAGCGACATCCACCTTGAACCCTATGAGAAGATGATGCGGGTGCGTTTCCGCATCGATGGGGTTCTTTATGAGATCATGCGTCCTCCTCTGCAAATGAAAAACGCCATCATTTCCAGGCTGAAGATTATGAGCCGCCTGGACATCGCTGAACGGCGCCTGCCTCAGGACGGTCGGATAAAACTGCGCTACAAGGGACGCGAGATGGATTTTCGCGTATCGGTTTTACCAACGCTTTTCGGCGAAAAAGTGGTCCTTCGTCTGCTTGACAAATCAAGCCTGCAGCTTGACATGACCAAATTGGGATTTGATGAGGAGCAGCTCAAACAGTTTCGAGAAGCAATCTATGCGCCTTACGGTATGGTTATGGTCACCGGTCCGACCGGAAGCGGCAAAACAACCACACTTTATAGCGCCCTTTCGGAATTGAACAAGATAAGCCAGAATATATCCACGGCGGAGGACCCGATCGAATATAATCTCATCGGTATCAATCAGGTGCAGGTACATGATGCTATTGGCTTGAATTTTGCTTCAGCATTAAGAGCATTCCTGAGGCAGGACCCGGACATCATCATGGTGGGAGAGGTGAGAGATTTTGAAACTGCGGAAGTGTCAATCAAAGCCGCCCTGACCGGCCATTTAGTTCTGAGCACCCTGCACACCAATGACGCTCCGAGTACGGTAAACCGGCTTCTCAACATGGGCGTGGAATCCTTTCTGGTCTCTTCGGCCGTCAACCTGGTTCTGGCTCAGAGACTGGTCAGGAAGCTTTGCTCGGACTGCAGGGTAAAAGAAGAAGTAATCCCCGAAGCTCTAATGGATTTGGGAGTTAGAGAGGAAGATGTCGGGACGTTTGACTGTTATCGAGGGAGAGGTTGCCCGGCCTGCAGTCACACGGGCTATAAAGGACGCGTAGCTTTGTATGAAGTAATGCCTTTGTTCGATGAAATTCGAGAGCTCGTGCTGCTGGGATCTTCTTCCGCCGAGATCAAGAATCAGGCGATCGACCTTGGCATGATTACCCTGAGACAGAGCGGTATCCAGAAGCTGAAAAGAGGAATAACTTCGATTGAAGAAGTCATACGATCCTCCGCTCGGGATTAAATAGCTGATGAGCGAAGAGTACAGGTAGGCGCAAGTAAGTCCCCCGTTAGAATTCCCCCCTTTCGGAATTAAGGGGGGTAGGGGGGATTCTAAAAGTGAACTCACCACAGATACCAGTTAATGGCGTAAACTTTGGAGTGCGTAATGCCCATTTACATGTGGAAGGGAACCGACCGCAAAGGAAGCAGGCAGAAGGGCGAAATTGAAACGGACAACGTTGCTATTGCCCGCCAGCTTTTGCTTCGCAAAGGCGTAAATGTCAAAAGCGTCAAAGCAAAGCCCAAAGACATATCTGAGTATATCCCTCTGTTGCAGCCAAGGGTCAAAGAGAGGGATATGGTAGTGTTCGTGCGCCAGTTTGCCACCATGATCGATGCGGGTCTCCCAATCATGCAATGCCTGGAAATTTTGCGCGAGCAGCAAAGCAATCAGACTTTGAAACGAATCATCAAGCAGATCAGGCGCGACGTTGAGGAGGGCTCAACGTTTTCAGACGCAATCAGGAAGCACCCAAAGGTTTTTGATAACTTGTTCGTGAACCTGGTTGCCGCCGGTGAGGTCAGCGGTATCTTGGACGTCATCCTGAATCGCCTGGCGGTCTACATCGAGAAGATGGCCAGTTTGAAGAAAAAAATAAAGGGGGCAATGACGTATCCAGCCATTGTGGTTGGTGTGGCGGTAGTCGTAATTGCTGTAATCCTGGTCTACGTAATACCCGTTTTTGCCGGTCTGTTCCGTGATGCCGGAGTAAGCCTTCCGCCGCTGACACTTCTTGTGATGAACTTGAGTGCCTTTGCACAATCCTATTTTCATTGGGGCATCGTGGGATTCATATTATTTGTCATTGCTATCCGAAGGATACGACGAACTTCTCGGGGGAGGGAATGGACTGATCAGATTCTATTGAAACTTCCAGTATTTGGCTTGCTGCTGAGAAAAGTTGCCATAGCCCGCTTCACTCGAACTCTTGGTACCATGTTGGAAAGTGGTGTTCCTATTCTGGACAGCCTGGAAGTAGTGTCAGCCGCAACCGGCAACAAAGTCATCGAAAATGCGATTCGCAAAGCGCGCATAGCCATCGCCGAGGGGCATCCTGTGGCTGAACCGTTGGCCGAAACCAAAATGTTTCCTCCAATGGTAACGCAAATGATTGCAGTGGGGGAAGCGACCGGAGCTTTGGACAACATGCTCGGGAAAATTGCCGACTTTTACGATGAAGAAGTGGATACTGCGGTCGATTCGCTAACTGCCCTCCTGGAGCCCATGCTCATCGTATTTCTTGGTGTTACTGTGGGTGGCTTGCTGATTGCCATGTATCTTCCAATTTTTCAGCTGGCGGACGTGGTGGCCCGCGGGTCATGATGCCGACGACGCTAGTGAATGGAATCTCGTTGTGGTGCCAGAATAATGCCCGAAAATGCGTAGCGCAGGGCTTTAGCCCTGCTAAAAAGTCTGGCGTCTCGAAAAACCGCAGCTATTTATAAGGCAAACAAATGGAGCATCTGCCATTGTCCGATCTGCCGCTGGCTCGTAAGATTAAATTGCATCTACTGTCTCGGCTGCTTTTAGGCCTTTTCTTTCTGGTGCTCACCGTAATTGCTCAGACGCGGAATGACTGGGAATTCCTTTCTGCCCATCTGCAGCCTCTATACTTCTTTTCCGTCGTTATTTTCCTGTTTACCATCGTGGCCGGACTCAGTCTTAAATACGTTCAGCACCTTGTGAGGTTTGCCTATCTTCAGTTGTTCTTCGATGTTGAAGCTGTAACGATTCTCATATTTCTTTCGGGAGGGGTCGAGAGCCTTTTCTCATTTCTCTACATGCCGGTGATCATTGCTGCCGCTCTGCTGTTGAATCGGAGTGGCAGTCTCTGGGTAGCTTCCCTGTGCAGTCTATCTTACGGCCTTTTGTTGGATTTCCAGTATTTTGGTTGGATTGTTCCATTGCAGGTGATCGGTGGGACGCCGTTTTATCGTGAAAGCGGATTTTATCTGCAAAGTCTCTTGATGAACATCGCCGCGTTCTATCTGGTTGCATATCTGAGCGGTTATCTCGCGGAGGAACTGAGGAAATCCAGTCAACTGGTCTTGGAGCACAAAAAAGATTTCCGAGAACTGGAAACATTACACCGCAACATAGTGCGAAGTATAACCAGCGGCCTGCTCACAATTAGTCCAACCGGTGTCATCCAGTTTTGCAATCCCGCTTGTCAGGAAATTCTCGGATTGCCCAAAGATCGGCTTGAGAACTGTTATGTTCAAGAGATATTCCCGTCCGTAGAGATTTCGACATGGGCGGCGACGGAATCCTGCATTGACCAAAAAATCTTCCCCAATGGCAACCGCCATGAAATTATCTATAAACGACCTGACGGCGGGGAACTTCTGCTTGGCTACACAAATTCTGTCCTACACGGGGATGACGGCAATTCCTCGGGCTGGATCTTTGTCTTCCAGGATCTCACCCGGTTGAAGACTATGGAAGAGCATATGAGACGCATGGAGCGCCTGGCTTTTGCGGGAAATATTGCCGCCGAGATTGCTCACGAAATTAAAAATCCGTTGGCATCTATCAGTGGAGCCGTTGAATTGGTCCAGGATGCCGTTAGACATGATACCGGTCAGATACGTCTTTTTGGCATTATGCATCGGGAGGTGCAGCGAATTGATGAACTGGTGACCGATTTTCTATGGCTGGCGAAGGGCGCCAGACAATCATCCCAAAAAGAGGCAATCTCGATTGTAGATAGTATGCAGGAAATTTTGTCGCTGCTGAAAAGCCGCAGGAAATTCAGTGCCTACCATTCAATCAAGACCTCGTTTGAGATCAAGCCAAGCATCTATATCGATTCGCATCACTTTCGTCAGATCGTTTGGAACCTGGTCACCAACGCCCTTGAAGCCATGCCGGAAGGCGGAGAGCTTTTAATTCATGTGGGCGCCGATGGAAGTTCAGACGAACCCGACGTTCGCATCGATATCCGCGATACGGGAAACGGAATTGCCGAAGGAATTCGCACCAAAGTCAGCGAACCGTTCTTTAGCACCAAAACAAGCGGTACCGGCCTTGGCCTGAGTATCGTTTACCAGTTGGTAGAAAACTCCGATGGCCGCATTGAAGTGACCCACCACAAGGATTCCGGCACGACCTTTTCACTTTTTTTTCCAATTTATATCCCTTTTTCTCTTGCCAAGTGATTTTGAAATGACTATAAGCACTCACAACAGACGAGTGCTAACAGATTGAATTGGGGTTGGGCGCAGTACCGTTCAATCCCACAAAATCTAATTTTATCAAAGAAAGGAGTTGTACGCATGAATCTTAAACCACTCAACGATCGAGTTATTGTGAAGCGCATTGAAGAGGAACAAAAAACCGCCGGTGGAATCATTATTCCCGATACGGCCAAGGAAAAGCCAATCCAGGGTGAAGTGCTGGCAGTTGGCAACGGCAAGCTAATGGAAGACGGCAGCCGAAGGCCGCTTGATTTAAAGGCGGGTGACAAAGTTTTATTCGGCAAATATGCCGGAACCGATATCAAAGTTGAAGGAGACGAGCTCCTCATCATGCGCGAGGATGACATCCTTGCGATCGTCGAAAAATAACATTCCGGAAGTCCGTAAAAAATAATCACACAGTACAGAATGAGTAGGAGGAAATCATAATGGCAAAACAGCTGATTTACGATGTTAAAGCCCGCGAAGCGCTGCTTAACGGAGTTAATACACTTGCTGATGCAGTTAAGGTAACACTCGGCCCCAAAGGCCGTAACGTAGTGATCGAGAAAAGCTTCGGCGGTCCCACCGTAACCAAAGATGGCGTGACCGTTGCCAAAGAGATTGAACTCGAAGGCAGGTTCGAAAACATGGGCGCCCAGATGGTAAAAGAAGTTGCCAGCAAGACCAGTGACGTTGCAGGTGATGGCACCACCACGGCAACCATATTGGCGCAATCCATCTACTACGAAGGCTCTAAGCTGGTAGCGGCAGGTGCAAACCCAATGGCTCTCAAACGCGGCATCGAAAAGACCGTGAAGGCCATAGTGGATGAATTGAAGAAAATCACCAAGCCGACCAAAGATCAGAAAGAAATCGCGCAGGTTGGGACCATCTCTGCCAATAACGATACTACCATCGGAAACATCATTGCCGAAGCCATGAACAAGGTCGGCAAGGAAGGCGTGATCACCGTCGAGGAAGCCAAGGGTATGGAAACCACTCTTGAGGTAGTCGAGGGTATGCAGTTTGACCGCGGCTATATTTCTCCTTATTTCGTCACCGATCCGGAAAAGATGGAGGTTCTTCTGAACGAACCCCTCATTCTGGTTTACGATAAAAAGATCAGCAACATGAAAGACCTGCTGCCTATCCTTGAGCAGATTGCCAAGATGGGTAAACCGCTTGTGATCATTGCTGAAGACATCGAAGGCGAAGCGCTGGCGACTTTGGTTGTCAACAAGCTGCGTGGGACCCTGCATGTTTGTGCTATCAAGGCTCCTGGATTCGGCGATCGCCGCAAAGCCATGCTGGAAGACATTGCAGTTCTGACAGGCGGCCAGGTAATCAGTGAAGAAAAAGGCCTGAAGCTTGAAGCTGCAAGTCTGAATGATATGGGCAGTGCCAAGACGGTCCGCATCGACAAAGACAATACGACCATCGTAGACGGCGCAGGCGACCGCCAGGCTCTGGAAGGAAGAGTACGCCAGATCCGCGCTCAGATCGATGAGACCACCAGTGATTACGACCGTGAAAAGCTGCAGGAAAGACTCGCCAAACTGGTTGGTGGAGTGGCCGTTATCAGTGTGGGAGCAGCTACCGAGACCGAGATGAAAGAAAAGAAAGCCCGAGTCGAAGATGCATTGAACGCGACCAGGGCAGCCGTTGAGGAAGGCATCGTTCCCGGTGGTGGAGTGGCCTATCTGCGCTGCTTGCCTGGTATTAAAGACTTCAAACTGGAAGGCGACGAGCAGCTTGGAGTAAATATCGTCAGACGTGCGCTGGAAGAACCGGCGCGACAGATTGCGTTCAACGCGGGCGAAGAAGGATCCGTGATTGTACAGAAACTGAAAGAAGGGAAAGATGCTTTCGGGTATAATGCAGAATCCGGTGAATTCGTGGATCTTTTGGAAGCCGGCATCATCGATCCGACCAAAGTGACGCGCACCGCTTTGCAGAATGCCTCGAGCGTTTCAGCTCTGATGCTGACAACCGAGTGTATGGTTGCAGATATTCCTAAGGAAAAGGATGATATGCCTGCAATGCCCGGCGGCGGCATGGGCGGTATGGGCGGCATGGGCGGTATGTACTAGAACGGCTATCGGATATCGGGTAGTTGATACCGGATGCCGGATATCAGATACCGGATACTGCACAGCTGATTGCCACGCCGGCATAGGTCTCGTTCCCGCGCTTCTGCGTGGGAACGGGAAACATCGGCTTAAAACGCTGAGCTTACTCGAAGCCTCTCGATCCCTGTCCAGGGGAACGAGAGGCTTTTTCTTCTTTGCTTTGAATCTTCCGGGAGAAATCTCACATTCGAGACCGATAAGACGCATCCAGCATTCTCTCGGTTTAACAGCTCTCCTCTGCCTTCCGTCCTCTGCCCTCCGCCTTCCGACTTCTGTCTTGACTTGTACAGATGGTATGCTAAGTAACACTTTTTCTCTGTTTCTGATGAAAATGGAAGCGATAGAGCTTCCTTAAGGGGAAACAAACAATGGATTACAAGAAGACTCTTAATCTACCGCAGACTTCATTCCCGATGAAGGCCAATCTGTCCAAGCGCGAACCGGAGATCCTCGGCAAATGGGATGAGGTGAGACTTTACGAACTCTTGCGAGAACATGGCAAAGGACGTCGCAAATACATCCTCCACGACGGGCCCCCTTATGCCAATGGACACATTCACCTTGGAACCGCGCTCAACAAGATCCTGAAGGACATGATTATCAAAAGCCGGCAGATGAGCGGGCATGATGCTGTTTATGTGCCCGGCTGGGATTGCCACGGCCTCCCCATCGAGCATCAGGTGGACAAAGAGCTCGGCGAGCGCAAGAAATCAATGAGCCAAGTCGAGATTCGCCGCCATTGCCGACGCTACGCGGAGCGCTTTATCGATATTCAACGGCAGGAATTCAAGCGTCTGGGAGTGCTGGGTGAATGGGAAAATCCTTATCTCACCATGGCTTACAAATATGAGGCTACCATCGCCAGGGAGCTGGGGCGTTTTTTCAGTCGAGGCGGCGTGATTCGAAGCAAGAAACCGATCTATTGGTGTTCCAGCTGCCAGACCGCTCTGGCGGAGGCAGAAGTAGAGTACCACGACCATGTGTCGCCTTCGATCTATGTAAAGTTTCCACTGAAGGCCGAAGAGCAGGCTCGATATCCTGAATTTGCCGAAAAACCCGTTTCTGTGCTCATTTGGACCACCACCCCCTGGACTTTGCCGGCCAATCTCGCAATCACTCTGCACCCCGATTTCGAATATGCAGCGGTGGATGTCGGCAAGGAAATTTGGATTCTTGCCGAGGGACTGCTGGAAAGCTGTATGAAGGCTTTTGGAGTGCAGGACTACAAGGTGGTGAAAGCTTTCAGGGCTTCCGATTTGAAAGGGCTCAAGTGCCGCCATCCTTTCCTTGACCGTGATTCCATCCTGGTTTTGGGAAATCATGTGACCCTGGAAGCAGGGACGGGGTGCGTCCATACCGCTCCCGGTCATGGCCGGGAAGATTACGACATGGCCCTTGAATACGGTTTGGAGGTCTATTCTCCAGTGGATGACAACGGCCGATTTACCAAGGATGTGGACTTTTTTGCCGGGCAATATGTATTTGATGCCAATAAGGCGGTGAACGCCAAGCTGAGGGAAGTTGGAAACCTGATTCTGGAACAAGAAATCAGCCACAGCTACCCGCATTGCTGGCGCTGCAAAAAACCTGTCATTTTCAGGGCCACCGAGCAGTGGTTCATCTCCATGGACAAAAATGACCTGCGCAAAAACACGCTGGATTGGATCGAGCGGGTGGAATGGATTCCTTCCTGGGGCAAGGAGCGCATCCACAATATGATCGCCAACCGACCGGACTGGTGCATCTCGCGCCAGCGGTCCTGGGGGGTGCCCATTACGGTTTTTACCTGCGGGGACTGTGGAGAACTGTTGGCGACCCCGGAAGTATTCGAACATGTGGTGGCTCTTTTCGAGAAGGAAGGGGCTGATGTCTGGTTTGAACTTACGCCCGAGGAGCTTCTTCCCGAAGGAACAGTCTGCAAAGGTTGTGGGGGAAAAAATTTCGTAAAAGAAAAGGACATCCTGGATGTTTGGTTCGATTCCGGCACCTCCTACGCGGCGGTGTTGGAACAGCGCCCGTACCTGAGCTTTCCCGCCGATATGTATCTGGAAGGAAGCGACCAGCACCGAGGCTGGTTTCATTCATCGCTGCTGGCGGCCGTCGGCACCAGGGATATGGCCCCTTACAAAAGCGTTTTAACGCATGGCTTTGTGGTGGACGGGCAGGGATACAAGATGTCCAAGTCGCTCGGCAACGTAATCGCTCCGGGAGAAATCATCGACAAGTATGGCGCCGAAATCCTTCGCCTCTGGGTGTCGGCGGAAGACTACCGCGATGATATCAGAATTTCTCCGGACATATTGAAGCGGCTGAGCGAAGCGTACCGTCGTATTCGCAATACCACCCGGTTTTTGCTCGGAAATTTGAGCGATTTCGATCCGGGCCAGCACAGCGTTCCATATGAGCAATTGGAAGAACTGGACCGCTTTGCGCTGCATCAATTGCAGGATTTGGTGCAGAAAATTCGTCTGGCATACGACCGGTTTGAATTTCATCGGGTCTACCACGCACTGCATAACTATTGCGTGGTTGACTTGAGCGCCTTCTATCTGGATATCCTGAAGGACCGGCTGTACATAACCGGTGCCGCAAGTAAGGCAAGGCGTTCGGCTCAAACCGTGCTGTACGAAATTCTCACCACGCTGCTGAAGCTCATGGCCCCGGTCCTTTCCTTTACCGCTGAGGAGGC
>Ga0210125_1000074_pt1 | contig 19733 bp, 20 predicted proteins | sample RushMan_CattailN_FD_185555 | JGI IMG/M metagenome (GOLD analysis project Ga0210125, IMG submission 185555) | Wetland microbial communities from San Francisco Bay, California, USA, that impact long-term carbon sequestration -... | ecosystem: Environmental > Aquatic > Marine > Wetlands ...
TCGGCCTTCCTTTCATTTTTCACCTACTACTACTTGGATATTGTTGGTAATAATGGACTGCAATTTTTGTGCTTCGTCATTGAGATTGGAAAGCTCCTCATTCATCGTCAGCAATTCCTCAATAAACGCCTCCTCTGTCTTGCCATCCTCCTCAATCACCACTCCCACATAGCGGCCGGGATTGAGGGAATAATCCTGCTCCTTGAACTCTTCCAGGGTGGCCACCCTGCATAGACCGGTGACGTCTTCGTACTCCGCCTTGGGAAAGCGTTCCTGCAGCCATTGGATGTGCTTGAAGAAACTCTCGGCATTTTTGACTTCCGTCTGCAGTTCTTCCAGGGCGGATTTGAGGGATTTGATCTGCCGGTCTGCAGCCAACCTCTTATTTGCCTTTTTGGCGGCTTCGGCCTGTTCCTTTTCATGGCGGCGGATGATCTTGCCGAGCCGCTTTAGCCCATCATGCAGTCCGGCAAAGAAGGGATCGAAAGCTGTCCGCAGGGCATGTTGAGCCGTGTTCTTTTTGCTGACGGACGTTTCTTCGTTATACTTGGTGAAGTATTCCTCATATTGGGCCTCCAGTCTTTTGAGCCCCGCCCACTGCGCCATGAGGTCAGCCACGGCTGCCTTGCCACCCCCATTTTCCAGCACATCCAGCAGCTGCTCGGAAACCGGCTCAACTTGCGTCTTGTTTTCAGCCAGCTTTGCCATGCCCTGCGCAAAATAGCGGTCTATGAGCTGAACGAATTTGTGGCGTTTGCCTCGGCGCAAATGGCTGATGATGGCGATGTTGTTGATCTGTTCTTCGGAAAATTCGCGGTGAGCCCGGTCGATCTGAGTGAAGATATTGCGGGCATCGATGAACAGGATGCGGTCGTCATCCTTGGCCTTGTCGAAAAACCACAGGGTAGCCGGCAAGGTGACGGTGTAGAACATATTGGAGGGCAGGGTCAGCATGCCGTATATGAGACTGTTTTCAATGAGCGTGCGGCGAATGTCAGCTTCGGAATGGCGTGCGTCGGAGGCCGAATTGGCCATGACCAGAGCGGCCCTTCCCTTTTCATTCAACGAGGTGGCAAAGAGATTGATCCACAGGTAGTTGGCGTTGGGAACGGACTCCTTGCCCTGTTCGCTCTTTTTGGCTTTGCTCTTCTTGCGGGGAATGCCGTAGGTGTTGAAGCGCCGGTCTTTTTCCACGCTGCTGAGGCTCACATCATCGACGTTGAAGGGGGGATTGGTCAGCACATAGTCGAACCGGCCGAAGCTGTCGTGCCGGTTTTCGTAATAGGTGTTGGCCTGTTTGATATCGCCGCGCAGGCCGTTGACCGCCAGGTTCATCTTGGCAAGCTTGACCGTTTCCAGGGTCTTTTCCTGACCGTAAACATAAATATCTCCGCCATTCCCGTTGACCAGTTCTTCACGGTGGCGGTCGATGAACTTGGCCGACTGCACGAACATGCCGCCGGAGCCGCAGGCCGGATCGAACACCGTGCCGCCGAACGGCTCGATGATTTCCACCATCAGCCTCACCACCGAACGGGGCGTAAAGAACTCTCCGCCTCCCTGGCCCTCGGCCATGGCAAAATTCCCCAGAAAGTACTCGTAGATCTGTCCGAACATATCGCCATCGGCATTGCGCGGAATATTGGAGAAGTTTTTCAGCAACTGGCCCGGGATGGTCGCGTCGGTGCGGGTCAGCCGGAAATATTCGTCTTGGGGGAGTACTCCGCGCAGTTCCGGTTTGTAATCTTCAATGGCTTCCATGGCCTTTTTGATGGCCTTGGCATGGTCCTCTTCTTCCGGCAGGTTGAGCAGGTAATCGTAGCGGGCATGGTCCGGCAGATAAAAGCCGCACTTCTCGATGGCGATATCGCTCAACGGTTTTTCCCGTCGAGTGCCCTTGAACCTGGCGTATTCCTTCAAAATCGCCTTCTCGAAACGACGGTAGCGGTTGTCGGCGAATTTAAGAAAGATCAGCCCCAGAACGGGCGTGGAATACTCAGTAGATTTCAAGTCGGAATTGGCGCGCAACGTGTCGGCGCTCCGCCACAGATCGTTTTCAAGCTGTTTCAATTCTTCGGGGTTCATAGTCAGTATGAATGTTTTAGTTTAAGATTCGTCTACCGGAAAATCCGGAATGGCCCTGAGACCTTTTGCCATTCTGACTCCGACATGCCTCTGGATAAATTCCATATAGTCTCGATCCGTCAGGTCCCTTCTTTTGATTGAACGGTAGATTGTTCCCAGGAACTCGGACACTTCCTGATTGCTGAGCCATCCCAAATCCTCCTTGATTGCCTGGTCAATCAGCTCAAAGCCTTCCTCTTCCAGTTTACTCTCAAAATTTAGAGTTGGATCACCGAAAAAGTACTTGTCCAGAAGCAGTTCCAGAAGCCGAGCAGCCTGCTTGTCAGAAACATTTTCGTGGTGGTCCAGATCGAATCGGCATAGTGCAGACTCTATTACATTCGCAGACCCTTCGAGGGCCAGATTGTCCGCCATTCTCTGGAGGGCGATGTAGGGGGTCTTGTTGTAATCTCGATTCAATCTATCATCCTTATAATAAGAACAAGCACCACACTTCTCCGCATTCCTCGACTGACCGCAGCAGACACTGCAGACATAACTATTCGCCGCCACGCATTTTCTCTTCCCCTTCCGGGAATTGCATATAGGGCACTTTGCCATTCTTGCGCTCCAAGGTGTTTTTCAGGGTTGCTCAAAAACTTTCAACGCGCTCTCATTTAATCCCAAGCAACCACTTGGGTTACCGTCATCGGGGGTTGTTTTTGCAAACCACGGTTCATAATTATTTCTCTTCATTGCATTCATTGGGAAATACATCATGGCTCGAAATAACCAACTCCGCTGCAAGCTTGTATGTACCTAGAAATACTCAACTAGCAGAATAGGAGCTAGTTGACAATCTATTTTTGAGGGTGCATCAAATGTTCCACACCTGGTATCATTAGAAGCCCATATACTGAAGTAAGCTAAAAAAGGCACTGGCAATCCGCGGTTGGCTCTCGTGACCGTGTGCCGGCACTGCACCAAACTCACAGATACTTCGGAGCTCATAAATTGCACCCGAGTCCTTTGTCCGAAAAGCCCACGGAAACGATCATCGTAGATTTCGATGGAACGCTCATTCGTGAGAACCTGCTGATTCAATGGGTGCTCTCTCTCCTTTCAAGCTCGCGTTTGAGCATTAAGAACAAAATGAAATTTTTTCTAAAAAGTCTTTATGGAGGACTTTGTTCTATGCTGTTGTCTCGATATCGGAACCAATCCGAGAGAGCTGTGGCAATTGCATACCGGACCTTTCGGGACATTGAAGTCGAAAGCATCCTCGATTTGATGAGGAGCAGACCGGTATGGAAGAGTGGCGGCCGGGCCATAAATCTCAATGTCGAATTAGTGCAAGTTCTACAGAAGGTGATCGAAAGCATCAGGCGAAAAACAGCATCAGAACCGAAAGTGGTCATCAGCTCGCAGGGATCGTTTGCACTCGCGATAGGAACATTCCTGGAACGGGATGATGTCGTTGCGCAAATGGCGAGAATTAATATCAGGATCGATCCCGATTCAATCGTCGCCAATCGACTGGAGGTGATGGATGGCAGGTTTACGGGAAAATTGACAGCGCCCGTGATTACCAAATATAACCGGTTGAAACTATTCCCCAAGAATTCCGTGTTTATCGGCGATGATAAGGACGAGGCGGTTCTGAGGCGAATGGCGAGGAGTAGGGTAAAATTTGTCAACTACAAGAAGCCGGCAACCCGGCAAAATCTTCTAAGCGACTAGATTTCAAACTCTTCGTGTTCTTCGTGGCCTTCGTGGTGAAAAAGGAAAGCTCAATTCAACATGGCTAGCACAGCTCGGCGGAAATAATCATCTGGTTTGAGTTCCCACAATAGGAAAAGGGGGGTTAGGGGGGATTTGAAAAGTGCGCTTGGTAATGAAATCCCCCTAAATCCCCCTTTGAAAAGGGGGACTTTGAATTGCTCCATAACTGGATGAAGACTTCCGCCCGGCTGCGGCTGTACTAGTACGATACGGCTTAAGTTCCCATCCATTTCGGGTCGTCCAATTGTGCCGTAGCCTAGGGCCTTGTGCCCGTTAAGACGCCCACAAGGGGCTATGCTACGGAATGAACCCGAACATTTCCATATGGAAACCGGATGGGAACTTTCGCCGACATGTAGTAGCAGGTTAATACTGCCCGCAGCGTGATGTGCCCACCCGCCGGCTTAGAGTGCATCCTTGGGGATGGTGAAAACGAAATCCGAGCCGTCATCCTTGGGTTCATACCAGATGTTGCCGCCGTATTTAACCAGGATTTCTCTGATTAAATAGAGCCCCAAGCCCATGCCGTCGGGAGCTCCTGCTGCCTCGCACCCAATCCGACCAAACCTCGTGAACAATTTATCTCGATACTCATCAGGAACCGGTCTGCCGCTGTTATAAACGTTCAGCCGATAATAGGCGCCGTGATCTTCGAACCCAAAGGCAATGGTGCAGCCCCTGCCGCCATATTTGATGGCATTCTTGAAAAGGTTCCGAAACACTGCCTTAAGCCAGGTTTTGTTTACATTTACCTGAATGGTTCCGGCTGGAATCGCGCCAAGTCTGCTGTCGATCATGATCTGTTGTTTCTCAATGTCGTGAGAAAGCTCATCCAACACCGGGTCGATGACGTCTTGCCGCAAGTCCAGCACTTCCCGCGTCACCTCGATGGATCCATCGATGGAGTAGGCCTTGCCGAGAAAATCTTCTGCGATTCCAAGCAACTGGATCACCCTTGTGAGCAGATCCTTCACCGTGTTTTCAACGCTTTTGTCCATAGGACCGTAAGTGCCGCGGATGAGTAGTTTAAGGGTCGCCGCCATAGCAACGAGAGGAGACCTGATATCGTGCGACATGATCATCAACATGCGCAGGATGTCCGCATTCAACCGCTTGTTCTGCTGTTCCGCCTCCAGCAGTTCGATCACGCGTCTTTCAGATTCGATGAACGCCCGCTGCCAGTTGCTCTGATCGGAGATATCCCTCAGCCGACCTTGGTAATACACCGTCCCATTTTCTTCAACGCGCGAGTTCACGGCAATGAATGCCATAAATTTGCTGCCGTTCTTAGTCCGCATAGGCAGCTCGAAGCCTTTGAGATAACTTTGCTTTTCAACAATTTCCGCCAGAGTTTCAAGATCGTCGACATCCCAAAAAAGTGGTGCAATCGATTCCAGGCCCAGTATTTCCTCAATGCTTTCGTAACCAAAGATTTCAACAGCCTTCTGGTTGACTGCCGAAAGTCTTCCTTCATTTGTAATGACAAATGTCATTTCCTTACAGGCATCGAAAAATTCTTTATATATGGCATCGGAAAGAGAAGGCGTGACTTCGCGGCAACTTTCTTGCTGCCGATCCGTGGGAATATCCTTGGCATCATTGCCATCAAACACTTCGTTTTTCATCACAGTGCCAGCACTCTTTGACGGTTGATAAGTTGTGAACTCAATACGATCATTTTCGCGCACACAATTTGATTTCTCAAGAAAAATCCGCTCTGACACGCGCCCTAAGGTTTTACTATACAACTGAACGAACAACTGTGGCGGGAAGGCATATGTAGACCCTTTAGTCTTGGCAAGCACATTTTCGAGACGGGACGATACTTCGCTGCGTTTCGCTTCGCTCAATCCTCGGGTCGGTCTTCTGATTTCGCCTGTATTTGGGATTTTTCAACTTCCTCCGGGTAACTCCCCAATTCCAGACTGCAGCGGTCATAGCTGTCGCACAGTTGGTCGATGATGGAATTTTTCCAGAGAGGCACGCGCACGATATAGCCCGCGCGTCCGATCAGGTGGGCAGCGACCGGCGCCGTTATGACCACGAAGATGATGGTTGCAATGGCTCGAGTGCTTACTCCAAGCTGAAAGAAGTTGACGGCCAAAGCAAGCAGTATGAATCCGACTCCCAGAGTCGAAGCCTTGGTCGCACACGACATGCGCATGAAAAGATCGGGCATGCGCAGGACGCCCAAGCCTGCGATAAACATGAACACACTGCCTATGATCATCAGGATTCCGCTGATTGTTTCCAACATAACATCACCATGATCGCTCACCGCAGAGAAAGGTAAATAATAATGAAAAATTCTCTCCTTCCACTCTGCGTGCTCTGCGGTAAATCCAGCTATTATACACCGCCATTGTTCACGATTTCTTCTCGGACTTTGTCAGCTCCCGCTCCAATTCCTCGAACTGGGTTCTCTTTTCCAGATAGTGGGCAAACGCAATGACTCCAAGAAACGACACCAAAGCCAGCACACTGGCCACGTCCAGAAACACCGATTCCTGCGTGGCGATGGAATAGACGGCTATGGCGCCGATTCCCACAGTTGACATGAGATCGAGAGCCACCACTCGATCGGGCAAACTGGGGCCGACGATCAGACGTATGAAGGCGAGGATGACTGTCAAGCAGAGAAGCGGCACCACTATGTACAAGGATAAGTATTGAAACATCATCGAAACACCTCCTGCACCCGCCTTTCGAATCCATCCTTGATCTGCCGTTTGAATTCATCGACATCATCGATGTACATGGAATGGACGTAAAGCACTTTGCAGTCCGTCGATACGTCCAGACTCAATGTCCCGGGCGTTAGTGTTATGAGGTTGGCAAGCAGGGTGATTTCAGGCTCTGAGCTTACATCCAGAGGAATGGCAACCACCCCCGGCCTCATGCGCTGCCAGGGCGATACAACATCATAGGCAACGCGCAGATTGGCTTTGACCAATTCCCGGATAAAGAAAAAAAGCAGGCCGAGCACCTTCGGGACCTTGAAAAAGTATCCCGCCGGCTCGGCAACACTCTGGTCCAACCACAACAGAAGGTAGCCAAGACCGAATCCCACCAGAAAGTTGGAAATCACAAATTGGCCGGTAAGCGACATCCAGGCCAAGGCCAGCAAAAGATTTAACAGAAAGGTCTTCATGCTGATTTCCCCAATACCGCTTGAATGTAATCGGAAGGGTTCACCAGTTGTTCGGCCGCCCGCTGGGCAAAATCAAAAAAGGGACCCGGCCACAACCCGATCAACGCCATCAGCGCAACCAATATTGCAACCGGAACCACATGCAGCAGCCAGGAACCGGAAGGCAAAGACTCCAAAGCGGGTTCGCTTTGTTCCTCCGGCTGCTTCTTCCAAAAGACCTCCGACCAGACAGTGGACATGGAATAAAGAGTGAGCAGTCCCACAATGAGCGCTGCTGCAACGATGAGGTACGAATTTGCATCCAACCCGGCTTTCACCAGAATGAACTTTCCCCAGAAGCCCGAAAATGGAGGCATGCCGGCCAGCGACAGAGCCGGCAGGAGGAAAAGCACCGCCAGTCCAGGGTTGCTGCTATAGAGGCCTCCCAAGCGGTTCAATCGATAGGTACCGCGGAGTCGATAGACGGCCCCGCTTACCAGAAACAGACTGGTCTTAACGATAATGTCCTGCACCGTGTAAAAGATGGAACCGGCGAGGGCGAGGGGTGTATACAGCCCGAGGCCCATGATCATGTAGCCGACATGACTCACCAGGTTGAAAGAAAGGATTCGACGAAAATCGTTTTGCACCAACGCTCCCAAGATTCCTGTAAGCATGGTCAAACCCGCTGCCAAAAGAATCAGCCCGTGAGTGGTGCCCACATCGTGCACAAACAGCAGCGTAAAGACCCGGATCAGCGAGTAGACTCCAACCTTGGTCAGCAGACCCGCAAATATTGCAGAAATAGGCGCCGGCGGCGTATGGTAGGAAGCCGGGAGCCAGAAGAAAAGCGGGAAAATGGCCGCCTTGATTCCGAAGGCGAGCAGAAACAAGATGGCGAGCGTGGTCAGCATCCCGGGCCGACTCACGGTCCGGAGTTGTATCGACAGATCGGCCAGATTCAAGGTGCCGACCATTCCATACAGGATCGCAATGGCTGTCAGAAACAGCGCAGAAGACATCAGATTCAGAGTCACATACTTGATCGCCCCCTCCAGTTGAGCTTTTTCACTGCCCAGTTGCATCAACACGAAGGACGCGATCAGAAGCACTTCAAACCAAACATAAAGATTGAATATATCCCCTGTTAAGAAAGCGCCGCAAACCCCCATGATAAGAATGTGGAGCAGCGCATGGTAGCCGAAGGATTCACGCTGATGATCGATTGCCGCCAGCGAGTAAACCACTACGGCTAGCCCCATCAGCGCCGCCAAAACCACCATTGCTGCACTGAACAGATCCGCCACAATGGTGATGCCAAAAGGGGCCGGCCAGTTTCCGATCTGAGTGGCTTGAATGCCATTGTGCCAAACGAACCCAAACAAAACCAGCGCTGCCGCAAGCAATACCGCAGCGCCGCACGAACTGATCATTCGCTGAAGATTGCGGCTTTCCCAAGCCAAAAGAGCCAAAATGGCTGTAAAAAAGGGAATAATTATTGGAGACACCAGCAAGAAACTCATCAATTCTCCCGGTACTCAGTCAAAGCTTTCGGTGGACTGCATTTTGTCCAGATCGTCGGTGCCGAGTGTTTGGTGAGACCGCCTGATCAAAACGATGGCGAACGCCTGCACGCCGAAGCCGATCACAATTGCAGTGAGAATAAGAGCTTCCGGCACCGGATCGGCGAATTGACCGATCAATTGGCTCTCCCCGTGCAGCATGATGGGCGGGGCTCCGCGGACCAGCCTGCCTATGGTGAAAATGAGCAAGTTCGCCGCATGGCCCAGCAGCGCAAGGCCCAGGATCAACTTGACGATGCTCCTGCGCATCATCAAGTAGATGGCAGCCGCGTACAGACCGCCTACAACGAAAGACAAAACAACTTCCACTTTAATCCTCCGCCAGCGAAAAGATGATTGTCAGTACGACACCGAGCACCACCATGTAAACTCCGGTGTCAAACAAAACCGGTGTACCGGCTTTGCCAATGACCACCACTTTGTCTTTGCTCCACAGACCGGTCATAAAAGGCAGCCCGATAAACAATGACAGGCAGGCGCTTGAAAGTGCCGTGAGCAGACCGAGAGCAATGAAGGTGCGCGGATTGATTCGCAGGACTTTCCTGGCATCAGCTGCCCCCTGAGCCAAGGTGTACAAGGCAAAGGCGGCGGCTGCCACGAGTCCTCCCACAAAGCCGCCCCCGGGCATATTGTGTCCGCGCAGAAGCAGATACACAGACAACAGGAGCAAAAGAGGCAAAAGATAGCGGGTTGCCGTAGACAGAATAAGCGACTTCATTGGTTGCCTCCCTGCCTGCCATTCCTTTTCAAGTAAAGCTTCAGCAACGAATAGACTCCTATGGCGGCCACCGCCAGCACGGTAATTTCCCCCATGGTATCGAAGCCTCGAAAGTCCACCAGAATCACGTTCACAATGTTGTGTCCTTTTGCGTCCAGGTAGCTGTGCTCGGCGAAGTACGAAACCAGCCTCGCTTCCTTTTGCATGGCAGTAACGCTCAAGACCAGAACTGTCATGACGCCCCCCAAAGCCAGGGCCGCTAAGGCATCCCGAACCCTTTCCCGGGTTTTGGAATAATGCTCGATCTCCGGCAGCCGAAACAGAACCAGCGCCAGCAAGACAACGCTCAACGACTCGATGGCAAATTGGGTCATCGCGAGGTCGGGAGCGCTAAACAGCAGAAAAACCAGCGCCACACCATAGCCCACCACACCAAGGGAAAGGACGGCGGCGATCAATGATTTGGCTTTCACTACAGCCACGGTTGCCGCCACTATCACACCCGCCAGGACAAGCTCGTATGCGTATGCGTTCGACCATCTCCAAAGCTCTAAGCTCCATTTCTGATTGAACAATGAGGTAGCAACCAAACCAATGGTTGTGCAAACAATAATGAGCAAGTAAATATGGAGATGTCCGCTTTGCACCATTCGCGTGGATCCCCGAGCTGTTGCCGCCAAGCCTTCAAGCAGCAGGGAATACCAGCGTGCAGGTCCCCATTTTTCGGATGGGATGAGATACGAAGCCGCCTTGCGGAACTTATGCCAACCAAAAAATAGAACGATTCCTATAATAAATGCCAAAACGCTCAGCAGCAGGCTGGAATGGAAACCGTGCCAAAGTTTCAACTCGTATTCAACCGGGCGACTTTCGATGACAGCCGTGGCCGGAGCAATCAGCCAATTTTCGATAAGACCGGGTTCCGCCCCGATCACCAGCCCCAGAGCGGCAAGCACAAACGGACCCAGCCACAGTGCCAGGGGCGGCTTGTGAGGAATGCGGGGGAATTCTCTTCGGCGACCGACAAACGGCCGAAACCCGACGATGCCGGCGATTGTGACAAATGATATGTTGGTCAGAAAAACTGCGCCAAGCATAAATTCGCTGCCGCCCTCACCAAAGGCCACTTTATAGATGAGTTCTTTTCCCACGAACCCCAAATGCGGCGGTACTCCGGCACTCGATAGAGCCGCCAGCATAGCCGCTATGGCTACAAACGGCATGGTTCGAAACAGACCGCCCAGCTTTTCCACATCGCGAGTGCCCGTTTCGTGATCGACCGCTCCCGCGACCAAAAACAGCGCCCCTTTGTAAAATGCGTGCGCCAGCAAAAACACCATTGCCGCCTGAGTGGAAAGAGATGCCTCGATGCCCAGCATCATGACCATCAGCCCAAGTGCGCTCACCGTAGTGTAGGCCAATATGCGCTTCATATCGGTATGGACCAGCGCCAAGTAGGCGCCCACCAACATCGTCAGTGTCCCTACCGGAGTGATCAGATATTCCCACATGGGTGTGCCGGCAAGAATTGGGCTCACACGTGCCAGAAGGTAAATCCCGGCCTTCACCATGGTTGCCGAATGGAGATACGTACTGACCGGCGCCGGTGCTTCCATGGCATTGGGCAGCCAGAAATGGAAAGGTGTTTGCGCCGATTTGGTAAAAGCTCCTGCGAGGATGAGCAACAGAATTGGAAGATAAAGCTCATGTGAACGAATCGGATCGGCCTCGGCATATAACCTGGAAATTTCCAGAGTACCGCCCACCTGACCCATCAAAAGGAATCCGGCCAGCAATGCAAGCCCCCCCAAGCCCGTCACCAAAAGCGCCTGCAGGGCCGCTTCTCTTGCAGCTGCCCGGTCATGGTCGAAACCAATCAAAAAATAGGAACTGAGACTGGTGAGTTCCCAAAAAACGAACAGAACAATCGCGTTGTCAGCCAAAACCACGCCCAGCATCGACCCCATGAACATCAAGATATAGGCGAAAAATCGCCCGAGCTCGGGATTTCTGCCCAGGTAGCTTCCGGAGTAGATGAAGACCAATGCACCGATTGAGGTGATCAGAAGAACGAACAGCAGGCTCAAGCCGTCGAGATTGAATGAGAGGTTGATGCCCAGTGCGGGCAGCCATCGGTAGGAAAAAAAAATGCTTTCCCCGCTTGAAATGCGCGCGATAAACCCGGCAAAATAAACGATGAGTGCCAACGGCAGCAAAGCAAAGAACCATCCGCTCCACTGCCGCAGCAAGCGACACAATGGCGGCGCGAAGAGAGCCACAAGAAAACCGGACAGCACTGCAAAAAGCATTTCTCACTCCGTCATTCAACGTCCGGGAAAGACGGTAGAAATGTTGTACTTACAGCATCTTGCACAGCCGGGCCGAAATGGCTTGCCGGTTCGGGAAGATGCTGGATACTCGCAACAAGCCGTTGTCTCATATCCGTTTCCCCCTTTAGGAAAAAAGGGGGGGTTAGGGTGGATTTTAGAAGCGGGCTCAACGTGAAATCCCCCTAAATCCCCCTTTGAAAAGGGGGACTTTGAAGAGAAATCCCAATCAACGGTCCAGTCCAGAAAGGTCTCTCCCTTTGGTCGGGATAATATCGGATTCACCAATCGTCGCACTAAATTAAAAAAAAATCTCTCCGAACAACATTTTACTCGCAGTTCTATTTCTTAATAATTAAATCATCGACTGTATAGGATTTTGTGAAAAAATCTCTCTATGATGCTAACACCAAGTTTCTTGTTTTTTTGCGAGGATTTTTTCATAAGCGCTTGGTTTTGCCGGCCAAACAATTGCTTTCAGCTTTGAACTTTTGGCTGCGGCTATGCCGCGCTGTGATAAGCGCGTTCTTGATAGTCCAAGACCTGGACTTAATATTTATGGTATCCTGATGGAGTTCTCAGACCGCCCCAAACAAAATCAAGAACTGATGGAAAGGTGATCGGTACAAGTGCAATACGTAATCGACGCACATGATGTAACCAAGGTATTTAACGGCTTCACCGCCGTCAATAACGTCTCTTTTAACCTCTTTGCAGGGGAATGTCTGGGGCTTCTGGGGCCAAACGGCGCCGGCAAAACATCCACCATCAGAATGACTTACGCCTTTACACCCATGACCAGTGGAGACCTCAGCGTCTTCGGGCTGGATATTCGGACCCACTGGCGCGAAATCAAAGGCCGCATTGGAGTATGCCAGCAGGAAAACAGTCTGGATCCGGATTTGACCGTCCAACAGAATCTGGAAGTTTTCGGTCGGTATTTCAACATTCCCAAAAAGGCAGCCAGAGAAAAAGCTCAAAAACTCCTGGAATTCATTGCCATGGATCATCGAAAGCGCGCTCCGGTGAGCGAACTCTCCGGCGGAATGATGCGGCGCCTGGTGCTGGCACGAGCGCTCATCAACGACCCGGAGCTTTTGATTCTGGATGAACCAACCACCGGGCTGGACCCGCAATCACGTCATCAGGTTTGGGATAAATTGGAAGAACTCCGTTCGGAGGGGCTCTCTATTCTGCTTACAACGCATTACATGGAGGAAGCATCACGTTTATGCGAGCGTTTGATCATCATGGACCACGGAGAAATTTTGGTTCAGGGCAAACCCTCCGAGCTGATCCGTGAACATACCGGCCGCAACGTGGTTGAGATTGCCAAACCGACCGATGAATTGCGCGAGTTCATCCGTTCCAAAGACCTTAGCCACGACGATCTCGGCCATCGTATCCTAATCTACGGGGAAGAAAACGATCAGCTGTTTGACATCATACGAGAGCGTTTTTGTACAGATAACTGCAGCTTACGAATGTCCACTCTGGAGGACGTGTTCCTGAGACTGACCGGGAGGCAGCTTCGCGAATGAATATCGCATCGTCGTTTAACATCTCATGGCGTTTCATAAGAGTATGGCAGAGGAATCTGATCGTCTATAGAAGGATTTGGAAGGTGAATTTCCTGCCGCCTTTGTTTGAGCCATTGTTCTACTTGCTCGCCTTTGGCATGGGTTTGAGCTCGTTGATCGGCACAATTCATTATGCCGGTCTCGACATCTCCTATTTGGCCTTCATAACTCCCGCAATCCTGGCCATCAACATTATGTACAACGCATTCTTCGAAACTACCTATGCTTCTTTCGTGCGCATGTACTATCAAAAAACATTCGACGCCATGATGGCGACTCCTCTATCACTAGGCGAGGTGATAACCGCTGAGATAATATGGGGGGCGACCAAATCACTTTTTGCAACGCTTATCATGATGGGTGTTTTAAGCGGTTTCGGATTGATCCATTATCCCGACGGACTCCTGATCATACCGTTGGCATTTTTGGGCGGCATTGCTTTTGGCTCCATCGGAATGTTCTTTACCGGCATCGTTCCTTCCATCGATGTTTTCAACCTGCCCATTTTTCTATTCATCACGCCCATGTTCCTGTTCAGCGGCACCTTCTTCCCGATCGCGAACCTGCCCGCCTGGGCGCAGAAACTCGCGCTCGCTCTGCCGCTCACCCATCTTGTAAGGATTACAAGGCAGCTGTGCCTGGGACTCCTCGACACGCAACTGCTGCTGGAATTGGGGTACCTTATGGTTTTCTGCCTGATATTTTTCCCCCTGGCCATACTTTCCATGCATCGGCGCCTTGTCCAATAATACATCCTTTTATTTTGACGACTCATCGCGGATTACCGGGGCATGGTCCTCCGCGCAGCCCTTTGGTTGCGTTTAACTGAAACAAACCTATTGTATGGTTATAGTACTTTCAACACAGGAGGTTTACATGAATCGAAAAACAATAGCGGTTTTGATGGTTTTTGCATTGTCTTTCTCACTCGGGTCTCTCGGATTGATGACCAATGGTTTTGCGCAATCGGTGGAAGTGAAGAATTATGGAGGTGTGTCCTACATAAGCGGCGGAATCGGCATGGGTGAGAGGGAAGAACTGGAAGCGATGGGCCAGAATTATGACTTGAAATTGGTGTTCGCCATTCAACAGGGGAACTATCTATCAGACGTGAAGGTAGTGATCAAAGGAAGCTCGGGCAACGTTGCGCTCGAAGCGGTTTCGGACGGTCCCTGGCTGTATGCACAGCTTCCCGCAGGCACTTATAATGTGTCCGCAACAACCATGGGTAAAACCATTACTAAAGTGGCTCGAGTAAATGCTCGGAGCAGAACGCAGCTGAATTTTGTCTGGGCAAGCAAATAGGTGAGAGGGAGCCTCTTGACTTAAGAGTTATTATTGAATCCGGAAAGCTAACCTTTCCGAAAAACGAGAGAGCCAGGTTTCCCCCCTCCTTCCTGGCTCTCTTTTTATTTCCAGCTTTAGCCAAGCATGCGAAGCGCGATATCCGCATAAATCATGGCTGCCGGTCGGAGATTCTCGATCTTAACCCACTCGTTGGCCTGATGTGCGCAGGCTGCTTCACCCGGGCCGCAGATGACCATCGGAACTTGCAGAGGCGGCACCAACACCGCACCGTCCGTATAGTATGCCACTCCGCCGATGGCAGGTTCCCTCTGCAGGACGCTGCGCGTGCTTTCGATGAACAGCTTCACAAACGGATCGTCCTGTGACGTATCCACCGGCTCCTTCTCGTTTATGATCTTGATGTCGCAGTCGACGTCATGCGCCTCCGCAGCCTCACGTGCAAGGGACGAAATGGTTTCGTACAGCCTTGCGGTATCCTGGCCGGGGATCGTGCGACAATCGATGGTGAGTCTGCATTGGTCGGGAACCACATTGGTCTTGAATCCGCCATCGATGGTCGCAATGTTCATGGTCGACTTGCCCACCAGGGCATGATTTATAGGGGCTTGAGCTAATTTGTTTGCGGTCTGAATGAAAGAAGCCATGGGGATAATGGCATTCTTTCCCAGATGCGGAGAGGAACCATGCGCAGCTTTTCCCTTCATTACCACTTCCAGCCACAAGGCCCCCTTTTCAGCAGTACAGACCTCCAACCCGGTGGGCTCGGCAATGACAAGAGCGCCCGCATCCATAAGGGCGCCCGCTTTGACGAGCTGCGCTGCACCAATGGAATCCACCTCTTCACCTGCGGTTAAAGCAAGGATAAGATCCCCATGCAGCTGCACGCCGGAGTTTTTAACCGCCGCCGCGGCAACGATCACGGCCGCAACTCCGCTTTTCATATCGGACGCGCCCCGACCGTAAATTCTGCCGTTGGCTATTTCTCCCGAGAAGGGTTCATAATCCCAGCGTTCCGCACCCACTGGAACCGTATCCAGATGACCGCTGAAAACTAAAGCAGATCGTCTGCCTGAACCGCGCACCCGACACACAACGTTGGCGCGCTTTTCCGCAAAAGGTATGACTGAAGCCTCAAGACCGAGCACTGACATAATTTGTGCCAACCGTTCGGCCAAAAGAATTTCATCTCCAGGTGGGTTGACAGTTTGGAATTGAATCATGTCCCGGGTCAGTTCCACCAACTTTGATTCATCAATACTCGCTAATACTCGCTCATTCAGCATTGTCCACTCCCGTTAAGAATCGAAATCGAAAAGAAGGCCGCGCTTGAGAACCTCTTTGCCGAATCGGCTCTCGATGTCATCCATGGCCTGATCCAGGCGTTCTTGCTTGATCGCGACGGATTCTTTAAAAAGCTTCATCTGTTGGACGCCCGCGCACAGATTTGATACTCCAACGCCGGTTAGACGAACTTTGTTGCTTATATTCAGCTCCTCCAACAATTGGCCGACAACCGTAAATAAGGTCCTTGTGCAATTGGTCGGTTCATGCAGCGTTCGACTCCTGGTAACTACTCTAAAGTCGGAAAACTTAACCTTCAGAGTAACGGTTCTGCCCAGTAAACCGTCGCGCCGCAGTTCACGACCCACATTTTCAGCCTGGAGCAACAACCATTTGCGCAACTCCTTGTGATCGGAGATATCCTTAGCGAAGGTGTCCTCCGCGCTGCAAGACTTGGGAGCTGAATGAGGAACCACTTGCGATCGATCGATGCCTTGCGCCTTCTCGTATAAGTTGACCCCATATTTTCCAAACCTTTTGACCCAAAACGACAAAGGAAATCTAAGAATGTCCGACGCCACGGATACACCAAGATCTTTGAGGGCTTGAGAGGTTCTCTTGCCGATTCCGGGAATCTTCCGGATGGGCAGGGATTGCAGAAAACCCTCTAGCTCCTTTTCCTCCAATATCACCAATCCATCGGGCTTGTTCATATCCGAGGAGATCTTTGCCAGAAACTTATTGGGAGCTATTCCGATTGAACATGTCAAACCGGTTTCAGTGCGGATGCTCTCTTTTACCCGCACGGCAAGATCTCGGGGTGCGCCGTGCAGAGTCTCCGTTCCGGTTATGTCAACATACGCTTCGTCGATGGAAATCTGTTCGACCAGAGGCGAAATCCGATGGATGATTTGCATGACATGGCGGGAGACTTCCTTGTATCTGCGCATGTTGACGGGCACGAATATCCCGTTCGGGCACAAGCGCCTGGCCTGGAAAATTGGCATAGCGGAATGAATGCCGAATGTCCTCGCCTCATAGGATGCCGCCGAAACAACACCGCGATTCGAGCCGCCCACAATAACGGGTCTGCCTTTCATTTCCGCATGGTCGGCCTGCTCGACGGCGGCATAGAAAGCATCCATGTCGATGTGCATAATGCGGCGTATCATTGTGGTGACCAGAAAAATGAATGAGTTTTACTTCACCAGCATGACCGGACAATGGGCGAGAACACTTACTTTGTAGCTGATAGTGCCCCAACCCTGGACGGCATTTTCGACGGTTACCCTGTGAGAGCTCAAAACGATTAGATCTATCTCATTTCCCCGCGCGAACTTAACGATGTCCCGAATCCTTTTTCCGTAGACAATTTCACGACCAATGGCCAAAGGCTCGCCTTCGTATTCACCGGTCATTTGGTTCATTTTCTTTTGCGCACGCTTTTTAAGCTTTGCATAGAAATCCTCGAACTCCGCAAAATCAGAATCTTCTATCATTTCAATCACGTGCAGGAGGGTAATCTTGCTGTCATCGTGTAAAGCCATCTTCACGGCGATGCTGAGCGCTTGCATTGTCTTTTCCGTCAGGTCGGTTGGGACCAGAATATGTTTAAACATCCAAATACCTCCGCAATAACCCTATTCGAAATTGAACAATTCTTTCACATTCCATTCTAACCAAAGATATTTGAATTTTCATCATTAGGAGAATCCAATATCCAGCACCCAGAATCCAGCATCTTTTTCACTCACGAGACGCGACTCTTTCTCTCCAAGCATTTCATCACAAACTGCTTCCACACCTGTTGGTATTTGCGGCCGCCCATGATGTAGGTATCATTATGGTCGGCTCCGGAGACTTCGTAGAAGAACTTAGGAGCCTGGGTCTGTTCATAAAGAACCTTGGCCATGGAGATAGGAATCGTGTGGTCCGTCTGTCCGTGGATGAAAAGAACGGGGGATCGGATCAAACCTATCAGCGAAAGGCTGTCGTACTTGCTGTTACCAGCGGTTTCAGGCTTGTACAGGGGGAAATAGAGCTTCATCATGTCGTCTGTCGAAGTGAATGCAGCTTCCAAAACCACACCCAGCGCTTCCTTTCTGCTTGCCATATAAACGGCTAGAGCGGTGCCCAAAGAACGGCCGAAAAGAATCACGGATGAAGGTGCGAATCCCCTCTTCTCTGTAAGGAACCGATAGGCGCCCTGCGCATCCAAAAATGTGCCCGCTTTGGAGATCGATCCCTCACTTAACCCATACTCTCGATAATCGAACATAAAGATGGGGATCCGCAAAATCTTGCGGAGCAATTTCAGGTTGTCCAAACGATGGCTGATGTTGCCCGCGTTGCCATGAAACCACAGCAGCACCGCGCGATGATCCGCTCCATCGACCAACCACCCGTGCAGTCGGGTACCATCGGTAGCCGGGAAAAATACATCCTCATAATCCTGCAAGCCGTAATCTTTGGGAGTTGCCTCAAGGATTCGCTCCGGGAAAAATACCGTCCCCTTTTCTCGCATATAATTTTACCTATCGGTTTCATTATAAAAATGGTTCTTATTCCTGATTATGCACCGAATTTCACCATGTCATATATTTTCTATCTAACCTGCGGGCTTGGTCAAGCTTCTATTTTTTCAAATTTTAGGAAGCCCAGCAGGTTCCCCATTCTAAACCAACAGCTGGAAACACTTGCCCCTGCAGCATTTAAAAGTTCTCTTTTAAAAGTTGCACTTACCCGTGTCTGTTGCTAATTCCAGCAGCAGCCCCCAGTTCACCTTCAGCAGCAGTCCGAAGACTCACTCCAAACGGGATTACAAACTCAACATTCGTGCGGGCTTCAGCCCTCGGCAATTTAAGATTGAAGGCTGAATTCCATCAAGATGCACAGTAACTCACTACTACCAAAAATGGTGGGGATTGCATAACAGTATCGTCAATTCAGACTGTTATACTCTCGATTTGGGAGGGCGAAGGATCTTACAGATTGAATCTGTGCGGCCGCAAGGTGGCAACAGATCTCAAAAAAAATTAAATTAAGGTATAAGCAGATTTATTTCAACAGTATTTTCGTACCTAGCCCTCTCCATTTTGCGGTCCCTCACTGCTGCCCGGTTTCTTTTTGCTGAATCGCACCGAGTAGAGGATCAAAACAAGTATGGGGACACATACAACCATGAGCCCAACAAGATCGGAGGCGCTGACTGACATGTTCCGACTCCTTCATTTAACGGTGAATGTTTCCTGTTTAATGCACCCTGCAAGGTTGGATTCTAATATCAGTCTCTCAAAAACCTGATAGACTTTCTCAAACTCAGCCGACTTGTCAAAAAAGTAGTCCGCTCCCAAATGCATGCATCGCTCCCGATACTGAGGATAAGGATAATTGGTCAAGATGATCACTAAAGGGGCCGGGGCACCTTTTTTGATTTCGGCCAAAACCTCTATCCCGCTTCCTCCGGGCATGCGAATGTCCAAAATCACGGCATGCGGCTTTAATTCGCGAATTGACCGGGCAGCACTTGTCACATCTTCAGCGAATCCAACGATCTCAACTTCTTTCAAATCGGAGAGCATGCTGCCTAAGCGTTCTCTCACAATGGCAGAATCGTCTGCTATGAAAACCTTCATGATCTCACTTGCAGTAAGGGAAAAAGCTTCTCTTCAGCTCAAGGATGACATTAACGGACGGGGAAAAAAATCGGCAAGCGTCTGATTATCTTGTCGGAATAGGTATTGTGCGGATGTCAGCCTTTGTCCTACTATTGTCCTGCCTGTTTCTATTAATTCTACTTTGTCACATTTCGAGCAACCTCAAATTTGGTGAGGAGAGAAGCGCGAATAAAAAAAATGAAACGGTCTTTCACTTTTAGCGGGACAAGTCTCCACATTATATGTAAGGTACAAAGGGATGAAACCATTTGTACCTGTCAAACCGGCATTGGTCAACACACAC
>Ga0210125_1000075_pt1 | contig 19311 bp, 13 predicted proteins | sample RushMan_CattailN_FD_185555 | JGI IMG/M metagenome (GOLD analysis project Ga0210125, IMG submission 185555) | Wetland microbial communities from San Francisco Bay, California, USA, that impact long-term carbon sequestration -... | ecosystem: Environmental > Aquatic > Marine > Wetlands ...
CGGCCATTTCTAACTCGAGGAGCACTTCCCATGATTTCTTGTCCACTCGCAATACTTCCGCCAGCCCCGGCCGATAATAAACCGTATTTTCGGGAACCGATTCTTCCCGCCTGCCTTCAAGCATCTGCAGCCTCCTGTTGGGCAGCCTCGATAAGCTGATTGATGACGTCCAGGATGTTTATGTCTGCTGTGCAGGCTCGGCTACAGCGGCCGCAGCCGGTACAGTAGGGACGTCCGAATTGCCTGTACAGATACAGAAACTTGCGCTGCCAGCGGTGCCTGACCCTCTGCCAGCGATCTCCTCGGAAGTTGTGTCCGCCTGCAACACGGGCAAAATCCAGAAGTTGGCAGGAGTCCCAAGTCCTTTTTCGCACTCCAGAAGTCAAGGTCAGATCATATTCGTCATCTATATTGAAACAAAAGCATGTGGGACAGGTCGTGTTGCACGAACCGCAGCTGTAACAGCGTCCCGCAACTTCTTTCCAGACTCTGGTGAGTCCTCCTGCATCCAGCATATCGGCAAACCGGTCTAAGGATGCCCGTAAGGTATGGACGATACGTTCGGTTTTTCTCAGGCGCCACTGCTCGGCCTCTTCAAGTTCTTGACGGGAAGCGTCCAACCTCGAGACCCCGTCCAGCAGCGATTCGCCCGCCTGACTATGAACTTCGATTAAATAGCCTCGCCCGACCGGGGTCAAGAACAGGTCACAGGGCTTGCGGTGCGCGGAAGTCCCCAGCAGAGTGCAAAAACAGTATTCGTCAGGCCGGCAATCCATTCCGATGATCATCGCTCGTTCGCGGCTGGCCTGCCAGCGATGCTCAGCCGGAGGATGCGAATAGGCATCGTCCAGTGCCTCGATGCCCGAAAGATCACAAGGATGAACACCGGCCAGCACAAACGGGAATTCCTCGAAAGCTGGCGCAAGTTCCGGTGGATTACCCGTCTTGAATGTGAACAGAGTCTCATTTGGTGGGAAGAACGCCTTTTTGGGAGGGATAGCGGTGGTGACATAGTCCAAAGCAAAGTCTTCAGCCCTGTCCAGCCAGTCAAAATAATAAAATCCCGGTTGATCGGGTCTTTCTCTGGGCCCCATCACTGGCTGTTTTTCTAACAATCGTCTGAAAAAATCAAGCAGCCCATCGGCCGTAATCATGTAGTGAAACATTTCAACTCCTGCTGCTTTCCTCTAGATGCATGGCAATCCCCTGAATTGCACAAGCGGCATTCCCGCAAATCAACTCTTAGGCCTTCTCATGCGCGCGAAGGTAATTTTACTCCTCGACCTTGCGAAGCAAGCCCTCGAGGCGATGGATATGACCGTGTTCCTGAGCAATAACTCCGCTTATCACATCTGCCTCGGATGACCGCACTTTGTTTTTGATCCCTGAATAGAAACTGATGGACCGCTTCTCAAATTCGATGGCAACTTCAATTGCCTTTGACATATCATCGACTTGAACGACGTGCTGCGATGCCTCGCCCTGCTCGTAAAACACTTTGCCCTTCACAAAACTGCTGACATAGTCACGCATTTCTCCGCTATAGGTTTCGGGAAGAATATAATCTTCCACCAACCCTGTTTTCATATCAGTAAAAATTTCAATATGTTTTTGTTCCTGGCCAAGCATAAATTCAAATACTTCTGTTACCTCTTGTCCCGATTTGACCTTCAGGCAGGCTTTATAAAAATTCAGTCCTTCATGTTCGATTTGGATGGCCATATCCAGAACTTCGCTGGCTCGAAATAACGCATGTTCCGTCATATATCCTCCCCAAAGAAATTTCAGGCACCAGAATCGACAGCTCAAAAATGAGTAGACTTTAAGTCAAGGTTCACAAATTAAAAGAAAGCCGGCGATCGTACCTCAATGGACATTGGTTGCCGATACTGTATGGACAAACATACACTTTCATTAATGCTATTTCTTATAGCTTGAGTATTTTCTTACCATAAGCATCAATGTTTGAAGTTCCAGTGTCGCACGTCCGGAATCGAGTTGAATTCATCATGTATGAGACTGCCCGCGGCTTCACGGCACCACCGTTGACTTCCTGATATAGGCGCTTATTTTCTAACCAGCACAAGTCAAGCGAATAAAGTGGACGGGTCGCTGGAACTCATGAATGCCTTCCTTCCTGCTCGATGCTGTTGTTGCGGGGTTTTATTGAAATGACGAGAGGCTGCCATACTCGACGTTGCCGCGAAAGCGGAAATAAAGGAGCTTTAGGAGCGTCGTTTCCTCAACGATTATTAGAGATCCACTCAGGATATCCAAAACCCACTTAAAGAAAGGAATCCATTATGCCAAAAACACAGAGAAACAGTGCTGAAGAGCCTCTTAGCCCTGAGAAACTGCAAAGAATGGATGCGTACTGGCGTGCCAGTCTTTACCTCTGCGTTGGTATGCTTTACCTGAGAGACAATCCGTTATTAAAGGAACCCTTAAAGATCGAGCACATCAAAAAACGCCTTTTAGGACATTGGGGTTCCGATCCGGGTCAAAGTTTCACCTACATTCATTTGAATCGATTGATCAAAGAAAAAGACCTGAACATGATCTACGTCTCCGGTCCCGGCCACGGTGCTCCAGCTGTTCTATCGAATGCATATCTGGAAGGAACCTATTCAGAGGTTTACCCGGATAAGGGTCAAGACGAAGAGGGAATGCGCAAATTCATGAAGCAGTTCTCATTTCCTGGCGGTATCGGCAGCCACTGCACTCCTGAAACTCCGGGCTCCATTCACGAAGGAGGTGAACTGGGCTACAGCATTACCCATGCATTTGGCGCGGCCTTCGATAATCCGGACTTGATAGTGGCGGTTATGGTGGGGGACGGTGAGGCGGAGACCGGCCCTTTAGCGACAGCCTGGCATTCCAATAAATTCTTAAACCCTGCCCGAGATGGGGCGGTGTTGCCGATCCTGCATCTGAATGGCTACAAAATCGCCAACCCAACGGTGCTGGCGAGAATCTCCCCCGAGCAACTTGCAAGTCTTTTCATAGGTTACGGCTATAAACCCCATTTTGTGGAGGGATCGGATCCAAAGACCATGCACCAGACTATGGCTCGAACTTTGGAAACAGCCATCGATGAAATTAAAACGATTCAGCAAGAAGCGCGCAGCAAAGGAGTCAATCATTTTCCCCAGTGGCCGATGATCGTGTTGCGTAGTCCCAAAGGCTGGACCGGTCCCAAGGAAGTTGAAGGGCATAAGGTGGAAGGCTTCTGGAGGGCTCACCAGGTCCCCTTCGACGTGCATGATAACCCCAGCCACATGCAGATTTTGGAGCAATGGCTGCGAAGTTATAAGCCGGAAGAACTGTTTAACGAGAACGGTGCTCTCATTGACGAGTTGAGAGAACTCGCGCCGACCGGCAATCGTCGAATGAGCGCCAACTCCATCAGCAATGGCGGGCTTGTGAGAAAACCCTTGCGACTGCCCGACTATAAAGACTACGCCGTCGGGGTGACCAAGCCCGGCACCACTTTGGCTGAAAACACCCGAGTCCTTGGAAAATTTTTGCGAGATGTTATGCGCAATAACATGAATAATTTTCGAGTATTCGGTCCGGACGAGACCGCTTCGAACCGCCTGTCCGACGTCTATGAAGCAAGCGAGAAAACCTGGATGCTGAAAACGCTGCCGGAGGATTCGGACGGCGGCGAACTGGCTCCGGACGGCCGGGTCATGGAGATTCTGAGCGAACACACCCTGGAGGGCTGGCTGGAAGGTTACTTGCTTACCGGACGACACGGATTCTTTTCATCTTATGAAGGCTTTGTGCATGTTATCGATTCGATGTTCAATCAGCATGCAAAGTGGCTGGAAAAGTGCCTGGAGGTCCCGTGGCGGTCGTCGATTTCCTCCCTGAACCTCCTGATCACTTCCATTGTCTGGAGGCAAGACCACAATGGCTTCACTCACCAAGATCCGGGGTTCCTGGACGTGGTCACGAACAAAAGCCCCAAGGTCACGCGCATCTATTTGCCTCCGGACGCAAACTGCTTGCTGTCCGTTGCCGATCATTGTCTACGGAGTACAGGCTACGTCAATGCCATCGTCTCCGATAAGCAATTCCACCTCCAATATCTGACCATCGAGGAAGCGGCGCGGCATTGCACAAAGGGCGCGGGCATTTGGGACTGGGCAAGCAACGATCAGGGCAGCGAACCTGACGTAGTCATGGCCTGTGCGGGCGATGTCCCCACTATGGAAGCTTTGGCTGCAACTGCTATTCTTAGGGATCACTTTCCCGATCTCAAGGTCCGCTTCGTCAACATCGTTGATCTGTTCAGGATACAGCCCCCGACCGAACATGTGCACGGTTTGTCGGATCGCGATTTCGACAGCTTGTTTACTATCGATAAGCCTATCATTTTCAATTTCCATGGTTATCCCTGGCTGATTCACAAACTCGCCTATCGGCGCACGAACCACGCTAACCTGCATGTACGAGGCTACAAAGAAAAGGGAAATATCAACACACCACTTGGGTTGGCCATGGAGAACCAAATCGACCGTTTCAATCTGGCAATCGATGTGATTGACAGAGTTCCAAAACTTGCAGTAGCCCAAGCCCATACCAAAGATTGGCTGAAAAATCAGATCATCGAACATAGGACCTTCATTCATGAAAACGGCTTCGATAAGCCGGAAATAGAAAATTGGAAATGGCCGTATTGAGCAAATGAGCCACTGATCAGTTTTTCCGAAATGCTGAAAAGGCTGAAAAAAGATGGCCGAATATGAATATGAGATATTTTTCAAGGAATCTGTTTGGAAAGAGCTCAAGGAAATCCCAAAAAACGATCTAAAAAGAATTCTTTCCCGAGCTGAGCAGCTTGGAAATGATCCTCGGCCAACAGGCTGTGATAAACTTACAGTCCATGGGCTATACCGCATCCGGCAAGGAAAATATCGTATTGTTTATTCAATACGGGATAACAAACTTACGGTATGGGTTATCAAAGTCGGCCGCAGATAAAGGATAAATATCGTTAAGGCCAACCACCGGCTGTAGCTGACCGTGAAAGACCGCCGCGACTGCTGAGCCGCAGCGGTCTTTTCCATCTTGGAGAAATGATGTACCCGAATCAATTCGTATCCACGGCCCGAGAAATCATGACAGAATTTGCCGAGTTGACCGGCCTGATAGAGGATGGGCCTCGTAAGCGTTATTTGTGGACGGATGCTTTTGCCGTTTGCAACTTCTTGGAGCTTTATCGACAAACCGGAGAAGAACAATTTAAACACCTCGCGCTGTCTTTGGTCGATCAGGTTCATACGATACTCGGTCGTCATCGGGAGGACGATTCTCGAACCGGTTGGATCAGCGGCCTCGATGAGAAGGAGGGTCAAAAGCATCCCACCCGGGGAGGCCTGAGAATCGGTAAGGAATTGAATGAGAGGCAGCCGGGCGACCCTTTTGATGAAGGGTTGGAATGGGATCGCGACGGACAATACTACCACTATTTGACCAAATGGATGCACGCTCTCGATTGCCTGAGTCGAGCCACCGCAGATTCAACCTGCAGCCGATGGGCAATTGAACTTGCGAAGGCGGCCCACTCAAGCTTTACTTATGTTCCGACCTTCGGAGGTCAAAAGCGCATGCACTGGAAAATGAGCATTGACCTATCCCGCCCTCTCATTGCCTCTATGGGACACCATGATCCCCTCGACGGATATGTCACATATCAGGAGCTTCAAGCGACCGCGGCTAGAAATTTTGAAAAACAGGGGCAGCCGAATCTGGACGCGGAAATTGCCGACATGGCCAAGATCTGTAAAGGGAAAAGCTGGGCCACCGATGATCCGCTTGGTATAGGGGGCCTTTTGTTCGACCTTTGCAGAGTAGGCCAATTGATCGCCGGGGAAAGCTCTGAGCTGACCGACCTGTTTCAAACTTTGTCGGATTCTTCCTTGCAGAGCCTTCAGGTTTATTCGAGAAACAATTCCTTGGAATTGCCGGCTCAATACCGACTCGCATTTCGGGAATTGGGACTGGCCATCGGTTTGCGGGGTGTCGAGAAGCTGCATGTCTTGTTTGAGAAACAATTACATCTTCCGAAAAGGGAAAATGAGCTGCATTCACAAACTGCGGATCTGATGAGGTACAGTCCTTGGAGTGAAGCTATTGAGACGTTTTGGCTTGAACCCCGGAACCGGCAAGTGGATAGCTGGACCGCACACCGCCATATCAATATGGTGATGCTGGCAACGAGTTTGGCCCCCGACGGGTTTCTAAGGGTGATTTAGAGACAACACGCCTATTGGTTTACGCCAGTAGCGCAGGGCTTTAGCCCTGCATTAAAATAACGCGAGCGACTCAGGTGCGAATCTTCGCCCGCAAAATGTAAATTCATTACACCGGACTTATGCAGCAGGGCTAAAGCCCCGTGCTGCGGTGGGAATGGGGCACGGTACCGGGACGAAAAGTGCTAGCAGAGCGCAAAATCGGTACTCTTCACTATCCCCGGAACAACCACAATCGGTCTTCCATCCTCGTTTGTCCGGACTCCATCGGGCCAGGCGTAACCAGGCTCCATGTTCTTAAAGTATTCAATCGAGTAGGGGAGCAGCTTTAAGGAAACTTTTCCGTTTTTCCCCATCACCTCTGAGGTAAGCCCGTAATCGACTTCTCCCAGCTCAGTCAAAACGATGTAGCGCGGAATCTCCCTCCCGCTGCCATCCCTTCGGACCCGAGTCGCGATATCGATCACATCGTAAAGGTCTATGGGGTGGTCTTCATTCCACCTTTTTTGCAGTGGCAGCCCGGCAACATAGAGATGGTGAAACTCGATGCCGTTTTCGCGACAGCGATAAGCGAGCTGATGAATGATATCCGCCGTGTCATTAATACCGCCCAGCAAAGGGGTGTTGTTGTAAACTGTTATTCCTTTGTTGCGCAGTGCGCTCGCAAGCCCAGCATGTTCCGGGCGAAATTCGCCGGGGTGCAGAAATTCAGTTTCAATTTCGAGTCTGAGTGGATTGGCGATGCTCAATTTATTTAAATTCGCCAACTTATCTATGGCAGCAGGCGTATATTTTTCAGGAGCATAATTGAATTTTAAACTCTTCAACCGGACAGCGTTGACGTGATGGATGCCGCGGAGCTTCTCAATTATCTCGCCGACCTGATAGAGGTTCTCGATCGCGTCTCTTTTTGACGATATGACGACATCGGTTATTCTGGAATCACTCCGGATATACTCGATCTCTTCGGAACCGTCCGCCGCATCCAGCTCCACCCGAGTTTCATGAAGTCTGAACAGCGACTTGGAGCCGGTAGCGACAATGGTCCGCCCCAGCCGCTGATCCTGCAATGCACTGACCTGCAATTCCTTTAGAGCTTCAAAGTCGGATTCTCTTTTTGCGGCTGGCCTCGCCGGTCTTGGACCCATGAAGAGAGTTTCATCACCGATCTTTGCCATATATTTGGCATCGATGGTTCCTTCTTCATTCACGCGAACGGTATCCAGTTCGTTGGCAACCGGCGCAAAAGCCTTGAAATATTCCGGCGTGTAGGGAGTTCTGATCCATACAAAATTTTCGTTTTCCTTGTCCTTTTCGACAGCCCAACCGCTGCTGTGCCAGTCCATCTTGCCGATGGGAGTGGCTGTGCAAATCCTTGGAATCACGCGGTCGGAAAGATGCGCGCGCAAATAATTGGCGGCCTCGATTCCTTTGGAGAGCGGTGTCCAGTAGACACTGTTGCCATGAATCGGGCTGCAGGGAATATAGATATAGTGAAGTTCCGCACCGGCGCCGCGCAGCAAACTAAACAATCTGGTCAATTCAGGGCCTTCGTCGTTGCAGTCTTTAAGGAAGGGAGTCTGTACGTAGACAGCAATGCCGTTCCTGACCAGATCGGAGATAATGTCAAGAGCTTGGGGTGAAATTTCATCCGGATGGATGAAATGGGTGGCAACTTCGATCCGTTTCCCGAGTTGCTGGAGCTCGAGGTTTTTTTGTTTCACGTAATTGAGCAAAGAGGAATTATCGGCGTAGAACAGCTGCGGGTAATAGGCGATGGAACGGGTGGCCAGGCGCAGCGTTTGTACATGGGGGATTTCCTTGAGCCCGTCGATGGTAGCGGCGAAGCTCGTTCGATTCAGGAAAGGATCGCCGCCGGTGACCACAATTTCCTTGATGCTCGGAGAACTTTTTACGTGCTCGATCGCTGTTGCTACATCAGCAGCGCTCGGATTGCTCTGATTGCGCGATTCTTTATGTTTTCTGAAACAAAACCTGCAATAAACCGGACAAGTCATGTTGAGGAGAAAAATGACCCGGTTCTGATACATCTGCTCGAGCAATCCCTGGTGGAACTGTCCAATCCAGGTGTTCACATGCCCAACCGGGTCCAATTCCTCTACAAAGGGAAGATATTGATACGCAACGGCTCGTGAGACTCGCATTTGCCTGATCGTATGCGCGGAAAGGCGCACGGGATAAGTGTCCAGAACTTTTTGCAGGGGTGCTCGGTCTTGCTCGGGCACAGTGATATTGGTCAACTTTTCGAGTTTCTCAACCTCTTTGACGGTGTAAAACCTATCTTTCGGAATCATTTTTTCCAGGACGGATACGAGCAGCAAATAAGGCAGGGCGACTCCGTTTACCGAGACCGGTTTGCTACCGTTGCCGTTTGCTTCTTGCAACTGCTCGACAAGGATCGAGAAAAATCTTGGAGGGTCATTCTGACAACCAGATGCTTCGAGCAGCCGCAAAAACCTGATTTCTCCACCGCCGTTTCCGACAATATTGCAAAATTCCTTTCCTACCAGAGATTCTTCCCCGTAATGTTCGAGAAAATCGATGACGCCATCGCCGAGCGTCGCAAGAGAAATCTCCGAACTTTCTCCCGAGTGTTTGAATCGCACCCTGTAAGCAGTCTGTCCAAATTCCATCCCAAACTCCTTCGCCCCGCAACTGTCACTGAAAGGCTGTCTAAAATAACCTTTTGCCATTTCGAATCACGCCCTGGCGTGATGAAAAATCTTTCAAGCAAGCCACTCTTTGCCCAAAAGATTTCTCGCCCTCGGCTCGAAATGACATCTTTCAGACAGGTTCCAAGACCGAGGCGCATACGGTTTACAAGCCCAATTATTTGACGCGTGAAACCTAGGGTAAAGCATGGTTCGTGTCAAGTGGAGTTATATAAGAACCTGGCCAAAAACGACTCTAATCTTCCGCTCTGGCGTCCACTTGCATCCCGCAAGCATTTCTTCACTGCCCGCGATTTCTTATTAATACTAAAATGAAGGCTGCAGAGTCAACCGACCTAGCGGCAAGCTTGCCAGCATGCTTTAGGATTTGCCCTTGACTTTGCAAGAAACTTTCAGTAGAAATCAATACGTTATAGTCAATAAGTCAATTTACTCATATACTTATCAGTAAGCCTCTGGATTTACTAAAGTCTTATGCAAAAATCATCCTGGCGCCCCTGGGCCTTACTCTCACCCTCGCTTACCGCCGTTTTCTTACTGCTGGTGGTGCCGGTTTGCTTTATCGTGGTTTATAGTTTCTGGTTGCGTGCCCCTTCGGGAGCGGACATTCCGGCTTTCCAATTTGGCAACTACAAAAAGTTCGCTGCGGATTTCTTTTATCCGTCAATTTTGCTGAGAACGATTCGGGTATCTCTCGAGACGGTTATTCTTTGTCTGGTCATGGGATACATCCCCGCATATTTCTTCTATCGAAGCAAAACCCGATACAAGTCCGTCCTGCTCCTGCTCATCATGATTCCTTTCTGGATCAGTTTTATCATCAGGACTCTCAGCTGGATCAACATCCTGGGCGACACCGGTCTTATCAACCACGTGCTCATCAAGCTGGACATCATTTCTGAACCTCTCAATATGCTCTACAACGAGGGGGCTGTGCTGATGGGCCTGATCCAATACCTTTTGCCGTTCATGATTCTCAACGTATACGTGAGCTTGGAAGGCATTGACAAAAGCCTGTTGGAGGCGGCGCGCAGCCTTGGCTGCACCGAATGGCAGGCGTTTAAAGAAGTGACCCTGCCGCTCAGTCTGCCCGGGGTCAGCGCCGGGTGCCTGCTGGTGTTCGTGTTGACCTCCGGAACTTATCTGCCACCGATGATCTTGGGTGGTCCGCGCAATGAAATGATCGCCAACCTGATTTTCAAGCGAGTCATCGGCACCCTGGACTGGCCGTTCGGATCGGCCATCAGCGTGGTTCTGCTGACATTGCTCGTCATCATAATTTACACTTACAATCGCTATCTGGGAATCAACCAGATATTCAAAAGTTTGCAGTGAGCTTCGAAAATGTTCAAAATTTCCGGCTGGTCGCTGATTCGACTTTACACCATTCTCGTATACATTTTTATGTTTGCGCCCATTGTCGCGGTGGTCATCCTCTCCTTCAACCCGCAACAATTCGGCTCTTTTCCCATGGAGGGATTCAGCTTCAAGTGGTATGTCAAGCTGGCCCAAAACGAGTCTATTTTATCGGCATTCAAGAATTCACTTATACTTGGCTCGCTCACATCCATTGTTGTAACCGCTGTTGCGATCCCGGCCGCCATGGCTTTCGTGCGTTATGATTTTCCCGGCAAGAACAGCCTAAACACGCTCCTTCTAACCCCGATCATGATCCCCGAAGTGGTGCTCGGTGTTGCATTGCTGCTGTTCATACGCTGGCTGCAGCAGCCGAAAAACTTCTTTCTGCTGCTCATCGGTCATGTTGTGATCACTTTGCCATATGTGCTCCTGGTCGTACAGGCACGCCTCGTCGGCATAAAAAGAGTCTACGAAGAAGCTGCCATGTCTCTGGGAGCCAATCCGCTGCAAACGTTCAAGGAGATCACTTTACCGCTTCTGGCCCCGGCCATTTTGGCCGGCATGCTGTTCTCGTTTACTATTTCATTTGACGATGTGACCGCTACCCTTTTTTGGGCTACCGCACAAAACCAAACGGTGCCGGTGAAGATATTCGGAATGCTGCGAAATTCAATCAGCCCGGAAATCAACGCGCTCGGGACCGTTATGATTGTTCTGACCATATCGACGCCGCTGGTTGCCGGCTATTTGATTCGAAGGTTTGCCAGAGGAGGATCCTTTAACTAGCGTCCGTCCGGAAGCTCTTTCTTGATGTAGCGCAGTCCTTCAGGGCTGCATGGTTTGGCAGGGCTAAAGCCCTGCGCTACTGGGTTTTCCAGATGGGTAATCACCAACCCACGAAGGGAGGAAATTATGAAGATTGATTGGAGCAAAAAAATCGATGACGCTCACGAAAGTTTCCAAAAAGGAGAACTGAGCAGGCGCAGTTTTGTCAAATTCCTCACGCTCGCTGGTGCATCTATCGGACTGGTGGGTGGACCTTTCGGTCGTCTGACTCGTTCCGCATGGGCAGAGACCAAAAGCATCCGGTTTGACGGATGGGGCGGAACCACTTCGGAGGCCTTCCGAAAATATGCTTTTGACCCGTTCACAAAAGCCACCGGTATCAAAGTGATCGACGGCGAATTCGGCGATATGGACACCTACTTGACACGAGTCAAAGCTTCTTTTCCACCGGGCGGGGAATTCAATCTTGCCCACTTGAGCGGCGTTTTCGATTATGCCCGCTATGTAGGCCTCGGCTACAACACCGTACTTGACGAGAGTAAAATCCCCAATCTGCAAAACGTGATGGTGGCCATGACCAAGCCTTATCGGGCGATTACAGACGGCAAACTGTCGGCTGTACCTTATGATCTGGGGCAGACAGGCATCGCTTACAACACCAAGCACATTCCCAAGGAAAAGGCTGAGAAATTGGGCGCCGGACTGCTCTGGGACAAGGATCTCGACAAGAAACTGGGGAGCTGGGGCGATTGGCGCACCAATATCTGGTATGGCGCCCTTTATACGAATCAGAGCCCCAACGACATCCAGGACATGAAGGCGGTTTGGGATGCTTTGAAGGCGCAGCAGGGAATGATAAAGAAATATTGGGGTTCCGGTGCTGAACTCATGAGCCTGCTTGCAAATGAAGAAATTTACGCCACAGTGGCATGGTCCGGCCGGGTGGCCCATCTGCAGGAACAGGGACATCCGATCGGTTTTCTGGCCCCGAAAAACTGCTATTCCTGGCAGGAGTGCATCTTCGTTCTGAAGGGAACCGATCTGAGCGCAGCCGAAAAGCTGCTCAATTTCATGCTCGAACCGAGTGCCGCAATAGCCGTGGCGGAAGGCCAGAAATATCCGCCCAGTCTCGATCCCACCAAAGTTCCGATGCCGGAGTCTATCCAGAAGCTGCCGGCGTTTGACCCCACCGGCAAACTGGAAGGATACATGTTTGCAGATCCGGTATACTGGAACGGGCATCAGCTGGAATGGTCGGAAAAGTGGGACAGAGTTAAGTCGGGAGCGTAGCCCTCGGCGACGTGGTGACGCGAGGACGGCGTGACGCGGGGAAGGGGAGATACGGGGACTCAGCGACGCGGAAGCCGAAGCGGCTGAAACGCAAGTCTGGATTGAATTCAGTTGCAGCTGTGGGTACCTGATCGCAAAAATGCTGAAGAATTAGACAAGGTATATGAAAACGTCCAGGGGAAGCTTGTCAACATGCTTAGGCATCCCGAGAAATGGAAAATAGCATAGGGTTGCTCCTCTGTTCATCTCCGCATCTCCCCCTCCCCCTTCTCCGCGAGGCGGGGGAGAGGGAGTATAAATAGCATTCTGGTTCCCCTGGGAGGTTTGTACGAAGACTGGCATTTCGCTGAACTTCGCCATTCCTGCGCATGTGGAAATCCAGGAATCATACCGATTTCTGGACTCCCAGCTGAATTTGCCCCCGGTGGTTGCACTTCACCAGAGTAACGTGCGGGTTGTATCCTTGGGCAGCCCCTTAGTAAAACACTCCACATCCACCACAAACAGGAGAAACAAACCTAAGTGAATCAAGACTCGAATCACCCAATGGTGAAGTTCAAAGGAGTGGTCAAGCGCTTTGACAAGCTGGTGGCGGTTGAGAAAATGGATCTTGACATCCCTAAGGGATCATTTGTCACGTTGCTTGGTCCTTCAGGATGCGGCAAAACTACATTGCTGCGAATGGTCGCTGGCCTGGAGCAGCCCACCGAGGGTGATATTTTTATCAAAGGCAAACGGATCAACGACGTGCCGATCCACAAGCGCAACCTGGGGATGATTTTCCAGAATTATGCTCTTTTTCCCCACAAAACTATTTTTGACAACGTAGCCTTTGGGCTTAAGTACCGAAAAGTCCCCAAGAGCGAGATCAGAAGGAAAGTGGAGCGAGCGCTTGAATTGGTGCGCCTGCCGGGCTATGGCAGCCGAAAGCCCGCCCAGCTTTCAGGCGGCCAGCAGCAGAGGGTGGCTCTCGCCCGCGCCATTGTGATCGAACCTGACGTGCTCCTGATGGATGAACCCCTGTCGGCCCTGGATGAAAATCTCCGCGAGGAAATGCGCCGGGAAATCGACAACCTTCAGCAGATGCTCGGTGTAACGACGATATTCGTCACTCACGACCAGCGCGAAGCCCTGTCCATGTCGGACAAGATCGTGGTGATGAAAGACGGCCGCAAGCAGCAGGAAGGAAACCCCGAGGAGGTCTACAACGAATCGGCGAATCATTTTGTAGCGGACTTCCTCGGCCACTCAAATTTTCTCGATGGCACCGTAATCGGGCGGGAAGCTGAGCACACAAGGGTGAGACTCGATAACGGCAACGAATTGTTGGCCGACTCACCCCATGCATGGAACCAGGGGGACGAAGTGGAAGTAGTGGTGCGGGCACAGAAATTCCAAATCGTTTCCAACGCCGAACACGACCCGGCACCGAATACGAACTCCTTCCTGGGCCGCATTGTAGATCGAAGTTACATGGGAGGCGAAGTCAGCTATTTTGTGGAACAGTCGGACAAGACCGTTTTGCACGCCATGAGTATGGTTCGGACCCGCCCCTTCAAGCGAGGAGAAGACGTGGCACTGCTTGTAGCTCCTAGACACTGCAGGCTGCTGCCAAGAAGGTAGGATGACTTTCCATCCGGGCGGTGTGCTTCGGGGACGCGGAGACACGGAGACACGGAGACACGGAGACACGGAGATACGGAGATACGGAGATAGGGTGAGCTAAAAAGTACTCGTCCGAAGAACCGGTGGGGATAAACTTGGCATGTGGGGCAGGCTTTCCAGCCTGCCCTTATTCTATTCTGCGGCTAATCCGCACAGAGGCTATGGAGGTTCATCGATGCATTGGTCCAAGATGAAGGGGGTGCTGGCCGAACGATTCCCTTCCCGGGTGTTGACCATCGACTCTCATACGGCCGGGGAACCGACCCGTCTGATCGTTGGAGGCATTCCTCCTATACCCGGAAAAACCATGCAGGCCAAACTCGACTACTTCAGAGCAAACCTGGACTCGATTCGGCTCCTGTTAACCAGCGAACCGCGAGGCCACCGGGACATGCTGGCCGCGGCGGTGACCGAACCCACCACCGAAGGCGCAGATTTTGGCTTGATCTACATGGATGCCCGACGCTATCCTTTTCTTTGCGGCCACGCCACCATCGGTGCGGTGACAACCCTGATCGAAGCCGGAGCGTTGTCCGCAACGGGGGCGGAAGCAGTGGTAACGGTGGATACGCCATCCGGGCCCATGCGAACTCGAGCCCAAATCAAGGCAGACAAGGTGGATTCGGTGGCAATCCAAATGGTGCCTTCGTTTGTTTATGGCGCGGATCAAACGTTGCGAGTCCCGGGCATAGGAACGATAGTGGTGGATACTGTGTGCGTGGGGGGCTTTTTTGTGATGGTGTCCGCCGACCAAATCGGCATCGAGTTGACTCTGGCAAATGCCAAGCAACTGGTTCAGTTGGGCATGGCCATTATAGACAACGCCAACGACCAGTTGCAGGTCCGCCATCCCATGCGGCCGGAAGTGACTACCATCGATGTTGTTGAATTCTACGATCCTTCGGGTCATGCACAAAAGAGCGGCAAAAACATCGTCGTTTACGGAGAGGCACACATGGATCGATCGCCCTGCGGCACCGGAACTGCCGCTAAGATGACCCTGCTGCATCATCGGAAGCAGCTGGCGGTCGGGCAATCCTTCATCAACGCCAACCCATTGGGGCCGACCTTCGAGGGCCGAATAGCTTTTAAAACAAAAGTGGGAGAGCTTCCCGCTATTGTGGGCGAAGTTTGCGGTTCGGCCCATATCACAGGCATTCATGAGTTTGTGCTGGACCCCGACGACCCCTTTCCTCAAGGATTTCTAGTATGACAAAAAATGCAGCTGCCCCAAACCTGATTCTTTTGAATGGGGATTTTCGAACCCTTGACCCCATAAAACCAAATGCCCGGGCTGTAGCCGTCTCCGCAAGCCGCATTATTGCAGTCGGCAGTGTTGATGAAATCAAATCTCTGGCAGGTCCTGAAACCGAATCCATGGATTTGGGCGGTCGTCTGGGACTTCCCGGGATGACCGATTCCCATTTCCATTTTTATGACTGGGCGCTGGGCCGACGCAATCTCGTTTTGGCGGATGTGAGATCCTTCGGCGAACTGATCGACCGGGTCGCCGCTGCGGTTCGAAATAAACCCCCCGGAAGTTGGATATTAGGTCAGGGCTGGAACGAAGCCGACTGGCCCGAAAATCGAATCCCCACCAAAACGGACCTGGATGCTGCAGCGCCGGATCACCCGGTCATGCTGTGGCGCTGCGATTTGCATCTGGCGGTGGTCAATACGAGAGCGCTGGAGCTGGCCGGTATTCACGAAGGAACGCCCGACCCGCCGGAAGGCGTAATCGGGCGGGACGAAAACGGATATCCCAACGGAATCCTGCGAGAGATGGCGCCTAATTTGATCAAATCCGTCATTACCGAACTGGGCGAGGACGAAACCGTCGAAGCGATGTGCGAAGGCATATCGGTTTTGCACGGCATGGGCCTTACGGGTCTAAATGATGTTCGAATACCGGGGGGAGTCGAATGGGTGCCGGCTTTTCGCGGCTGGCAGCGGATCAGAGCTTCGGGTAAGCTCGATTTGAGGTGCTGGGCGAGCATTCCCTGTGAGCGGTTGAATGAAGCCATCGCCTTGGGGCTGAGAACCGGATTCGGTGACGACCGGCTGCGCATCGGACATATCAAATTCTTTGCCGACGGCGGCATGGGAGCTCGCACGGCCTGGATGATCGATCCCTATCTGGATGGCGGCCTGGGAATGCCTCTGGCGCCTATGGCAGAACTGGCGGAAGCGGTCTACCGAGCGGATCAGGCCGGGCTTGCGGTCATGATCCACGCCATTGGAGAACGGGCCAACCGTGAATTAGTAACGCTCTTCGAAGAACTCGAAGGTAAAAAGTCGATTCAGAAAAACAGAAAAACAGCAAAGCCGCTGCTGCCGCACCGTATCGAGCATGTTCAGATGATTCGGCCGGAAGATCTGGCCCGACTGGCACGCTTGAACGTCGTGGCGTGCGTGCAGCCCCACAACATGATTCTAGACATCAATATGATCGATAAGTGCGTCGGACCCAGGGGCAAGTGGACGTACTCCTATCGGGCCATGCTGGACGCCGGGATACGGATGCTCTTGAGTTCGGATTGTCCGGTCTGCAGCCCAAGCCCCCTGGTCGCAATTCATGCCGCCGTCACGCGGCAAAGAGAAGACCGAACCCCGCAGGGAGGCTGGTATCCGGAACATCGAATTAGCGTTGAGGAAGCCGTGCGGGCACTCACCATAGCACCTGCCTGCGCCTACGGCTTGGAAGACGAACTCGGAAGCATCACGCCCGGCAAAAAGGCGGATTTAATCGTCCTGGACCGAGACATTTATGCTGTAGATCCCATGGATATCATTCACACAAAGGTGGACCTCACGATTTTTGACGGTCGAATCGTCCACCGCGGCGAGCAATTTTAGGCAAGCCAAGGTGGTGGATCGCTCGGCCCTGCGTCCACTCCTTCCAGTTCTTCGTGGTTGGAGATCTGTCTGCTTCACCCCAGAATCAAGCGCTGGGGATCGCACCGGTCTCTGAGGATGGCGAGCTCTCTTTCGGTGGGAGGCGGAACCGGCTCTGCTCTGGATATATCGACTTCAAACCCCATATGGTCGAGCACCTCCTCTGGTGCGGTTCCCTCGAAGTATCCGTCCAGATACATGTGCCTGGTTTCATCGTCGAAGCGCATGACGGCCATGTTGGTGATCACGGCAGACGGGCCCCCGCTGGAGAGCCCGAGGCGCTCTCTGCCGCTGGGCCCGTCGATCCAGCCGGGAGTGGTCAGGTAATCCAGCTTGGGTACGAACTTTCTTTTTTCGTGCTGCATGAAAATGATGGTGCGATTCACAAAAGAGGCTACGTCACAGGCGCCGCCGCTTCCCGCAAGTCGAACTCTGGGGGAGAAATAGTCGCCGATGACCGTTGAATTCAGATTGCCGTACGGATCGATTTGCGCGGCGCCGATAATTCCCACCACCTGCCGTCCGGTGTGTCGATTCTGCATGGTGGCAAACGCATCGGCCAAACTGCCGTTGACCGAAACCTGGTACATGATTCGCGAATCGGCCACCGAGAGGGGGATTTCTTCCAGTTTCGAATCGATGGCCCCGGTTTCAAAAAAAATGACGCTTTTAGGGGCGCTGATATGCTTGGCTGCCATGGCGGCCAGCAGGGAAATGCCGGTTCCGCAAAAAACGATGTCCCCGTCTTTGATTTGCCGTGCCGCCGCGACGGCCATCATTTCCCGTGCTGTAAAATCGATCATTATAATCCTCTCCTGGTCATCATCCGACCCTTACCCACAAACAAATCCCTCCTTCGACAACATGCACCGAATAACTTCCTGCCCCCCCATCTCCCTATCTCCCCATCCCCCTGTCTCCCTGTCTCTCTATCTCCCGTGTCCCCCTGTCGGCTCAACGCCGATCCAACCCCACGGCGTATCCCTTTACCGAGTCCGCCTTGATCCCCTCAAGCCGTTCCCGCCCCACCCGGTCGAGCAGTCCCTGGTGGTCTTTAACGCCGAAGATCCAGCTTTCCAGATACTGCGCATAGCGGTTGTCGTTTTGTGCCGATGTGCGATATTCGTTGAGGTAGGCTGTGTCGTAGTCGTAGCAGCGATAGCAGGCGGTCGGATAGGCGCCAAAAGGCACCGGAACCACCGCATCGACGTAGAGAAATGAAATCTGGTTCAGTCCCGGATCTTCTCTTAGAGCGGCCTTCGGAACCAGTTCTTCGCAGGTGAGGATCACATGCCGGGCGGCTTTGGCCTGTTCGATATCGGCGAAGCTGAGGCCCTCGATCCGCGCTGTTCCCTCTTCGTCGGCCTGCTGCACGTGGAGGATGGTCACATCCGGGTAGATGGCCGGCACCAGAATCACTTTCGCCGTCCGCCCCCACTTGCCGAAGGGGTTTTCCAGTTCGACGAGTTTCTTATCGGGAATTTTTTCGTCTGCCGTCCGCATCGTTTCGCCAAATCCCCATAGCTTGACGATGTCGGTCCCAAGAGACGACCGGGTCGGCAGAAAAGGTATACCCATGGCCCCTGCGAGAAATCGCAGCGTCATTTGATAATTGGTATAGTCTTCGACGACAATGTCGCCGCGCTCGACGGCTTTTCGAAAACGGATGCAGGTGGGTGCGAAGCGGCCGCTGCCTCCGTAGGCGATTTCCAGCTTGGAAACGCAACCGCCGCCGATCAGCTCATCCACGCCCTGGCCGTTGGAATGCGCATAAAGATGCAAATTTCTGATTTTTTGGCGGATGATTTCATGCACCGCTGCCATGGGGTTGCGGCTGACGGTGAATCCGCCGATCGAAACATGGCTTCCGTGCTTAACAAACCGCTCGATGGCCTCCGGCAGGCCCATCACTTTGTTAACTCCAACTTCCAATTGTTCTCTCCTTGCTCACTGATTGGTCGCTTATTGCAGCCAGGAATATCCGTGTCAAGATAAAACCCCTATGATCAAACGCAACATAGGAATCGCTTTCCGATTCGTTCATGTATCTTTGTGTTTATGTCTGTTCAGGAACAGATCTTTCATTTCCCTACCACCGCAGAAGGCACCGAGAACGCAGAGAACAATTAATAAAAAAGCCTCCGCGTCCTCTGCGAACTCTACTCTGAAAAAACACCTTTTCATTGTTTTGGGTGTTCCAGAAGAACATGAGGGACTGCGGTGAAAAGGTTAAATTTGTGCTTGACGAATCCCACCATTTCTCGTACAGGATCATATTATCTAATAAATTTAGCCATTTCTTCATCACGCAAAGCATAAGGTCATTCAAGATGAAGCCAAATTTTTCCGGGATACGGGATCAG
>Ga0210125_1000077_pt1 | contig 18988 bp, 15 predicted proteins | sample RushMan_CattailN_FD_185555 | JGI IMG/M metagenome (GOLD analysis project Ga0210125, IMG submission 185555) | Wetland microbial communities from San Francisco Bay, California, USA, that impact long-term carbon sequestration -... | ecosystem: Environmental > Aquatic > Marine > Wetlands ...
TATTCACGACTTGAGGCCCTACCGCGACAATACTCTCAAAAGATAAAGACCAATTCCCTGCATAATCTGACAGATTTCAATCAATGATCGGCACCCCATACGAGCGCCATCTGTCACTCTTAGCCGCTTGCAGATACCTCGCGATAACAGCGTGTAAGAATCGTTGAGTTTAGACATCGATGATTAACGTAACGTTTTATCAAATGACGAAGAAAACCTAATCGGCGTTAATCCGGAAACTGCGCTTGAAGGGCGCAAACATTTCCTTCTGAACCACTCGTGCTTAATAATAATGGACATAAAGATGAAAAGCTTCCGGATCAACAGGGTGAAGGCTAATCAGGAGAGTCAAGCTGTTGCTTCCGATTGACGGGGCCCTGGCTCTAAGTCTGAACCAGGCTCTGTTGCGGCTGCAATCTTAAGCAGACACCTAAACTCTGCTGTTGCGGAGCTGAAGAAAGGAAAGATCTCATGGCAGAAATTCCTAAATTGGAAACCCCGGTTGAAGCCGAACAAGCCATAAGAGAGAAAGTTGAGGAAAAGATCACACGGGAGCCAACCAGGAAGCTTTTCGGTACCTTCAGTGGAGTATTCACGCCGACTCTCCTGACAATCTTGGGCGTGATCATGTACCTGCGCGAAGGCTGGGTGGTCGGCAATGCCGGGCTGTTGGGGGCCTGGCTGATTATTCTAATTTCTTTCGGCATAACGTCCTGCACTGCTTTTTCATTGTCATCCGTCACTACCAATATCAGGATCGGAGCCGGCGGCGCTTTTTCTATCATCGCGCAATCACTTGGTCTGGAGGTAGGGGGCAGCGTCGGTATACCTCTTTATCTTGCCCAAGCTCTGGCCGTGGCCATGTACGTGTTCGGTTTCCGGGCAGGGTGGCTCTGGATCTATCCGCATCACCCACCGCTTATGGTGGATCTTGGCACGTTTGTGGTACTGTTCACGATTGGGTTCATCAGCGCAGGTCTGGCCTTTAAAATCCAATATGGCATATTGGTGATCATCATAGGTTCACTCATATCAGTGATAGTTTCTATTTTCACAACCTCATTGGGTCAACCTATCCAATGGTGGGGCACCTTCCCGGGTTCGCCTGAAACCGGCTTTCAAGGTGTTGGTTTTTGGGCCGTTTTCGCCGTGTTCTTCCCGGCCTCGACGGGCATTATGGCGGGAGCGAATATGTCCGGCGACTTGAAAAATCCTCGCAGGAGCATCCCTGTGGGAACACTTGCGGCCATCGGCTTGAGCCTTATCGTTTACCTTGCCCTGGCAGTGTGGCTTGTCATGATATCTTCCAACAAAGAGCTTATCAACAACTACACTGTAATGATCGATAGGTCTGCCTGGGGACCGGCGGTATTGGCGGGGCTTCTGGGGGCGACTTTCTCCTCGGCGCTTTCTTCGCTGGTAGGATCTCCGCGCATCCTGCAGGCCCTTGCGGAACATAAAATCCTTCCGGGCAGTTCATGGTTTGCTGTGCGCACAGCCAAAGGCGAACCCCGGAATGCGATGTTATTGACCGGTGTGATCGTTCTGGCCGCTCTCATGCTGCGCGATCTTAACGCCATTGCCCCTCTCATTACCATGTTCTTCTTGATTACCTATGCCACAATCAACGTCGTCGTGCTGATTGAGCAAAGCCTTAAGCTGGTCAGTTTTCGACCGCTTTTGCGAATTCCTCGATTCGTGTCCATGTTGGGAGCAGCCGGATGTGTCTTTACAATGTTCATCGTCAATGCAACCTTCGGAATTATAGCCATTGGAGTTGTGGTCGCCCTTCATGCGTATCTGATCCGCAAGCACATCAGGGCGCCGTTTGGCGATGTTCGAAGCGGTCTGTTTACTGCTGTGGCGGAATGGGCAGCCAAAAAAGTCGAAAGTATGGCCGGGCCTCGAGAAAAAATATGGAAGGCGAACCTCTTGGTCCCGGTCGAGGACTCCGGTGAAGTCCGAAATGTTTACTCTCTGCTGCGCGACCTTGCCCGACCTAAGGGTTTTGTGCGCCTGCTCGGGTTGACCGGGAACCGAAACTTTCACGAGTTGACCGAGAAATTGCCGGACTTGGCGAATAATTTCCAGGAGGCAGACGTATTTTCCACCTGGACCGTGGTCGATGCTGCCAGCTTCAGTGAAAATCTCGCCGCTGGGCTTGAAGCGCTGGGTGGCGCATTTTTTCGATCCAGCGTGATATTTTTGCGATTTCCGGAGACAACCGAGCGCAAGGAAAAGATTCGTCGTATAATCAAAGATGCGAAAAGAAATGAACTGGGAGTTCTGCTGTTCTACGGAGAGCGAATGGATTCGACAAAAGACATGACGGTACACCTGATCCTGGATCGGCCTGCCGACGGATGGAAGGTAGGTGTTGATTTGGGGGAAGCGGATCTAGCCTTGCTATTGGCCTACAAGTTGAAACGCAACTGGCGAGCGAACATTGTTCTTACTGCCCTTTGCCCAGAACCCGAAGAAGAACAGGACGCACTCGAGTTCCTGGAGGCAGTTGTCGAGTTGGCAAGGATTCCAAATGCTCAGTTCAGGCTGGTATCTTCTAAAGAAGAGGCCAGTGCTGATTTGGATGCTTCGAGCATCGTGTTATACAGCATGAAAGATGATGAAAACTTTGAAGAATTGCACAGCAGAATTCCTCCGACTGGGATTCCATGCCTGTTCGCCTTGGATTCGGGTTGGGAGAATGCATTGATCTGAGAGCGATCCTTCGGCTATCAGGCTATGTTGCAACCGCCATGATAACCGGTTGCATTCCCTCCGGACAGTTGTTATCCAATAGTTAATTAAGTGTCACTCGGGAACACTTTAGCAGAGGGATTCAGTCCCTGCAATTTGCAGGACTGAATAAGGCTTCGCTACATGAGGACAGGACGTTTCGGACGGACAATAATTTTCGCTGCGTCAGCTGCTTAATAGGGGAATGTCTAAAGCGATTATGATCTCTGCTTGGCGCCAGAGTGCTGACAATAATATTGATGAAACATGACTGCATTGAGTAACAAAGGAGATTCAGGATGGAAGGAAAACACGAGCATCGGCACTTGCACGCTCACGAGCATACCCATGTGCATGATCACGAACATGCCCATGGCGGTAAAAAGCACAGTCATGAGCACTCACACTTTCACGACCATGAGCACATGCATATGCACAGTCATGAGCATTCACATGCCAGCCCGGCGCATGTGGCGGATCATCACCAGGGAACAGAGCACGAACAGGAAGATCACGACCATGATCACGCCGGACATGAAGGTGAGGAGCACACCCACGATCATTGAATCCGGAAAGCGAAAATTTGGTATGGATACTGGATGACCTCTTAGGACTACAACGAGATTTGGTTCTGCAGTGTCATTTCGAGCGGAGCCAGAAATCTTCGTTAGGTATGTACACTTATGGAGATTCTTTGCTTCGCTCGGTGTGAGTCATGATGCTTTCTTTTTTTTGGGGCAGTTTTGACAGTCCTTAACTCGGTCGCTGATAACAGTAATCAGTTCCTGGTTGATGCCATCGGTAAGCTGCCTTATGAAGCGTTCGGCCTCCCGGGCAGTCTTGTTCTTTTGATAAAGAAAAACCTTATCCAGCCAGAAGTTCAGGTCCTCGATAAATAGGGCCACATCCTTCTTGATTCGTTTCTTGCCAAAGTAGTCGATTCTTCCTCCCCGAATAAATTTTGGTAGTCGCGGCATTTCCTCTCCTTTTCAGAAGGTTTTGGAAGTTGGCGATGGTTCTTTTAAATCGAGGTGATCAACTGCCGGCAAGCTATCAGAAATGAGCTTAGAAGGCAAAAAGGGTAGGGGATAGTCTCAATCTGTTTAGAGGGAAATGAGTAGGCGGAGGTCGTTTTTTCGACATTTTTTAGAATTTTTGGTTTCGTCAGCAGGATCCGATCGTCTACCCAACCGTTCGTTGGTTCAAGTCTACGACTTGAACCAAGACCCATCCGGGTAATCCCAGCAATTCTCATTTTGGATCTGGTAGCTGCCGTAGGGTGGGTGAAGCGATAGCGTAACCCGCCAGCAACGAAGCTTCCGGCGGGTTACGGCGCAAAAGAGACGCGCCTAACCCACCCTACGAAAGGTGATCGACAGCCAAAATGAGAATTGCTGTATTCAGCTAAAATATTCTTGACAGGAATATTTTAGCTGAATAGTATCACATTTGTCTGTTATTCGTATTTCCATTCTGAATACTCGCCGGTTAGCGCAGCATTCATATTCCGATACACCTCTCATTCTTCATGGCCGGCAAAATTCTGTTGCATGATTCAGACCTGAAGGGTGCCGTTTGCATCACACAGAACACGCAGAGGAAATACCTCTGCTCCAAATTAACAATCTGCACACTCAGTTTCGTACGCCGCACGGAATCGCCCGGGCAGTGGAAGGAGTTACTCTTAGCGTCCGAACGGGTGAAGTGTTGGGAGTGGTGGGTGAGTCGGGCTGCGGTAAAAGCGTTTTGGCTCTCTCCATTCTGCGATTGTTGCCTCAACCCCCGGCTCTTTTTGCGGCGGGAGAAATTCTGTTTCGCGGCGAGGACCTGTTGAGAGTTTCCGAAGGAAGAATTCGTGATATCCGCGGAAACGATATCAGCATGATTTTTCAGGAGCCGATGACGGCACTGAATCCGGTTTTCACCGTGGGAAATCAACTGATGGAAGTGTTCCGTATACACCAGAACCTGTCTACCTCCGAAGCACGCCGAAAGGCCATAGAGGCACTGGAAATGGTGGGTGTCCCGTCCCCTAAAAGTCGAGTAAATGAGTACCCTCACCAGCTTTCAGGAGGCATGCGCCAGAGGGTAATGATCGCTATGGCGCTGGCCTGCAGACCGAGCCTACTCATCGCCGATGAACCCACCACTGCTCTCGATGTAACCATACAGGCACAAATCCTGGACTTGATGGAGCGGCTTCGAGAGGAACTCGGGACAGCGATTATCATGATTACCCACGACCTTGGAGTGATTGCAGAAATCGCCCACAGAGTGGTGGTGCTCTACACGGGTAAGATAATGGAGCAGGCGCCGACCCTGGAGCTTTTCGACCATCCTCTGCATCCCTATACACGCGGCCTCATGCGAGCCATCCCGAGTCCTGAAGCGACGCGCAAGACTCAGGAGCTGTATGAGATAGAAGGTGTAGTGCCCAGTCTATTGGCTCTTCCGCAGGGCTGCAGCTTCAATCCTCGCTGCCCTCTGACGCAAGACGTATGCGGTGAGAAAGAGCCGGAACTGCGCGAGGTTCGTCCAGAACATTGGGTGGCTTGTTGGATGGTGGACCATGTCTGAAATATTAAAGGTACAAGACCTGGTTAAACACTTTCCGGTGCGGCAGGGTTTTTTCGGAGGCAGAAAAGAGCGTGTTCATGCGGTTGACGGAATTACCTTCTCTCTGCGTGACCGCGAAACTCTGGGTCTGGTCGGTGAATCGGGCTGCGGCAAGTCAACGGCGGGGCGGTCTATTCTAAGACTGATTGAGCCAACGTCGGGGCATGTATGGTATCAGGGCAGAGACGTGCTGGCACTGCGGAATGAAGAAATGCGCCAATTGCGGCGACAGATGCAGATCATTTTTCAGGACCCTTTTGGATGTCTGAATCCGCGCAGCACTGTAGAACGCATTGTGGAAGAGCCGCTGCTTGCCCACGAGCGGGGTACTCGCAAAGAAAGACAAGCAAGAGTTGCCGAAGCCTTGCGCATGGTAGGGCTGTTGCCTGAGCACATGAAGAGATTCCCGCACGAATTTTCGGGCGGACAGCGGCAGCGCATCGGCATAGCCAGGGCTCTGGTATTACGGCCTCAGCTGGTGATTGCGGATGAACCCGTATCTGCCCTGGATGTTTCGGTGCAGGCTCAGGTGTTAAACTTGCTCGTCAAACTGCAGCGCCTCCTCAATCTCACTTATATTATCATTTCACACGATCTTGGGGTGATTCGATACATCAGTCATCGGGTGGCGGTCATGTATTTGGGAAAGATCGTGGAGCTGGCTTCCGTCGACCAGCTATATGCAGACCCCCGTCACCCGTACACTCAGGCGCTGTTTTCGGCGGTTCCGGTACCTAATCCGCGGCTTTCCAGGCAGCGGATAATCCTTAAAGGCGACGTTCCATCACCCATTCACCCGCCGGCAGGGTGTCGGTTTCATCCGCGCTGTCCGGAGAGAATGGAAATATGCGACAAAGAGATCCCCCAAACTAGGCGAGTAGGGGAGGGACATCTGGTGGACTGTCATTTGTATTGATGACAACAGTAAAGATAGGATCTTGGATATTGATTGCTGGATTAATGACTCCGGCACTGGGAGGCTGCCCGAAAATGCCCATTTGCCATTTCGGATCACGCCTCGGCGTGATGAGAAATCTGTAAAATCATTCACTTATACAATCAGGTTTTCTCGCCCCCTGCACGCAATGACAGTTGTCGGACAACAGCCTTTTACGCGCTGGGCGCAAGCCTCTAATCAGTTGCGGAACTAATTAGAGACTTATTTCCGACCGGTTGCGCGAGAGTGCAATCGGGCACTTGACAACATTTAACCTTACAAGGAGGACAGGCATGAAGAAATTTTGGTTACCGTTGTTGCTTTTGGGCCTGCTCTGCGGGTTTTTTATCAGTCCTGCAGCAGCGCGTGATGCAGATACTTTGATCGTCGCGCAGGAGGCGGAACCGGTAGGCCTCGATCTGATGCGAAGTTCCATCCAGACGACAATGAGTGTCTGCTATAACATCCACGACACACTTTTCCATCCTCAAGAAGATGCCACCGTTAAGCCCGCGCTGGCAGAAAAATGGGAAAAGGTGGATAACAAGACCTGGAAGATCTATTTGCGAAAGGACGCCACCTTTCAGAATGGCGAACCGGTAAACGCCGAGGCCGTCAAGTTTTCCTACAACCGCATTTTCGATCCCGCCATTGAATGTCCCCACAAGGGTAAGCTCGAGATTTTTGAGGAACCTAAAATAATCGATGACTACACGTTCACCATATCGACCAAAGAACCGTATGCTCCGGGCCTTTATATCCTGGGCTATTATATGCCCATCGTACCGCCGGCCTATATCAAAAAGGTGGGCGATGCGGAATACAATATCAACCCCATAGGTTGCGGGCCGTATAAATTGGTCAAGTGGGTTAAGGGTGAAGAAGTGATCATGGAGGCTTATGACGGTTACTATGGCCCTAAGCCGGCCTACAAGCATCTGATCTTCAAGGCCATTCCCGAGGAATCTTCACGAGTAGCCGCGCTGCTTACGGGTGAAGTGGATGTCATTAGCGGCATTCCCATCCATCAGCGTAAAAAGATCGAAGAATCCGGAAAAGCATACCTCACTCCGCAGATGGGTGTGATGCATTACATGGGCCTCAATACCTATGAGAAGCCCTTTAACGATGTGCGCGTGCGACACGCGGCCAATTATGCTTTGAATCGGGACTTGATCAACAAAGCACTTTTTAACGACCAGGCTATCATCTGTGCCGGTCCCATCAGCCCGCGAACTTTCGGCGCCGATCCCAACCTCAAGCCTTATCCGTATGATCCGCAAAAATCCAAGCAGCTGCTGAAGGAAGCGGGCTATCCTGATGGCGTTTCGGTGCGGCTGAGCTATCCGACGTATATGTCTCAGATTCAGGAACAGGCCGAAGCTATCGCCGCCGAGTTTGGTAAAGCCGGGTTTAAAGTCCAGTTGGAGCCGCTGGAAAGAGCGGTCATGTGGGAGAACTACAAGGGCAAAAAGCTGGAAATGTTCATTTACTGGTGGGATGACGCTCCCGAGCCCGATCGTTATATGTACTCGTTGTTTCACTCCAAAAGCCGCGATTATTACTACAAAAACACTAAGGTAGACGAGCTGTTGGACAAGGGCAGGACAACTCTTGACCGCGAGAAACGGGCCGAAATCTACCATCAGCTCGACGATGTGCTCTATGAGGACGCACCGTGGGTGTATATGTACGTGGTTCCCGAGGTCTTCGGAGTGGCCGACAATGTTGATTACCAGGGGCGTCGTGACGGATTCTTGAACATGCGTTACGCCAAACCCAAAAAATAGGTTGAAATGGGTCGCTATTTAGTAAAACGTCTCTGGCACACGGTTTATGTCATCATCGGGATCTCCATGATAAGTTTTTTCTTTATCCACCTCTCAGGGGACCCGGTGATGCTTATGCTGCCGGCTGATGCCTCCAAGCAGGAAATTGAACAATTGCGTCATCGGCTTGGATTCGATCAACCATTGCCAGTGCAATACCTGCATTTTGTCTCCAATGCAGTCAAAGGAGATTTCGGCGAATCCCTCTACTATCACGTGCCGGCCATGAATCTGATCCTGGAGAGGCTGCCGGCGAGTCTGGAACTCGCGTTTGCTTCCATGTTTATTGCTCTGATAGTCTCTTTACCCATTGGAATTATTTCTGCGGTTTATCGAGGTTCGGCATTGGATATGGGGACCATGCTGGCCGCTCTGTTCGGTCTTTCCATGCCTCATTTCTGGCTCGGCATCATGCTGATTCTGATTTTTTCAGTGAAGCTGGGCTGGCTTCCCACATCCGGCAGGGGGAGTCTGGCCCAGATTATCATGCCCGCGACAGCGTTGGGTTTAAGCCTTATGGCGATGTTTGCCAGACTCACCCGATCCGTGATGCTGGAAGTCTTGAGCCTGGATTACATCCGCACAGCGCGTGCCAAAGGACTTGGAGAATTCATGGTGATCGGCAAGCACGCCTTGAAGAACGCTTTAATTCCTTTGGTTACAGTCGCGGGAATGCAGTTTGGATTTCTAATCGGCGGGACGGTGATCATCGAAACGGTCTTTGCCTGGCCCGGGGTGGGCCGGTTGGTCGTTCAAGCCATTTTCAACCGTGACTACCCGCTGGTGCAGGCAATTGTGCTGGTGCTTGCCGTCATCTTTGTGCTGGTAAACCTTTTGGTGGATGTCCTATATGTTTATTTAGACCCGAGAATCAGCTATCTGGAGGAAAAGTGATGCAGGCCTCTGCTTTTTCCATTCGGGATAGCCTCGGGCCTTCTTTGCGCCTGATGCGGGTGACCATACGAGAAGTGGCTCGGCGCCGCAGTGCACTGGTGGGCGGTATATTGCTTTGCTGCATTGTGTTGGCCAGTGTGTCCTTTCCGCTGTTCTATCACATCGATCCCCTGGAACAAGATCTTCTCGCCCGCTTCACACCGCCATTTTGGCAACATGGCGGCAGCTTGGCACATCTTCTGGGAACGGATAATCTGGGTCGCGATGTTTTGTCGAGAATCCTATACGGCAGTCGAGTCTCTCTGCTGGTAGGATTCAGTGCAGTGGTCGTTGCAGAACTGGTCGGCATCCTGCTGGGGCTTGTCTCCGGTTACTATGGAGGCAGGCTGGACAACCTCATCATGCGGGTTGCAGATATTTTCATGGCCTATCCGTTCATGCTTCTTACAATTTCCGTCATTGCGGTGATGGGAAGCTCGATTTTCAATTTAATTCTTATTCTAGGAGTTTCTGATTGGGTGACGTATGCCCGAACCATTCGCGGCAGTGTGCTGTCGTTGAAGGAGAAGGAATTTGTGGAGGCGGCGCGGGCGGTTGGAACTCGGCATCCGGTGATCATCTACAGGCATATTCTGCCCAATGTGATTTCTCCACTGCTTGTTCTTGGGACCTTGCGCGTTGCCAATATCATCATTTGGGAAAGCGGGTTGTCCTTTTTAGGGATGGGGGTGCCGCCGCCAATGCCGACTTGGGGACGTATGCTTGCCGAAGGCCGCGCCTACATCACGGATGCCTGGTGGCTTGCGACCTTTCCGGGAATCGCCATCATGCTCACTATTTTATCCATCAACTTGCTCGGCGATGGATTGCGTGATGCCCTGGACCCGAGATTACGCAACATTGTTAGCTAGTTAGCGGAGAGTTGAGACATGAGAGTATTGGTACTGGGTACGGGGCTGCAAGGCAAGGCGGTCATCCATGATCTGGAGCAAAGTTCGCTGGTGAGTGAGATCGTTGCGGCTGATATGGATACATGCGGGATAGCGGAATTCGCTCAAAAACTGGGTCTGCGCAAGATACGTCTGGTCACCGCCGATGCTTCCAACCGAAATGATCTGCGGCGAGTAATTCGAGAAGCTGGCCCTAAGGTTGTGATTTGCATGCTTCCTCCAAGTTTCGGTTTCGATGTGGCGCGCGCGGCCCTGGATAACAACATTCCTTTTGTCAGCAGTAGCTACACCGGGCAGGTGATCGAACTGGATGATGAAGCTCGCAGAAAGGGTGTCACCATTCTGCCTGAGATGGGTATGGACCCCGGCATCGACCTCCTTCTTGCACAACTCGCTCTGGCCGAACTTGACGAGGTACACGGTCTTTACTCTTATGGGGGCGGACTTCCTGAGCCCTCCTGCGCTGATAACCCGATTAAGTATAAGATTACCTGGACCTTCGACGGCGTTCTGAAAGCCTATAAGAGGCCGGCCCGGCTTCTCAAAGAGGGTGCGACGCTGGACATTCCCGGCGGCGAAATTTTTAGACAGAACAATGTTCACGTTATCGATGTGCCCGGGCTCGGAAAGCTTGAGGCTTACCCTAACGGCGACTCTATACACTACATCGATATTTTCAAGTTAGAGAAACACATTCAGAACATGGGCCGCTTTGGTTTGCGCTATGCCGGTCATTGCCGGTTCTGGCAGACTCTGGCGGACCTGGGGTTTTTGGATGATGCTCCCATATCGTTCAATGGTGCAAGTGTTTCTCCTCATCAGTTTCTGGTTCGACACCTGACTCCACGTCTCCAGTTCAGGCAAGAAGAACGGGATGTTGTGGTGGTTAGAATCAGCGCCTCGGGTCTCAAGAATCAGAAGCCAACCGATGTGGTGGTCCAGCTGACGGATTATCGGGATTTGCATACGGGCCTTTTTGCTATGAACCGCACGGTCGGTTACACCACCAGCATAGCCGCTCAGTTGGTCTTGGCCGGTGATATTTCAAAAGCGGGGGTATTGTCACCGGTTGGAGATGTGCCGGTTTCGAGAGTATTGGATGAACTCAAAGCAAGGGGAATGATTGTGGAGTCTCACGTTGAGCAATGCTGAAAAGTGTGAGGCAACTGTGTGACCCCGAAGTCAACTTGCGGGTGCCACAGTATGCGTTGAGATCATCCAAGCTGGTGTTTATTTGCAGAATTCACCGATACATTCGACATGCTGTCAAGCACTAGCTTCGTCAATCCAAATCATTGAGAGCTACTATGGAGATGCGTTCGCAGGATTCGGAAACACTTATACAACAAAATGTGGGAGCCAGAATCCGCCAACTGCGCAGGGCCAGGGGTATGACTGCGGTCCAACTGGCGACAAGCGCTGGGATATCTCAAAGTCAGCTATCTAAAATAGAGACCGGCAAAGCCACTATCTCGGTTAAAATTTTGGAACAGCTTTGCCGCACTTTGGAACGCCCCTTAAGCTATCTGTTTCAAAGCGAGGAAGAGATACCGAGAGTCCTTGGTACGTTGAATACGGTTGCCGGACCCGAGAGTGAAGGTGTCAATTGGTTTGCCGAAGAGGTTCGCAGACGCACCAGGGGGCGCATGTCACTTATTCCGCTGCGGGCTTCGCAGTTGGGCCCGCCGGCCGACCAAGTCGAGCAGCTGCGGCAAGGTGTGATCGATTTATTCATCGAGGAGCTTGCGCATTTTCAAAAATATATCCCGGCGCTGAATATATTTTCCCTGCCATATGCCTTTGCCAGTGATGCAAAGCTGAATTTTTTTTTAGAGAGTGACTATTTTTGCCAACATATCCGCTCCAGATTGCTCGAACATGGATTCAGGTTTATCAACAAACGATGGAACTGGAGAAGGGGACTGCAATGGGTGCTGGTTTCACACCAACCTATTGTCAGTCCGGATCAGATCCGCGGGTTGCGTGTTCGTATTTATGATTCCAAAATACTGCATCGATTCTGGGAGGAAATGGGTGCCAGGCCGATAGTGGTTCCTTGGCCGGAGGTGAAGAACGCTCTCCGCCAAAAAGACGTGGATGTTGTGCCAACTCACAAAGCTCATGTCTTCCCTTTGAAATTCTGCCAACACGCTCGCTACATCACTTTGCTCGGTGATGACTCGCCGGTTTTGGGGGCGGCAATCAATGAATTGAAATATCGGGCCCTGCCTCCCGACATTCAGGATGCACTGCATTGTGCCTGCGATGCGGCTGGGGATCGGTTCTCCCAAGTGATTCGTGAGTCCGAACAAAGAAACGAAGCCCTCAATATGGCAACCTATCAGGCGGTTTATTTAAAAGTGGACATTGTTCCGTGGCAGAGACAAGCCATTCGGATTCGCCGACTGTTGGTAGAATCTGAGCAGCTGTCTGCTCAACTCCTGGACGAGCTTGAGACACCTAATTTTAGCAATGCCATCGGATGAACAGCTGCTCATGCAGGCGCCGTCGATAAAAGGTATTCTTTAAGATAGGCTCCGGGGAAGCAACATCGGCGCGTACGGCGCTGAAGACAGGGGATTAAACCATGTACGTGACAGAGATCTTAGCTGAATATATCTGTCGATTCAGGTCCGAGGATCTCACAGTACGCACTGGTCAAATGGCAAAAAGCTGCGTGTTGGATCTGTTGGGCGCTGCAGCAGCCGGCAATAATTCCGGTTCAGCCAGTGCAATGCGCCGGACGGCCTCTAGCTTATTTGCTCCCGGTAACAGTTCGGTGTGGTTTTCGCAAACTGTACCGCTCAATTCTGCCGGTGCGGCTCTTGCGAACAGCTGTGCAGCCAGTGCACTGGATCTGGACGATGGTCATCGGGCTGCCGGTGGCCACCCGGGCGCAGCCATCATCCCGGCGGCGGTGGCTGAGGCTCAGCAAACGAAGGCAACCGGCCGGGACCTGTTGACCGCGATCGTTTTGGGCTATGAAGTGGCTGTGCGGGTGGCAGCTGCTCGTGACTTTGCGGCGCTCGATACATTATCCACCGGGCGCTGGTGTTCATACGGAACCGCAGCAGCGGGTGCGTGGTTGCGCAAACTTTCGGAAAGTCAAACAGCTCAAGCGATGGCCATTGCCGGCGTTCAGTCCCCGGGGCTTTCCGCAGCGGGTTACAGTTCGGTTATGGGTAATCATGTAAAAGAGGGTATTCCCTGGTCGACGATGACCGGTTTAGTTGCGTTGCAACTGGCCGAACAGGGCTTCAGCGGCCCCCTCGACATTTTGGATCATCCTTCTTACTACGATTCCCAAAAGGTTCTAGCAGGATTGGGCACGCTTGAGTTCGCCTTAGAAACCGTATATTTCAAACCCTATTCCTGTTGTCGCTGGATACACAGCGCCTTGGATGCCTTGTTGCAGATTATGGACAGACATGGTCTCGATGCGCAACAAATCGACCAGATGGTTGTGAGTACTTTTGGCCGTGCCTTACGGCTGAATAACTATGCGGATCCGGATTCCGTAGAGAGTGCTCAGTACAGTATTCCCTTTTGCCTGGCAGTAGCAGCCTTCCACGGGGAGGATGCGTTGATTCCGTTGGAAGATCGGTTGCTGCATCAACAGGAGGTGGTCGAGCTTGCCAAAAGAGTGGAGCTTCAAGTCGACCCCGAGCTAGATGAGGTTTTCCCGGCTAGAGTGCCGGCTCGGGTGAGAGTGGAAACAGCGAGAGGAAATTTCCAGGCGATAGTCGAGAATCCTCGCGGCGATCCTGCTAATCCGCTGAGTCCAGAAGATCTCCAGAACAAGTTATGTCGCTTAACCAAACAGGGATTTTCTAAAACTGAGCAGCAACGGCTTATCAGAATAGTCGAAGATTTGGACGGGAGCGATTTAGACTCGCTTTTTGAAGTTTTGAATAAGCCATTGTCCGGATAGATATTTGTGATCCATTCGGAGGTGCCGTTGTAGTATCAGGAGGCTGTCAGAAAATTGTCATTTTGAGCCGAAAGCGAGAAATCTTACTCCCGCGGGTGGTTTTTGACAGATTTCTCATCACGCCGCGGCGTGACGAGAAATAACAGAAGGGCTCTTTCGGACGGTTCCAGGAGATGGTCAGAGGCGCGTCTTGAGGCACTCTTCAAGGTAGCGATAAGGGTCAGTGAACTGCCCCCGATGAAGAATCGTTGCACCTTTGATGGGTTCCGGGAGGCTTAACTGTTCAAAAGGGAGGGAAAAGTCGCACGAAGCAAGTGCCGGAAGGAAAGGCAGCAGGGCGCTGCCAAAATGCTCCGAGGCCTCTACCGGAAATTCAGTGGGCAAAATATCGACGGCCATGATGACCGGACCCCGAAGGTTGCTCACACCGTCTTCAATGTCGTCCCTTGTCGGGTCGTAAACATAGCAGGGGTTGTCGGGCAGGGTAGCCTTCCGGGTAACTTGTACGGATCCTTCAATGTCGCAAGTGATATCTCCGATGACTCTCAAAGCAGGTCTTTGAGGACCGGTAAATAGATCCTTCAAATGTTGGGCATTGACCAGAACAGGAAACCGCCTGTCCCAATAGATTGCGTTGATCAAGACTGTCAAGTGCTGAAAAAACCGAGAAAAAGTTGCCCGGTATCGCTCTGGATTCTGGTAGTATTCGTGCAGTGAAAAAGCCTGAGACGTGTCGATCCGTTCAACTGTATCTTTTTCCTGAAACACGACCTTGAAGATGACATCTTTAGCGTCGCTTCTTTCATTAAGACTCTCCAGTTCTTCAGGCTGCACCTCCACGCAGGGAAGACAATCAATGATTTCCCGGGCGCCGTTTGCTACGTTGCCGTAACCGAGAAATGCAACAACCATGGGAGTGAGTGATCGTGGGAGACCCGCTGAGCGGATTTTCTTTGCTACCGCCTGTAAATGATCCTTTGCTTCATCGAGGTCTTTGTAAAGATAGGGTTGCTTGATTTCCGCAAATGGATTTTCAATGTCGGCGAATCCTTCGACTGTCAGCCTCTTTCCCAGGGCGTGTAGGGATTCGATCATCCCCGCAAGGCCTGCATGTCTGCCGAAGAGCACCAGTCGCTTGTGGTTTTCGTCGACGATACGTTCATAATCGATTAATTGGCAACATTTTCTCATCATTCGCGCCAGCATGGGCATGTTGTAGGGTTGACCTTTAATGGTATGGGAAAAAAACAAATAGGTTTTGTAGTTTTCAAAAAGGTGCGGAGGTATTTCCTTTACTCCCAGAATAACAGGACAGGAAGATAGGTCTTCCTGTACGACTGCGCCGGCTTCCGTGTAAGCGACATCGGGAAATACTCTCTGCGTTGAAGGCTGTACATAAACCTCGATTTTATCGGCCTCGATCAACCGAGCAACCTGTGAAGGAGTTAAAGGGGCTCTGCGCTCCCATGGGCTTTTATCCTCGCGACGTATACCAACCCGATTCATTGAACCTCCTCGCTCTTTGTCATCAGGGATTTGATGGCAATCTACAAAATGGGGAGGGAACATATCACAACACATTGCGAAAGGAAACAAAAGGAAAGTGCAAAAGGCCTTGTGTCCTTATTGTCCTTGCGTTTATACTCGGAAAACGCCGGATAAGCAGTTTCCTGCAAGGGAAATCGATTGCAGTTATGGGTTGTTAAAAAGATTGAAAAATTATAATCTTCAGGGGTTCGCTTTTAGGGCCCTGAGAGGTGCCCGGTAGCAAGATTATGCAATGAAGTAACCTCTGCTTTTATATGCGGTGCTCCAGCGTTGCCGGGCATTTGCAGGGCGGTTTGCAATCAGAAGACCTGCACTGAGAGCGTGCACAAAAATGCCGTCTTTGTCATTTCGATTGAAGTGCGGCAGAGTGAGAAATCTGTGAATTATCTAATTGTGGAAGTAAGATTTTTCGTAACGCCGCGGCGTGACTCGAAATGGCAGTTCGCGGAAAGACTTCTAGGGGGCACGGATAGTAACTAAATGGCCTGTAACAGGGCTTTGTTTGACTTGACTGTCGACCGGTAAAACAACGTAGCGGCCGCCAAGAGGATTGTTATGGAAGAAAAACCATTGATACTGGTTGCAGACGACAATGAAGATACCAGGCTTTTGGTCTCTATGATTTTGAACAAAATGGGGTTCCACTGCGAAACGGCCGAAAGCGGTCGCGCAGCTCTGGATAAGCTTGAATCAGGGCTCAGTCCAGACTTGATTCTCTCTGATGTCATGATGCCGGAGATGGACGGTTATACTTTTTTCCAAAACGTTCAAAAGAGGTCTGAGTGGCGCCGTATCCCCTTCATTTTCTTTACTATGAAGGATTCTATAGACGATATCCAAAAAGGAAGGGAATTAGGAGTAGACGATTATCTCACCAAACCCATTATGCCCGATGCTCTTATCGCCGCTGTTCGCGGCAAACTGAAGCGTTTTAAGCAACTCTCCGAAAGCCATGAGTAGAGGACTTCAGGCAGTTCAGAAGTATTACAGGGATTATCCGTAAATTTCGCGAAAAAGCCGACGCCGATTTTTGATTTTTTGTCATAGCACTTCATGTTGATGCTTGTTGACAATTGCTGGCATTAAAGGGAGATGGGCTGAACGGCATTGCGAGTTGGGGGGACGATGGCGTTGGGGAACAGGCCAACCCGGCAAGCTCGAACTTTGTGCTCACTGGTTGGCCGGTCCGCATCTTTTCTATCACGCTGGTTGCTGAAAAATTACCAGACCTGTTTAATCTCCACCTCACTTGCTATGGCTACCGGCTTGATAGCCTTGCTGATACGCTTTTTGTTCACCCTCTTTATGCTTGCCGTAAAGGTATCCTCCAGCCGTACCTGCCGCACCTCCAATAACCGCTCCCAGGCCGGCATTACCTGCAATGGCTCCGATAACAGCGCCGCCTGCGGCCCCCATTGCACCGCCGCTCAATGTGCGCTGCTGAGTTTCAGACATGCCCGCGCATCCCGCGAATGCCAGGCTTATTATCAAAATGAATGCCAATAGAATTTTGACCATTTTCAGCTCCTCTTCTCTTCGTATCGTTATTCTTTGCACGGCCATTTTTCCATCAGAAATCTGAACTCGCTTTCCACAGCGGGTTCGTTCATATATTCCGGATGTGCTTTGGCCCAATCCACAAACATTTTAACCGCATCGTTTCGAGATGGTGCTGGGTCAGGAAAGCACACGAGCTGCTCTCCTTCCGGGCCCGCATTTGCTGCTTCATAATAAGCGTAAGCCCCAACCAGATAGCCGTGGCAAAAGTGAATAGCTGCGGTATACAGTGGATTATCCGGAGATGTTGCACATAGATCTATAAGATCTTGTGTGGAGTCAACTACGAAGTCATCCGGTTCCGCCGCCGCCATTGCCGAAGCTGGCATAAGCAAGGCCGCCACAAACAATAAACAAATCAACTTTCGGCTCATAATGATCTCCCTCCTTTTTTTATTGGGGCTGCCCAAAATAAGCAACCCTGTGCTGCTTATTAGTCGGCAAACCCGGTTGATTATAAAAAGATAATGCTGAATTGACTTCAGATAAAGGAACCGGTAATAAACGTGCAAAACAATCCTGCAAGGAAGTTCTCCTTATTATTGTGGAAGTTTTCCCGCAGCTATCCCATTGATCGGATTACACATTATAAGGAGTTTTACGAAATAAGACGCTTGTCCGAATTGGTTATGATTAATTAGTAAGCTGTAATGAAATAACTTGCGCAGCTCAGACTCTCGATCGATCTGCCTCCTCGTACTACGAAATTCGATAAACCCGGCATAGGAAGCGGTCTGCCCGCGAAGCGCCGTTGCAGAGTTTAGTTAAAGGTTATCTCATTGCACAGTCTAAGGCCGATAGAGAATATTATTGATTTTAGTTTCGTGCAACCGATTCCTCACATGTTTCTATCAATATTATTATTGTAAATTATATTTTATCCTCATACCGGTAGAAATATCTCACTAAAATCTTGCATTTTTTGTTGAGAGGAAACATGCTAAGCACATCGAAGCGATCTTGCAATTGATCACATTCGAGTGGGGGTCCTCAGGTAGTGGCAGTCACACAAGTGTGCAGCATTTTTCTTTGCCATTAAACACTTATACGGTGAACATAGGTCCTGGGTTTTGGCTGGTTTGAATACGAGGGGGAGGATGCTCTGTTGAAAGCAAGCAGTGCCGTCTATGTTGATCGGGGCGATGAAATCTATGCCGAACAAGTGAGGCAACTTTTCTCGGTAGAGCATCTGGGATTCATCGCCACGCTGATAAATTCTTCCATTCTAGTTTTGATACAATGGCCGGTTATTTCGCAACGACTTTTAATCGTGTGGTTCGGTACGCTAATGCTGATAACGGCGGTGAGATATCTGCTGTTGAGAAATTATCAAAAAAGTTTGATGCTGCCCGAGCAAATCAAAAGGTGGGCGCGCCTTCTTACTGCGGGTGCGGCCGTTTCCGGAATGACCTGGGGCACCGCCGGGATATTCATGGTTCCCGAGGCGTCGACTCTTCATCAAATCTTCGTGCCGTTCGTATTGGGGGGCATGGTTGCAGGGGCGGCGGTTGTCTACTCGGCATTGCGGGTAGTTTTTTTTGCATATGCCCTTCCTGCGTTACTCCCTTTAATCGTGTATTTTTTCTTGATTGGCGATCGTGTTCACTTTGCCATGGCAGCAATGCTGCTGCTTTTCCTGGCACTAATGATAATAAATGTGCTTCGTCTGCACGGGGTGGTGGTTAATTCTTTGACGCTGAGGTTCGAAAACAAGAACCTAATTGCCCATCTGGCCAAAGGAAAAGAGCTCGCCGAGGACCTTAACAAGCAGTTGAGATTGGAGATAACCGAACGGAGAAATGCTGAGGAGGAGGTGGAAAAGCACCAGAAACAGCTTGAGAGAGCTGTTCGAGAAAAGACCGCAGAGTTGGTCAGGTCGAATCAGCAATTGTTGCAAGAGATTCTTGACCGCAGGCAAGTGGAAGAAAATCTGCGAGAAAAAGAGGAGAAGTATCGGAATCTTTTCGAATACTCGAACGACTGCATCTTC
>Ga0210125_1000082_pt1 | contig 18497 bp, 14 predicted proteins | sample RushMan_CattailN_FD_185555 | JGI IMG/M metagenome (GOLD analysis project Ga0210125, IMG submission 185555) | Wetland microbial communities from San Francisco Bay, California, USA, that impact long-term carbon sequestration -... | ecosystem: Environmental > Aquatic > Marine > Wetlands ...
GCGGCCGCAGCGCCATGACGATGGAGACCGGGACCGCAGTGCCCCTGGCCCACATGCTGAATTCATAGATGTTGAAATAAAAATGCTCCGGCAAAAGCATCAGCTCCACCGGCATGGTCGGGATCTCATCCCAGTCGTATTGGCCGAACAGAGCCAGCCAGACTTTAGTGAAAACCCGCGACGACTCGACGCCGCCTTGGTGTAAAATAAAGTCCCTGGCCTTCCGAAGACGCTCATCGGCAGGATCTTCCCCCGCCAGTTTCAGCGCGAAATAAGCTTCCACGGTGATGCTCAGATTGCCTTCGTCACCGTAGTAAAGACCCCAGGCACCGTTTGCCAGCTGTTCGTTGTAGAGATATTTGACCGCACTCTTTTGCACCTCGGGATTTACAATTCCCAGAAGATGCAGCAACATGATGTATTCACTGGTGATGGTAACGTTGGATTCGAGCTCCGCACACCAGTAACCCTCCTCGTGCCGGCTCTCCAGAAAATGCCGGCAGCACTTCTGAACGGCCTTTTCGATCTGAAGAATCCAAACACTTTGAGTGGTTCCCTGTCGGACACCCACTTGTTGGTTCAAACTGCTTGTTAGTTTGACCAGGTTATTCTTTCGAATAACTGTTGAGATCCGGTTTAGAGGAGCAGAACTCGGATTGCCCTCAGCCGTCTCAGCATTTTTTCGCTTATCTTCCTCGTCGAGAAAAACAGCCCGGCTTTCTCGCTTCCTTGTTCCTAAAATCATTCAGTCACCTTGATACAGTTGTTATTTCTTTTATCGCCCCAACTTCCGCGTCTCGCATTGAAACATCGGGCTAAGTGAAAGTTTCCCGCTCCAGTTAGTCTCTGGACTCGGCAGAAGCTGTTAACACTTCAGGCTGGACCTGAAAAGCTGGTCCATGTTTCGTACGACCAATGGAGGGTGAGTTCGATTTGGGGGATATTTGGCGGGATGCCAATTTGGGATGTTTTAAAGGTGGTCCACTGCGGTCCGGTTTTGCTCCATACCGCTCAACAAGCGTTTGTCGCGAAATCCAAATATAGTCTCGCCTTACCGTCCAAAGCTTATTGCCGTTTAAGTTCTCCGGATTAAAGGCCCATATCAATCCGGTCGTGTAGATATTCTTGAACAACTCAGAAAGCCGCCTCCTTATGCTGTCCTTATCACTTTGGGTGGTTACCTCGAATCCCCAACGTCTGGCTTGCAGTGAAAAACTGGGGAAATCTCGATGGCTGCCGATAGTCGTGTCCCCATAAAATGCGTTTACTTTCTCCATTTGCGGATCTTGTTCTATGAAAGCTGCAAGTTCATGCAGCGATTGAATCATGAGGCGCTTAAAAGCCGCAGCCCATGCCAAATCAGCTCCATTTTGAGGCATCGAGGGAAAATGTTCATTCCAAAAGTGCAATTCCGCGACACAGTCCCCTTTGAAAATTTTGGTTCCATCGGCCAACTGCATGTCACGGTGACTGTTGACCAGCGACAAGCGAAGAAGGCATTCATCCTTGGAACTGAATTCATAGATTTTTTGCGACCTTTTAAGAAATGAATCCAGCCAGAAAATAGAACGGCGTAAATTAGTGAGCATCCATCGTCGAATTGTCGGCAGTTGGCGACATACGATCCAACAGGACCATCCAGTGACCATAATTGCAGTAATCGAAAGAAGGATCTTCATATCTCGAACATTTTGGTTATGGGTTCGTCCGTGAGTTAAAAAACACAAGTAAAGAACGATAACTTTGATTCTGAATTCTTACAGATGAAATTAAGAGGGATCACCTATCTTGTCAATTTGAGTTGCTATAAATAAACTTTCGGAAGGAGCGCATATGCTTTTTATGATCAGCTAATATTTGGCTGTAGAAGCTGTTAGCCTTGATATTATTCAGTTGAAGTGCACTAAAAAACAGTATAAACGATACGTAATATGAGTCAAAAGCAAGGCTGCAAGATTACTTATCCATAGAAAAGAACCACATCGAAAACGTTCTCTCTTTTGAAGGAGAGCATTATTCAAAGCAGCAGGGGAGAATAATGGCGAGCTACACATTTACTGAAGTAGGCCGGACAAAGCAAAATGAGGCTTATCTGGATTTCCTGCAAATGCTCACTGGTGTGGCGCTCATCTTGTTCATGTGGAGCCATATGATTCTAGTGGCCAGTGTCAACTTTGGGTCCGGTGCAATGAACGCCATAGCCGAGTTTCTTGAAGCCACTTATCTGGCGCAGACGGGAGGGCCGGTCATTGCCATTGTTTTTCTGATCCATTTTGTGCTCGCAGCCCGCAAGCTTCCTTTCCGACTCAAGGAGCAAACCTCCATCTGGTCGCACAGCGTCAGGCTGAATCACCTCGATACCTGGCTTTGGATGGTTCAGGCGATAACCGCAATGATCATTCTGATCATGGGATCTGTCCACATGTGGACCGTCCTCACCAACCTGCCCATTACCGCTGCCAAAAGTGCTGCACGCATTCAAGGGGGCTGGTGGTTGGTCTTTTACCTCATCCTCTTGCCACTGGTCGAACTCCATGTCGGCATCGGCTTTTATCGAATCGGCGTGAAATGGGGCTGGATTAAAAGAGCCAATCGCGGCCTATTTCAGGGTATCGAGAAAAAGATAACCTTAACTTTTATCATTATTGGTCTGGTGACACTTTTTACTTTTTATTTCATCATCCAGGCAGCCGTTTAGGCCGAATCCAATATCCAAGCAAGGAGTTGCCATTGGATACTTTTTATACGGACCTGCTTTGTATCGGGGCGGGGTTAGCGGGTGAAAGGGTGGCCGTTGAAGCTGCCTCGCAGGGATTTGAAACCATTTGCCTGAGCATCGTGCCACCGAGGCGATCCCATTCCTCCGCAGCCCAAGGCGGGATGCAGGCGTCGCTGGGAAACGCATGCATGGGCGAAGGCGACTGCCCGGACATCCATTTTTCCGACACTGTGCGAGGTTCAGATTGGGGATGCGACCAGGAGGTCGCTCGCATGTTTGTGGAAACCGCTCCTGTCGCTGTTCGGGAGATGGCATTTTGGGGAATCCCGTGGAATCGAGTTGTAGCCGGCAAGGGTACCTATTTTAAAGCGGGCCAACAATTTGAAAAGGTCGAATCCAAAGCAAAGGAAGGGTTTATCACAGCGCGAGATTTTGGCGGAACAGCCAAATGGCGAACCTGCTACACCTCTGACGGCACCGGGCATACACTGTTGTTCACCATGGACAATATGGTCGTGAAGCTTGGAGTGACGGTGCACGATCGGGTGGAGGCGGTTTCTCTGATCCATGACGGACAAAATTGCATGGGAGCCGTAGCACGCTGCCTCAAATCCGGCAAACTCAGGGTTTATCTTGCCAAGGCTACCTTAATTGCTACGGGGGGATACGGCAGAATCTACCGAGAGACCACCAACGCAGTCATCAATGACGGTTCCGGAGCTATTCTCGCCCTTGACACCGGCATCGTTCCGCTTGGCAACATGGAGGCCATCCAGTTTCATCCCACCGGAATTGTTCCAACCAACATACTGGTGACGGAAGGATGCCGCGGCGACGGGGGAACTCTAAAGGATGTTAACGGCGAACGGTTCATGCAAATTTATGAACCCGGCAAACAGGAACTCGCCTCCCGCGATGTGGTTTCCCGCTGGATGATGCACCATATCCGTAAAGGGCTAGGGGTTAAAAGCCCCTATGGTGACCATCTGTGGTTGGATATCCGCCACTTGGGCGCCCACCATATCAAAACCAAGCTTCGGGAAGTCGAAGAGATTTGCAACAAATTCTTGGGAATAGACCCCATTACCCAGATGATTCCGGTCCGCCCGGCACAGCATTACAGCATGGGAGGTGTGCGTACCAATAAGGACGGCGCCGTCTATGGCCTCAAAGGTCTCTTTGCTGCAGGAGAAGCAGCCTGTTGGGATCTCCACGGCTTCAATCGACTGGGCGGAAATTCCCTGGCGGAAACCATAGTAGCCGGAAGAATAGTCGGCCAAAAGGTCGTCGAATTCCTGCAAGGCTCTGATGTGGAATTCAAAACGTCATACGTCCAGTCGGCCGTGGGCAGAGACCAGGACCGTATTGAACGCATCAAACACTGCAAAGACGGTAGTGAAAACGTCTATAAACTGCGCAACGCCATGCAGGACGAACTGATGGATAGAGTAGGAATATTTCGCAAAGGCAACGATCTGCAACAAGCCGTCGAAAATCTTCAAATCATCCATGAACGAGCTCAGCATGTTGGAATCCAAAGCAACGGTCTGGGAGCCAATCCTGAACTCGCGCTGGCTCTGCGCTTCAAAGGCATGGTCAGGGTGGCTCTGTGTGTTGCTTATGGTGCCTTAATGCGGACGGAAAGCCGCGGATGTCATGCACGGGAAGACTTTGAGGAGAGGAACGATCGAGACTGGCTGAAGCGAACGCTGGCCACATGGAGTGAAGGGGAAAGCCTTCCGATTCTCAGTTACGAACCCAACTCAGCCGTCTGGGAGATCCCTCCCGGAGACAGAGGCTACGGGGCGTGCAAGATCATCTGCTCGGAAGATCCGACCGTCTGCAACATTGCCGAAGACCTGCCGGAACCGAATTGATCCGGATGCTGGATGCCTGATGGCGGATAACGAGCAACGCCTAACAATTATACTTGTTGAGGATGAAAAACTGCATTTGCATTCCGACTTTTTCTGGATTCTATCCTTAAAAATTATAACCCGCGCGAGGATTGATTGATGGCAAGATCTCTACAATTTAATATCTTTCGATATAATCCCGAGGATCGGGAATCCACGCCACATATGGAATCTTTCCATCTGGTAGAAACCGACGGCATGACCCTTTATATCGCCCTGAATCAATTGCGCGAAGAGCAAGACCCGAGTCTGCAGTTTGACTTTTGCTGCCGTGCAGGGATCTGCGGCTCATGCGCCGTACTGATCAATGGAAGACCGGACCTCGCCTGCCATACCAAGACAAAGGATCTGCCAAACGAAATTACGCTGATGCCCTTACCCGTCTTTAAGCTGATCGGAGATCTCTCGGTTGACACGGGCACCTGGTTTCGAGGCATGAATGAAAGGGTTGAATCCTGGATTCATTCAGATAAAGTCTTTGATTCAAATGCCCCCGAAGAACCCATGAGCAATCAAATGGCTGAAGAAATCTACGAACTCGAGCGCTGCATTGAATGCGGCTGTTGTGTGGCCGGCTGCGGGAAAGCCAACATGCGCGATGAATTCATGGGAGCGGTTGCATTCAACCGCATTGCCCGCTTCATGCTGGACCCGCGCGATGAGCGAAGCAACCAAGAATATTTCGATCTAGTGGGCAGTGATGAGGGAATCTTCGGCTGCTTGGGCTTGCTGGGTTGCGAAGACGTCTGTCCCAAGGAGATACCTCTGCAGGATCAGTTGGGCGTACTCCGCCGTAAGATGGGGTGGAGTGCTGTGCAGCATTTGTTCAGCAGGATCGTGTCGCGCTGAACCGAAAACCGGTCCAATCGCCTAAATGAGGAGCATCTTATCATCTGTCAGATCCTGCCCTTTTAATTTGGAAAATTCGTTCAGCAGGTCCTGGATGGTAAGATTCTGCTTCGTTTGTCCATCGACATCCAGGATAATCCTTCCATTGTGCATCATGATCAAGCGATTGCCCAGTTCGATGGCATGTTTCATATTATGAGTGACCATAAGAGCGGTCAACTCCATCTCCTGGATCAATTCTCCGGTCAGGCCTAAAACCTGCTCGGCCGTTTTCGGATCCAGGGCCGCGGTGTGCTCATCCAGCAGCAACAAACGCGGTCGACGCAAAGTAGCCATAAGCAAGGTGAGGGACTGACGCTGCCCACCCGAAAGCAGACCTACTTTGTCCTTCAGTCGATATTCCAGTCCCAACCCAAGGAGTCTTAACTTATCGCGAAACAGACTACGTTCCGAGTTCGTAACTCCCCACCGGAACCCCGGCCTCAAACCTCTTCGGCTTGCCAATGCAAAATTTTCTTCAACACTCATGGAAGCGCAGGTGCCCGAAAGAGGATTCTGAAAAACTCGGCCGACATAAGCCGCTCGACGATGTTCGGGCCAGTTGGTGGCCCGTTCACCATCAAATAGTATCTCCCCCGCATCGGGCAGATAGGTACCGGCTATCAGGTTCAATAAGGTAGATTTGCCTGCGCCGTTGCTGCCGATGACGGTGACGAAATCTCGATTATTAATGAATGAGCTTAAGGAGTGGATGGCAGTCACTTCATTGATGCTGCCGCGGTTAAAGATCTTCTTTAGTTTTTTGATTTCAAGCAAGTGCAGTCCCTAGTGCGAAGTAACTCGAATAAATATCAGCTTCGCTGCGTTCTTTTCCAAAGTACCAGTCGGTCTCTCAACAAGGGTACCGTCAGGCATACGACTACCAGAACGGCCGTTATGAGATTAAGATCGCTGGGCGTCAGCCGCAAAAAGCCGACCCGATTGGTGAGCGCTATTACGATGGTCATACGATACAGCAATGAACCGCAAATAGCGTTCAGCGTCTGACGAAACACCGTTTGAGTGCCAACCAGACTTTCTCCCAGGATGACTGAAGCAAGACCCGCTACAATTGTGCCGATTCCCATTCCCACGTCCGCAAATCCCTGGCTTTGCGCCACCAAGCCACCCGAGAGGGCAACCAACGCATTGGATAGGCTTACGCCGAGTATAATCATCATATCCGTGTTGACACCCTGGGAGCGTATCATTTGCGGGTTGTCTCCGGTAGCCCGCAATGCGATGCCTAATTGGGTATGCAGGAACAGATCCAGAAGAATTTTGAGACAGATTGCAATGAATAAGAATATCAGGGGAGTCAGCAGGTAGCGAGGAAGACCGATGAAAGACAACGCATCCAAAATGGTGGGCTGATTGAGCAGGGTCAGATTGGGTCGCCCCATAATTCGGATGTTTATGGAATACAAGGCGGTCATCGTGATAATGCTGGCAAGAAGGCTCATAATGCGGAGCTTGGTGGCCAAAAAAGCAGTCACGCATCCGGCCAGCGCGCCTGCGAGCATAGCGAACAGCAGGCTCAGGAAGGGATCCATCCCTCGCACTATGAGCGCAGCACTGACCGCGGCGCCCAGCGGAAGCGAACCATCGACGGTGAGGTCCGGAAAGTCCAGCACCCTGAAAGTGAGGTAGACGCCAAGGACCATTAAGGCATAGACAAGGCCTTGCTCCAGAGCGCCTACAAAGACATAAAAGGACATGAGGCTCTAAAGCACCTTATCAGCTCGTTTTACAACGGTTTCCGGAAGCGAAACTCCCATCTTTTGAGCTGCATTCTCATTTACTACGAGCTTAAGATCCTTTAAGGTCTCGACGGGCATGTCGGCGGGATTGGCACCCTGTAGAATGCGCACAGCCATGTCGCCGCTCTGACGGCCCAAGCGATAGTAGTCAATGGCCAATGCGGCAATTGCACCGCGTGGGACCGAATCGATATCGGCCGCAAATAGAGGAATCTTGTTTTCCTCGCAGACCTTAACCACCGACTCGAAGGCTGACACAACCGTGTTGTCGGTCGGAATATGAATGACATCAACCTGCCCCACCAGACTCTTGGCAGCCAGATACACTCCACTGGAGTTGCTCACCGTCGCTTCGACGACTTCCATGTTTCTCTTGGCAGCTGCTTCCTGAAGCTGCTTCAGTGAAGAAATCGAATTATCTTCGCCCGAATTGTACATGAAACCTATTCGCTTGGCTTTGGGGACAATTTCCAGAATTAGGTCGAGTTGGCGATCTACCGGACTGCGGTCGGTTGTTCCCGTAACATTGCCGCCGGGGTGTTCGAGGCTTTTTACCAAACCGGCACCGACCGGATCGGTGACGGACGAAATGACGATAGGAATGGTCTTGGTGGCATTCACACAGGCCTGCGAAGTCGGCGTGGCAATGCTGTGAATCAAATTTACCTCCTCGCCGACCAATGCTTTGGCAATGCTGTTTGCGGTCGCCATGTTGCCCTGTGCTATTTGAATGTCATACGTGACGTTTTTGCCTTCTATGTATCCATGCTCCGCAAGGCTGTCGATAAATCCCTGACGGGCCGCATCCAGCGCCGGATGTTCGACGATTTGACTGATTCCAATGGTAACCTTTTTCACATCCTGAGCTAATGCTGTCCCACTAACCGACAACACCAACAAAATGGCCAATAAGATTTTAAAATAACGCATATTTATCCTCCTGCATTACGGCTCGTAAGGTGGCTATAATTCGGCAAGATGCCTAAGGCTATCCGCATTTCTGAATTTCTTAGTGCCGATAATCCTGAGAATGACTCGCCAAAGATTTCGCGATGAAGATACCGGCCCCCATCTTTTACTGTCAACCCATTCCAGCCGGATTGGCGGAGGCGAGTTTAGCGAGGTAGGATGACCTTCAACTTCGCCTGAATGAGCTCGTGGTGAGTAAGACGCAGAAGCGTGGCAAGCTTGTGCACCAGATAATCTTCATGTTGATCCAGCTTGCCGTCGGTGTAGGCAATCCGCCATATCATTTCAATGATTTGTAGTTTTTGCTCTATGGTGGAATGCTCGTTAATAAGATTCGTAAAACGCCAGAGATCTATGCTTTCTTCAAGTTGCTCGCTTGCTGCGCTTATAAGGGAGTCAACATCTTCACCAGATAAGCCGTACTCTCTTTTGAGTATTTCGACGATATTCGCTTTTTCTGTTTCACTGAACTCTCCGTCGATGGTCGCCATCTCAAGCAAGAGAGCGCACGTCGCTATCCGTGTTTGTTGAAATTTTTCCTCTTCGTTATCCGAGAAGCCATGCTCTGAAATTTTATTAAAAAAATCTTTTATAAAGTCGATCATTGCCCTTTCCTATGGAAATGCAGAATTCAGGAGTCACAATTTAACCCACCTGCACATTTGCAGGACTCAGGCCCTGCTCTGCACTAGTTTTGAGATAGACACAACGCTATTAGATATCGAGGCGCTTGGCAATAGAAATGAAGAACGTTGTGCCTCGCTGTGGGCCAGGCACAACCCAAACCTCGCCTCCGTGTCTTTCGGAGATCTCTTTGACTATGGCCAAGCCCAAGCCAGTCCCTGAAATTCCCCTGGCCGTTTTGTCTCGCTTAAAAAGCCCGAAAATTCTCTCCGAATCTTCGGTCGATACACCTACTCCATCATCCGCCACCGAAAAAATAAAAAAGTCGTCGTCTTCCTGGTATCCAACCCTTATTTCGCTCAGCCTTTCCCCACCGTACTTCAATGCATTATCGACAAGATTTCGAAACACCCGATGGATAGACAGCCTATCTCCATGGATCTCTACCCCGACATCCAGACCGACCCAGTCCACTTGACGCAAGCTAAGCTGAGTGGAAAATTCATCGTGCACCATTCTCAATATTTCGTTTACGTTGAGTCTTTCGATAATCACCGGCGCCTCTTTGGCCGCTACATAAATGTTGATCTGCTCGACCAGCAGAGCCACGTGTTCGGAGGCCTTGAGTATCTGTTCGCAGTACATGCGTCCCTTTTCATCAAGGGCATTCTCATAATGCTTATGCAAAAGTTTAGCAACTCCATATATTCCGATTGCCGGACTTTTCAAGTCGTGTATCACTGAATAAGCGAACAACTTCAGCTTTTCAGAACTGTTGCGCAAAGCCTCTTCGGCCTTTTTGCGCTCGGATATCTCGTTCTGCAGGTCTTCGACCGCGGCGGCCAGGGCGGAAGTTCTCTCCCTGACCCTCATTTCCAGCTCATCGTGCGCTCTTTTTAAAGCCTCCTCGGCCCGCTTGCGGCCGGTAATGTCCACACTGACTCCCACCAGTCCGGCCAAGGCTCCTTCTACATTGTAATAAGTTGCTTTATTGAGGATAATCTCGCGTCTTTTTCCATCAGAATAAACCAGGGAAGTCTCGTAGACCTGTTCTCCAGGATTTCGAAACAGCTCTGAATCCATTTGACTATATTCTTCCGCCAAATCTTTCGGAAGCACATCGTACACCGACTTGCCCACAATTTGTTCTCGATTCAAGCCCAAACGAACCTCGAAGGCTTTGTTGCATCCTACATACAGGCCGTTGGTATCTTTGTAGAAAATGGGATTGGGTATGGTGTCGATAAGCGTCTGTAGAAAATGGAGCTGGTCGCCAAGTTTTTTTTGGGCTCTTTTTTCTTCTGATATGTCTTGAATGATTCCGGTTCCGCCCAAAACCATGCCGTCTTCCGCCACAATTGGGCTGAAGTCCGCTTTAATAGGTGTGACTTTGCCGGTTCTTCTGGAACGATAATAGCCGTCGTAGTGCGCTTGTTTGCCAGATAGACAGACGGCAATGGCCGACTTCATTTCCTCGTCCTGCAAGTAAGTAAGCGGATTCAGCCCAATGAATTCCTCCCTGGAAGTGTCGCTCATCCTGGCAAGGTTTTCATTGTATGCCGTAACGGTCCCGTCCGGATCAAAGTGAACGATTCCAAGAGGAGAATTCTCGAAAATCATTCTATATTTCTGTTCAGACTCGCGCAAAGCTTTCTCTGCGTTTCTCCGCTCCGAAACTTCGTGCTGCAGGGTCTCGATTGCCTGTTCAGATTTGGACTTTGAAACCATCAAGTCGGCTACCAGCTCGCTGTTCTCAAATCGCAGCCGCAGGGACTGGATTGTTGTCTTGTGAACGTAATATGCGGTGTTCACCATGATGGCATAAAAAATCACCAGCAGGCCGCCGATTGCTACTTCAATCTCGGTTCCCTGGCGCAGCAGCTGGACAGTAATTGGAGCAATGATCGGCAGTGTGTATAGGAGAAATCCTCTCAGCATTACCGAGTAGGTTCCGGTGGCTCCGGCCACCATACCACCCAGCAGGAATGCCAGGAAGACTTCGTGAGCCAAGGATTCGTAAGGAAACAGAAAGATCCCGGCCGAACCCATCAGAACGCCGGACGCCAATAGCCCCAGCATGAAATAAACCGTCCATCGATCGGCATGAATGTCTTCCAAAGAAGACTTGCGGTAGGATTTGATCAGCCGATGTCTCAACCAAACGGCCAGCAACACGAAGCCGAGCCAAAGGATCAGCTTCCAACTGGAAGTGACCTTCCACAGGACTAGAGTCAGTACAACAGAGTTCACGAGGGTAGCCAGCAGTCCTGCCGGAGCCTGGGCGTAAAGCAGTTTGATCTGCTCTATGTGAAGTCGGTCGGCTTCACTTGGATGCGAAGATGCTCCCTCTGGGTAGGGAGCTTTCCCTTTCCTGATCATACCCTCTCGTTCTCTGTCGATTTCCAATAGTCCTTCTTTGGGACCATAAAGGTTATTTTGGTCCCCGCGTTGACCTCGCTTGATATATTGATGGTGCCTCCTAGCATCCTGATTCTCTCATCCATCGCAGTCAAGCCCAATCCACTGCCAAATCCCTTATCTTCAGAAGCCTTTTCAGGATCGAAGCCTCTGCCGTCATCTTCTATGCGAAACGAGACAAAATCTCCCTCCTGTCGAATAACCAGGAACACATGGAAAGCTTGCGCATGTTTGGCAATGTTAGTCAGGCACTCCTGGAAAATCCGATATATGAGTGTTTGTGAAGCAGGCGGAAACATTCCTTCAATGTCTTCAATCGAAACTGAGGATTGCACTTGCGTTCTTTTGCTGAACTCTTCAATCAGCCAACGCAAGGCAGCAGAAAGACCCAAATTTTCGAGAATAAGCGGGCTCAAGTCGCGTGATAAACGATGCACGTTTTCAACCACTTCATCAATATAATGCAGCATTTCCAGGCACTTTTTCTTCAGAACATGCTGTCTGTCGCCAAGCTTTTGCTCAATCGAGCGGGCTTGCAATTTTAGAGCCAGTAGCGACTGACCCAGTTCATCGTGCAACTCCTTGGAAATCCGCTTTTGTTCTTGTTCCTGGGCAGTAATCAGCTTGGAGGTCAGGTAACGAAGTCTCCTTTGCGATGTTTCCAAAGCCTTTTCGGCTTTTTTGCGCTCGGTGATATCACGAATGACAGCGGTGATTAAACGTTTGCCATTCTTAAAATAGTAGCTGGCCGAAATCTCTACTGGAAATACGATTCCTTGTTTGGTTTGGTGGTATCTTGAAGGAATATTATTTATCTTTTCCTGCATATCCAAGAAGGATTGTTCCGGCTCTGCAGAAATATCAAAACTGCTCAGCCTTGTCATTTCACCTGGATTATAACCATACATGAGGTTTGCCGTCTCATTGACATCCAGAATATAACCGGTTTCCTGGTCTATTATCACGATGGCATCCTGAGCTGCATTGAAGATACTTCGATATTTCTCTTCGCTGTCACGCAGTTTTTGTTCGGCCAGCCTGCGATCTGAAATGTCAAACACCGTTGCCACAACGCCTACGATCTTTCCCGTGCTGTCAATGCGGGGGCTGTAAACCCCTGTGACCCAACCTCTCTTGCCAGTCTGCGGAACCATAAACGGAATGTCACCAGACCTTACCGTCTCTCCCTTTAAGGCCCGGCTCATCATTTGCAAGACTCCAGTCTCGTCCAAATGCGGAAAAAAATCTGAAGGACTCTTTCCGAGGACTTCCTTGGACATTATTCCAGTCAGCCTTTCCATGAACTCATTCCACAGCTGATAGCGAAATTTTTCATCGTAAACAATGATACCTTCATTAACGCTGGAAATGATGGTACGTAAAAAATGTCCCGAGGTCCGCAAAACCTTCTCATTAAGTTTGTGCTCCGTAATATCGTAGTAATGCTCGATGCGGCCTCCCGCACACAAACCCGACCGGATCGGCTGACTCCAGTGTTCGAGCCAGCGATCTTCGCGGCTGCCGTCCGCCAGCACATGACATTCAAAATGGTCCACGTAGTCGTTATTTTCATAGGAAGCAAAAATTCTTCTGGAGACCTCTTCGGCATTTTCGAAAAGTTCGGCCCTGCGCTCCGTTATGAGTTCTCTCTTGTCCTTGCCGATGGCGTCTTCCCTGTTCAACCCGAAAAACTTTTCCATGGCGCTGTTTATCCAGACGATGTGAAAATTTCGATCTAGGATACAAATTGCAACTTTCAGTATATCGAGAACTTCATTGGTGGTGGATCGGGTCCCAACGTCACTCTGCGGAAATCCAAATGGATTCCCCAAATTCATCCGGTCAGCTCTTATTGCGGCGAGCCGCGCTCGCAACCTGCGCACCTCTTCCGCCAGCTGTCTCTTAGTCTTGTCTTCATCTCTCATTGTATTTTCCGAAAGAGCTGCTTTCTTTTCCTGAAATCCGAGACAAATTCAACTGAAATTTAGACGATACGAAATGAAGGTATCCTTCAATACACTCGTTTATTGAATGCCGGTATTGTCTAGAATAATTGCAAATGCTGAGGTTACCAAGAAAAATATTATGAAGGCTCGCTTGCGGCGGCACAGCTGACGGATCAGATTGAGGCACGCTCGGGGCTCTCTGGCTCACGCCCGAAAGCGAAAGACAAGTGTAGAATTCTAACCAAAAATATTTGAAATTTCGTCATTTAGGGAATCCAGAATCCAGGAGTCAGAAGCCAGAATGAAAGCAAAATCTACAGAGCATTTCAAGCTCACATGGCTGTGCAAGGGCGAATCCTTGGCAAGAGAGTGCATAAAAGGGACAAGGCACAGTCAATCCGGTAACTTTATGAGGTGCGCAATAACTCAGACTCTTTCGTTTTCCCTTCTGGATTCTGGATTCGGGCTCCTGAATTCTTTCTCATAAAAATTACTAGAATCAAACGCTTATAGATTGTGAGAGATAATCTCTCAGACTGAAGTTGTAAGAATCTAACAACCATCCCGAATTTTCTGACCATTGCGCACGGGAGTCTTGTTTAATCCAGGGATGAACGGGATGAAATAGTGTTGCCGCTTCAGTGTGAAATCAACCGAGCCGACAAACAAATTCGACAATCCGAATGAAAGACGGAAGATAGAGCTTTGATTATAAAAAATACACCCGCCATCCCCCCGCTCAAAAGAGAACCGGCGGCGACATAAAAGCATCGAACCTTCGCAGAAAGGCACCCAGAATCAGCCAAATCTACGCTCATTTTTATTGAATAGACTTCGCAGCAGCTGCGGATTGACCCGATTTCCCTTTACGCGCCAATTTGCGCTCGTAAGCCGCATCAATTTTCAGCATCAGGTCGTCCAGTGGGCAAGGTTTTAGCAAATACTCATACCCCCCCAATTTCATGATTTCCACAGCCACATCTACACAAGCATGGCCTGTCAGCATGATTACTTCAATCGCCGGGGCAATCTTCTTAATCTTTGCAAGTGCCTCGATGCCGCTCATGTCCGGCATCTTGACATCCAGCAAAATCACATCGTAGCCCTCTTTGCTCAATTCCTGCAGCGCTTCTTCTCCGCTCCCGGCAGTAGTCGCGGCCACACCGGAAACCGCAAGCAGCTTTCTGAGTGTGTTCCGGAAGCGTTCTTCATCGTCGACAATCAAAACTCTTGGTCCGGAAGACATTTTTACTCCTCTCCTTTCCTCTGTTTGAGCGGAAGATCGACAAAGAATGTAGCTCCCTCCCCGACTGCACTCTCCACCGAAATTCGACCTCCAAGTCTTGTTATTATTCCGTGGCAAATCGACAAGCCTAAGCCGGTTCCCTTGCCCTGTGGCTTGGTGGTGAAAAATGGATCGAATATCTTGCTCATATCTTGCTTGGGGATACCGCATCCTGTGTCTGTTATCTCTACAACTGCCGAATCATTTTGACCCACACGGGTCGTGACTGTGACGGTACCATCATGGCCGATCGCGTAGACTGCGTTGTTCAGCAGGTTTAAAACAACTTGCCGCAACAGAGGCGGATCGGTAAAAATAAACGGCAAATCTGGTTCATATTTTCTGGCAATGATCACGTTTTTATGCACTGCCTCTTTTTCTACCAGTTTTACCATATCCTCAATCAATTTATTGACATCGGTCGCTTGAATCAGGGGATCCTTCTTTCTCGCAAAATCCAATAACTTGTGAGTTATATCCTTGCAGCGATCGACTTGCCGAACAATTGCCTGCAGTGAATCTCGTAGATCTTCATACCGCTCGCTCTCTTCGCTGCCGCCCTCCTTCAAAAGGTGCCGCATCCATTCCGCCTCCTGGCCGATAATGGCCAATGGATTGTTTATCTCATGCGCAATTCCGGACGAGAGTTCACCGATGGATGCTAGCTTTTGAGATTGAATCAACTGCTGATCGAGAAAGAATTTTTGTTGGTTGCTTGCTCCGACGAGCTGTATCAAGTAGCGGCTCGAGTAAAGGGCAGTTCCCGCCAGCACTAAAGCAACAACTGAATAGCCATATTCATCATTAAACCATAGGCCGACAGCCAGCATGACTCCTAGAATGCATGCCAGGTACTGGTGAAGAAACCGATGTTGAATGTCTGCCCTGGTTGTCATACGGCCCTGTTTATGATGAGTGCAAGGTTTCAAGAAGCGCCCTATTTAGTGTCCATCCGGAAACCGTTTTTACCGCAGTGACCGGGTTTATCTCCCTATGCATCAAGCTAGTACATGTCGGACGGAAGTCTTCATCCAGTTATGGAGCAATTCAAAGTCCCCCTTTTCAAAGGGGGATTTAGGGGGATTTCATTGCCAAGCGCACTTTTCAAATCCCCCCTACCCCCCTTTGGAAAAGGGGGGGAACTCAAACCAGATGATTATTTCCGCCGAGCTATCTAGCGGGTTTACGGTTCACGAGATAGCCGCCGGTTGCCTGGCAGCCTAAGGCCTTGTGCCCGTTTCCAGGACGCCCACAAGGGGCTAGGCTACAACGATATGCGATTAGCTTGATGCATCCGGGGTTTATCCCCGCCTGCGAAGCATAAATATGCGAAGAGTTGCGGACGGGCACTGCTATCTAATAAACTGCGTGTCCTTGACATGTTTTTCATGCAGCAGCTTCCTCTCGTACGCCTGCTGTATCTTCTCCAGCAAATCATTAATGGAAGCCGGCTTCATGACGTAGTCAAAGGCTCCAAGCTGCATACCCTGCATTCCGGACTCGACGGATGCGTGTCCCGTGAGCATGATCACTTCCATGAGGGGACGCTTCTTCTTCATCTCTTTAAGGGTCTCAAGGCCGTCCATTCCCGGCATCCTCACATCCAGGATCACCACGTCAAAATGTTGATGCTCCAAAAGATCGAGGGCCGCCTTTCCACTCTCCACACCGGAAACGTCAATTTTTCTTCTTTGCAGCCGTTTCACAATTGTTTCCAGAAAATCCAGTTCATCATCTACAACTAAAACCCTAAAACCTTCCATTTCTTACTAACCTCACTTTCTCAACCGACAGGCAGCGAGCGGAAGGGAATTCATTGTTTATTGCCGGAAGCCCCGAATTATACTTTTTCCTGCTTAATCACCGGGAGATAGATGGTAAAAGCCGTGCCTTTCCCCATCTCACTTGCGACCATAATTCGTCCACCCAATTTGTCCACGATGGTGTAACTTATGGATAGACCTAATCCGGTACCCATGCCTACTTCTTTGGTTGTGAAGAACGGATCGAAGACCCTGTCCAGCCGATCGTTTGGAATCCCCGGACCATTATCCGCAATGGTGACGACAATCTGCTCGTCCTTCGAATTGTGCTTTGTTTTGACATTGATCTCGCCGTCTTTTCCAATGGCGTCTATGGCATTATTCAATATATTCAAGATAACCTGTTGAAGTTGCGAGGAATCACTAAGGGTAGTCGGCAAATCGGGATAATAGTCTGAGTGAATGGTAATGTTGCGGTAGTGAGCCTCATTTTCAAGGAAATCAATCGTTTCATCCAAAAGTTTATTGATATCGACCTTTTCCTTGATGGGTTCCATGCGGCGGGCAAAACCCAAAAGACGATGGGTAACTTTTTTGGCGCGGTCTACGTGATGGTCAATCTTATGCACGGCATCGTCAAACTCTTTAAAATTCTCACTTTTCGAGATATCTTCTTCACTTAGAAGATCCATTATCCAACCAACTTTTTCCTTGATGACGGCAAGCGGATTATTCACCTCATGGGCTATACCGGCAGCCAGTTTGCCCAAAGCGGCCATTTTACCCGACTGTTCCAGACTGGCATCCAGCATTGCTTTTTCGCGGTCGGTCTGGATGAGTTGTCCTACGGTGGCGCGCGTGACAAAGACCGTCCCGAGTACGATCACCAAAACACCCAGGGCAATGATGCCGATCATCATATAGCGCGCTTCGAACAAGGGGCTCAGCTCTTCTCGCGGATCCTCTTTTATGACCAGCATCCAATCCTTATTCTTGAGCCAGGTCGTCGCAAATAAAGCCGCTTCACCGTTGAGTCGCATTTCCTCCACGTGGATGCCGGAAAACTGAGAACTGCCCGGTGCTTCTATCTTGCCCAGCAGTTTTCCTCCGAAACGCGGCGCCGTCTGCAATACGCCTTCCCTGTTCACCACATAAGCATCTCCGCGCTTTCCCACTTGAGCCGCTTTGACCATCGTGTCAAAGATCTGGGTATCGATGGTTGCCCGAAGAATCCAGTTCCGATCCCCCTCTCGTCGCATTACGGCGATTATAAAATGAGGAAACTTCCTGAAGCCCATAAACACGTCGCTTATGTACACTCCACGAAGCATCACTTCATGAAACCAACTCTCATTTTTATAGTTGACCCCTTCCAAATTATACGGGCCGACATACGCGACGTGGTTGCCGTCCTGATCGATGATGCCGATATCCACGAAAGACTTGGACCTTGTCTGCATCAGCGTAAAAACTTGATCCAGATATTTTGCATCTCCCAATTGATCGAATGAATGGGTATAGGCCAGCGTGTAGAGCTGCGACACCCGTTCGTCGAAGAACAGGTCAATGGCATTTCTCCGGTTGTCGGTAAGCGTTCGAAGGCTCTCCATAATTTTCGCAGTATAGGAAACGCGAAACTGGTAATAAATGGTAGCGCCTAAAGTGAAGAGCGGAACCAACGAAAACGACAGAGTTGTTGCGATGATTTTCCAATATAACTTTCGATAATCTTTTCGTTCCATTCAATCACCTTAGTCGCCCTATGATGGATTAGAAGCAGCTGTTCATTGCCGCTGCAAATCTGCCGAAGAAAGGATAGGCAACGGTCGTGCCAAAGATGTCCGCACCGCCGCGCAAGAGTTAAACCATTATAACGACAAAATATTTTCTATTTGCGATGAGGACCTGGAGCGGAGTGGAACTCACTGGCTGTCGATATTTTTTACATTGTGTAAAGGCAAGTTTGGTAGACGGCGAGCATTTGCTGGGATGAGTTTCATTGAAATGGCAGCGCAAGTCCCCCTGTTCCGAACAGGGGGACTTTACGGCTGTTTGTCTTGGATTTGCGGATACCCTGCTAACCCGCGGCTATTGTTACCGGCATGCCGAGCAACGGCCAGATCACATATGCGGCAAGACCCACCACGACCATCAACAAAATGCTTGCAGGGATCCCATACATGAAAAACTCGCCGCTGGTGAATTGCTT
>Ga0210125_1000085_pt1 | contig 18197 bp, 15 predicted proteins | sample RushMan_CattailN_FD_185555 | JGI IMG/M metagenome (GOLD analysis project Ga0210125, IMG submission 185555) | Wetland microbial communities from San Francisco Bay, California, USA, that impact long-term carbon sequestration -... | ecosystem: Environmental > Aquatic > Marine > Wetlands ...
TCTTGAAAGAATGCATCCGAATTCCATCGCTCATCGTTCAGCACATAGTTGATAAGCCCACCCAGAAAAGCAATGTCGGAGCCGGCCCGGATCGGCGCATATAGATCCGCCAAGGCACTGGTTCGGGTAAACCGAGGATCGACATGGATAATTTTTGCTCCATTGATTTTCGCCTTGGACACCCAGCGAAAGGCAACGGGATGGCACTCGGCCATATTGGAACCCTGGATCACTATGCAATCCGAGTTCTCCATATTGCGCGGATAGAGGGTCGCGGCGCCGCGGCCGAGACGGGTTCCCAGACCGGGAACGCTGGAACTGTGTCAGATGCGCGCCTGGTTTTCGATAGCCACAATTCCCAAACCGCGCATCAGCTTTTGCTGAATATGATTCCACTCGTTATCCAACGTCGCACCGCCCAGCGACAAAACGGCCGTCGAATGATTGACCAGCGTGCCGTCCGGGAGGGTATCGACAAAGGTTTCATCGCGCGTCTTTTTAACCAGTTCGGCAACCCGCTGCATCGCCCATTCAAGCTCCACTTCACGCCATTCGGCGGCACCCGGTTTTCTGTGCAGCACCTTGCGGGCACGATTGGGGTTTTCATGCAGCTGGTAGACGGCCGCACCCTTGGGGCAAAGAGCGCCCTCGGTGTGGGGGCTGCGCGGGTCTCCTTCGATGTTTATGATGTGTCCGTCTCTGGAGTGGATGACTGTGGCGCAGCCCACCGAGCAGTAAGGGCATACACTGGGAGTTGCTTTGGCTCCCTTGATGCGGATTGGTCGATCCAGAAAAGCCACTAGCGTGCCTTGATTTCCTGAGAATTTTCCCACAGACCGTGAATATTGCAGGCTGAGGCGGCCAGCAAAGTGCCCGATTTGCCGATTTTCATGGAAGCAACAACGCAATGATGCGTATGGACGGGGCCTTCATTAGGTCCTTTGACGGCTTCCCCGTGAGCCGAAAATTCGTAATTCCCAACCTGATACGGGAACTTGTCATCCTCCGGTTGGAAAAACAGCTGAATCCATCTGATGTGGTGTTCGGTGGTGTTGGGATGCGCCACCTCCTTGCCGATGCTTACTTTGACGTCAAAGATCTCGCCGGCCTTCACTTCCTTTGGCGCGTCAATAACCGGTACGTGTTTTTCCGTCTTCCAATCGGCACTCTGGTAAATCTCTCCCATCTTCTTCATGGTCGTTTCTCCTTAAAGTGAGAAGTTACGTCATCTTACCGCCTCCGCAGGGCTTCTCTGCAAGGCATTCCCGGCGCAAGCCGGAATCCGGCGGCGCCGTCCCGTCTTTTATCTAGCCATTGGTTCTTTCTTCGTGTTGCTTCGCGCGCTTCGTGGTTTGGAAACATAAAGTGCAAAAGTACGGAAACTAATGAAGCTTCATACAAGAAAAGAGGCCCGACAGTCCTGTCGTTTCCAAGTACAAAAATAGGTGTGGCACATGAACAAACCCGTAATTATAGTTGCATCAAGTTATTTGTGTTTCTGACGTGAAGAGAATGTAAGCAGCAGCTGCAAGGGAATCAACCTCTCAGAAGGGTGCGTTGGCAGAACGATAGATTGTCAAAAAAACGCCCCAATTTCCGTCTATCGATTCCGGTTTCAGGTTGTTGGCGGTTTTTTGCGAATTTGTACCTGCTGAAGTTTTCATTTTTTCCATTAACCTATTGATTTTATTATAACCAAGAAGGACACGAAGATCGCCGAGAGGAATTCATCTGCCCCATTTTTTTATCGTGGTCGGACAACAAAAGTCGCAAGAGCAGAGATTGAATCAAATATTTGTCAATCACATCGGATGCCAATTCGTACATTGAAGAATCACTTTTGTAGAAGGAGTATGACATGAGGAAGAAGCTCTTACACCCCAAGAAAACAGTTTTGATCCTTGCCGCGGCGATTGTCCTCAGCCAGCTGGCTTTGCAGCATGCCTTCGCGCAAAGTTCGGAACCCAACCTTGTAACCGCCATAGAACAGGTGGCCAAGCAGAGCATACCGGCCGTGGTTCATGTCGAGATGACCGAAAGCCAGGAAGTGGCCAATCCATTCTATCAATACAGAAACAATCCTTTCTTCAAGCAATTCTTTAATCTGCCCCATAAGATGCCCAAGAAGTTTGAACGCAAAATCATGGGATTGGGCTCAGGAATCATCATTGATGAACAAGGCCATATCCTCACCAACAACCATGTGGTTGCCGGCGCAAGCAAGCTGAAAGTCACCATGTCGAATGGACAGGAATTTGAGGGTAAAGATATTCAGTTGGTTGGAACGGACCCTTTGACCGATCTTGCCATACTCAAAGTCACCAGCAAAGAATCTCTTCCTTTTCTGAAATTCGGCAATTCGGATGATCTCGAGGTGGGGCAATGGGTCGTAGCGATTGGGCAACCCCAGGGTTTAAGCGAATCAGTGACACAGGGTATCATAAGCGCGAAACATCGACGCGGGATAACAAACCCGGAAAGCTACCAGGATTTTCTACAGACTGACGCACCCATTAATCCGGGAAACAGCGGCGGGCCTTTACTCAACCTGAAAGGGGAAGTGATCGGCGTGAATTCCGCCATCTTTTCCACCTCGGGCGGGTTTCAGGGCATCGGATTCGCCATCCCGAGCAACATGGCTACCCATATAGCCGAGCAATTGATCGCCCATGGGAAAGTAACCCGCGGCTGGATCGGTGTCATGATACAAGATCTTACCAGAGATATCGCTCAGTCTTTTCATGTAAAGCCCGACTCCGGAGTTCTGGTGGCTGATGTTGTAAAAGGAGGGCCGGCCGACAAGGCAGGGATAAAGCGAGGGGACATCATCACCGCATACGACGGCAAGCCCGTCTCGAACGGTTCAGTGCTCAGGAATGAGGTCGCCAATACCGCCATCGATACAGATGCAAAAGTGCAGGTTTTGCGCGATGGCAAGACTCAGGATTTGACGATCAAGATTGAAAACCAGCAAGAAGAGTTGAAAGTTCTCAGTGCATCGCTGAAAAAACGTCTTGGCGTCGATGTACAAGCCCTGACTCCGCAGGAGAGAGGTCATTATGGTATAGAAGGGAGCGAGGGCGTCGTGATTACCTGGGTCGATCCCAAAGGACCTCTGGGAAAGGATGGTTTTGAAGTTGGAGACATCATCCTTAAAATCGATGATCAGCCCATTGAAGACCCGACCGAGTTCGCCAGCATCATGGATGCACTTCCCCATCACACTAAAGTGGCACTGCTTGCCGTAGACCACCGGACCGGTCAAAGCGGCATTATCGCGGTAGAGATCCCATAATAGAACTGGAGCAGATTTGTATGAGCAAAAGCAGCTATCCCCCCATCAGCGATTACGGCTTCATCGGTGACTGTCATTCCGCGGCATTGATATCCAAATCGGGTTCAATCGATTGGTGCTGTATGCCGAGGATTGATTCCGGAAGCTGTTTTGCACGCATCCTTGGCTGGGAACAGGGGGGCTACTGCCAAATCTGCCCAACAAAGGAGTATGAGACCAGTCGCAAATACATCGACGACACGTTAGTGCTGGAAACGATTTTCCGGACCGAAGACGGCAAAGTTCAACTGATTGATTGTTTCCCCATGAAGAAAGGCGGAGAACATCATCCCTACCGACAAATTCTTCGAATCGTCGAGGGATTGGAGGGAGAGATGGATCTTAGATTCGACGTTGTGCCACGTTTTGATTACGGCGCGGTAAAACCCTGGACAAGGCAGCGCGGGGAGAATCATTACATCGCCCTGGGCGGGAGTTACGGTCTTTTGATCTCCGGCGACTTCTGCATCAGTATGAAGCACCGCCATCACCTCAATGGCGTTTGCACTGTCCAGCAGGGCCAAAGAGTGCATCTTTCCATTCTCTATCGGCGACCGGAAGATTTGGATGAAGATTTGGTCGACCCTCCCGAAATCGGCGAACTGGACGAGCGCCTGTCGGATACCATTGAATGGTGGCGCGATTGGGCATCTCAAGGCAAGACGGTAGGCCTTTACGCGGACCAAGCCAGGCGCTCCGCCATAGTACTCAAAGCCTTGTCCAACGCCCCCACCGGGGCCATCGCCGCGGCTGCAACCACTTCTTTACCGGAAGCCCCCGGAGGCTCACGCAATTGGGATTACCGTTTCTCCTGGGTCCGAGACTCCGTTTTTACCGTTAGATCCCTTACAGAGCTTGGCTATTTTAAGGAAGCCGATGGGTTTCGCCGCTTCATCGAGCGCAGCGCTGCCGGCAGTGCGGATGAGCTGCAGATACTCTTCGGAGTTGGAGGAGAACGACGGCTGAAAGAAATCGAAATCGCCGAACTGGAAGGGTATCGCGGAGCAAAACCGGTGCGGGTCGGCAATGCCGCCGAAACACAGATACAACTGGATGTCTATGGGGAACTTTTGGATCTCACCTGGCGTTGGCATAATTTCGGCCATTCTCCGGACGAAGACTACTGGGAGTTCCTGACAGAATTGGTGAATGCGGCTGCGAAACTATGGTCAACGCCGGACAGAGGCATCTGGGAAATCCGCGGAGAACCTCGCCACTTCGTTCACTCGAAAGCCATGTGCTGGGCGGCGCTTGATCGAGGGATCAAACTGGCCGAGGAACTCGATTGTGAAGCGCCCTTAGACGAATGGAGGAAGGTTCGCGACGAAATTCGCCGCACTGTCGAAGAAAGAGGCTACGATAGAAAGCGAGGGGTTTTCATTCAGGCTTTTGACTATCTTATTATGGATTCGGTTTTGCTGCTCCTGCCCAGCATCGGCTTCATAGACTATGATGATGAACGAATGATCCGCACCACGGACACGATCCGCAGCGATCTGATGGAGGGTGGACTGCTGCGGCGCTATGCCGCCGACGATGATGGTTTGGGGGGTAGGGAAGGTACCTTTCTGGCCTGCTCATTCTGGCTGGCGGAATGCCTGGCCGAGCAGAGACGTTTGAACGAAGCCCATGAAGTCTTCAAGCGGGCGCTTTCCACGGCTAACGATCTGGGACTTTACTCTGAAGAATATGACATCGAAGCCGAAGAGATGCTCGGGAATTTTCCCCAGGGCCTGACGCATCTGTCTCTCATCGCCGCCGCGGTAGCAATCGCAAAGGCCGAAGAACAATGATGGACTCATAAAATCATTGTTCCATTTTTAAATGCCATGTGTCGTTTTGCCGGTCTTTTTGGTAAGCAGCCGACACGGCAGTCCACGCCACCTGATCCGCCATCTTCTGTCTTGCTTCCACACCCTGTTCGCTGCCCAGGGCTCTATACTGCTCCCAAGCACAATTGAAGGCAGATGCATAAATCCTCTGGGCTTCCAGAGGCAATGGATCGCGCACATTCTCGGGCAGTTCCCGTAAGTTTTTGTAAGGCATGATAAGTCCCCACCTCTTGGCAGTTTCGATTTCTTTTCCCTATATAATACCGGTAGGCGAGTTAAGCACGCACTTATCGCGGAATATTTGTGTCTCTAAATATTTTTCAAAAGGCTGTTCTCCGGAGATTTTTCGATGATGGCAAAAAGGTCCTGCATTTTTTCGGAAATTTTCTGCACCGCATCAGACTTTCCGAATTGAACATCGTGCTGACCGTGTTTTTCCCACATTTGGACCACGCGAGTTATGGTCATCTTGGCAATGTCAAAGGCAGGCTGATAGCAGATGCCCGCTTTATCTTTTGATGCATCGTTGCCGATGTGCGATTGGGTTTCCGAAACGATACCGGAGTCCACCAATTCCCGCACCAGATCTTGCACCAGAAGTATTGGAATATCCAATTGTTCCGACATCTTCTTGAGTGAACAACTGATGCCCTCGCAATCAAACCCTTTTACGACCAGGTATGCGATGCTCAAAAGCATCATCTTTTTCTGTGAATAGCTTATCTTCGCACAATCCGGTTCGAACTCGTAGGTTTCGATATTTTGATAGGCGTAGGATATTTCCGCACCATAGAGAAGGATGAGCCAACTGGTTTGGAGCCACACCAAAAATAACGGCAGAGCTGCGAAACTGCCATAAATGGCATTATACTTGGAGACCCCGATCTGGAAATTAATGTAGAAATACTGGAATGCCTGAAAAACGGTCCCCGCGATGATTCCGCCCAACAAGCCGGCTGCCAGATTTACCTTGGTGTTGGGCATAACCATGTAGATAAAACAGAACAACAGCCAAGTCATTAAATACGGAAGCAGCCTGAGGCCGAGTTGTATGTAAGGGCCGAATTGACTGAGTATGGATACTTTGCCTATGACCGTATTGACCTCCTTTGCAATAAACACGGTCATACTGCTTGCTATGATGAAGAATATCGGCGCAATCAACATTATGGAGAGATAATCGGTGATTTTTCTTACAATGCTCCGCTGGCTGGCCGTTTTCCAAATCGCGTTAAATGAAGACTCTATATTATTCAGAACCTTTATGATGGTCCAAAACAAGACAACCACACCGATTCCGGCTACAACGCCACCTTGAGTATTTTCGAGAAAGGAATAGGCAAAGCTTATGATCCATTTGGCCACTTCTTCCTGACCTTTGAGCTGGGTCATGATCTGCCGTTCGATAAGATTCTGAAGCCCAAAACCTTTTGCAATGCCGAACGCCATGGCGAAAACAGGGATAATGGAAAGCAATGTATAGAAAGTTAATGCGGATGCTCTTAGCGAGCAGATGTCGCTGCTGAATTCACGAAATGATAGGACTGCTATTCTAGATATCTTGACAAAGTAGAACTCTTTTCCTTTCAATTCACTCAGGCGCATTCTCCAAACGTCTTGTCTAGCGAACCGAAGTATTTTAGAAATCATCTCGGATACCTGACTGGCTTAGAGGTTCGAGTTCAGTAAGTGTGGACTGAGCGACCCCATTTGCTGGAAGTCGCCAAAAAGCATCGCTTATAGCCGATGCCGGCTGCGGCCGAGTCATGCGGTCGCGGCTGCGGCAACTATCCGTGACCATTTGTGAATTTATATGTTCTGCGCAAGCATGTCAATTCTTTGAAGTTTCGACTCACCATTCAGGATCGACAGGGCTTTAGAGGCTTGCGGCAGCTCATTGCAAGCTGTGCGATTATCATCTATGCATGAACCGTTCGACAGGGAAAAAGTTTGACTGATCATTGCCAAGCTTATAAACGATACTTGCTTGAACATTTTTTTCTCCGTCAAGGACAGTTAATGACTTCTTGCACCGAAAACTTTGGTTGCATGCCGATTGATGAAAAAATCCAATTGGCCCATGAGCTCTTCGCAAAATGGGGTTTTAGCCTCCGCCAAGATCCTCGAATAGGCTCCCTCGTTGTTAAATTAAGACAAAAGATAGCCGCGTCACAAAAGGCCATGTTTGATGTCGGCGTTGCAGCTGTCTGCAGAACGTGCGAGGAAGAGGAGGGAGGAAGCTGTTGCGGCAAGGGCATCGAAGACAAGTACAACCCTACCTTATTATTAATGAATCTCTTGTTGGAACAGCCGCTGCCCGCAAAGCGCCACACGGAAAACAGTTGTTATTTTTTGGGCGAACAAGGTTGTTCTCTGGCAGCACGTCATGTAATCTGTGTAAACTACCTATGCGGCAGGATCCAGCATACGATTCCTTTGCGTGATATCATCGATCTGCAAACCACTAATGGGGAAGAACTGGATGCAGTGTTTATTCTGCATGAAGCGATTAAGAAATTCATAGGCTCATGAAATCGACTCCTGAACGTTTAGACCAGACATTGTCATTCATTGCAAGTTTCTACGATAAATGCAAGGTGGGCTGCGAGGGTTTCGAAGGTTACCGCAAATCGGCGGACCTGGTTAAGTTCATTCAATGCGCCGGAGAATTGAAGACCCTCCGGTTCATCGACCGCCGGCGCACCGTCTTCATGGATCTCGGCTGCGCAGATGGGCGAGTTAACGTCTTAATGAGCTATTTTGTTAAAAAATCTATCGGCATCGAGATAGATCCGGATATCCTCGGAGAGTATCAATCCCATGCCGCGGAGCTTGATTTATTGTTGAAGGAAAATCAACTGGCTGCGCCGCTTGGCAATGTATTCCTCTTTGCCGGCAATTCTTTGGAAAATGAGACGTTCCGACGTATCCGAATCAGCACTGGTGTGAACTTTAAAGACGTTGACATATTCTATACTTACATTACACTGCATGACGTATTTGCAGAAAAAATTGTTGCAGAAGCGAAAAATGGCGCATTATATCTGGTTTACGGCTTCAGCAAGATTTTGCCCCGCTATGAAGGCCTTAAGATATTGCTGGCTGATGTAGCTTCCCAAGGGATTGCGATCCTTTACGAGAAAACCGGCTAGCTTTCTTTTGCGATCATTGTCAAAATTGATAACTTGTCTATCTCCAATGCGAGGTGCACGCCATGCCCAAGTTCACCAAAAGGCGCTCAACAAAGTCTGGACTTGCTCCCGGCACCTTAATCCATATCGGTGAAAAGAGAACTGAAAAAACCAAGATAACGCTGATCAAATACGACGAAACTTCGTTTCAGGAAAAGGAAATCGGAACTGCCGAGGAATGTTTTTCTCTGGAAGACGCCAGGACCATCAAATGGATCAACGTGGATGGAATTCATGAGATAGATATCATTTCGAAAATAGGAAATCACTACAACCTCCACCCTCTCACGCTGGAAGACATCCTCAACACCGATCAAAGACCGAAGATTGACGATTACGAAGACTACATCTTCATCGTCCTAAAAATGTTCTACTACCTCGAAGAAGTCAACGAACTCGCGGTAGAGCAGATAAGCTTAATCTTTAGACCGGGTATTGTAATTTCATTTCAGGAACGGGAGGGTGATGTTTTTAATCCTATCCGCGAGCGAATGAGAAATACAAAGAGTAAAATCATCAAAAATGGAAGCGACTACCTGGCATACGCATTGATTGATGCCATCGTCGATCATTATTTTGTCATCCTCGAGCGATTGGGAGAAAAGATAGAATACCTGCAGGAACAACTGGTATCCGAACCCAGTAAAGAAACATTGCGGAATATCCATCAACTCAAGCGTGAAATGATATTTCTCCGGAGATCCGCATGGCCCTTGAGAGAAATCATTAATAAAATGGAACGAGAGGATTCTCCTCTTATTCAAGAGTCGACAACGATCTACATTAGGGATGTATACGATCATGTGATGCAGGTGATCGATACCATCGAAACATATCGAGAAATGGTTTCCGGTATGATCGACATTTACCTGACCTCCATGAGCAACAAATTAAATGAAGTAATGAAAGTTCTGACCATTATAGCCACCATATTTATTCCGCTCACTTTCATATGCGGCATCTACGGTATGAATTTTCAGTATATGCCGGAACTCAAGTGGCATTGGGGATACTTCGCGGTTTTGGCATTGATGGCCTCCATTGTCATCATCATGCTTATCTACTTTAAGAAAAACAAATGGATATGATGAATCGGACAAATGGCAACAACTTGCCAGGCTGATATAGGGAGCACTTAATGTTTTCCCGGATACACGATTTTATTTGGAGCATCAAGGGTAAAATAGTCATCTCCACCGGGTCGATCCTTTGCCTGCTGCTCGCTGCCATCATCGCACTGCTTGCCAAAGATATGTACTACCACTTACTTCGAGATACTAAGGAACAACTCCTTCTGAATTGCACCAACGCCGCGATTAAGATTGAATCGGAAAATCTGGTAGCGGTAAATTGCGCCAAGTCCATGGCCCTCGCCCAGGAAAATGGCTTATTTGGACTGAGGGCGGATACTGTCAAGTTCGTGTATGCCGTGGTTGAAAATTACCCTCAGTTTTATGATGCCTATACCATCTACGAACCCAACGCCGACGGTCAGGATGAAGCTTACAAGAATCAATCCGGCTCCGACAGCAACGGTAGATTTAATGTATGTGTGAACAATGTGAACGGCAAACTCGAGCTTGTGCTTGGAGTCAATATGGAAACCAGCCTTTATTATAAAGGCGTAAAAGATCAATTTCTTGCCGGATCCAAACAAAAGTACATGATAACGGAGCCTTATGTTTATGAAGGCGTAATGATGGTCGAGCAAACGTATCCCATTAGCATCGATAACAAGTTCGTCGGCATAACCGGCGTGGATCGTACACTGGTGTCCATGTCTGAAAACCTGGCAAAAGTCAAACCATACCAGAGTGCGGATTTCATACTGATCAGCCGACTTGGCTCGATCATATCGACGACGCTGGACTCGGAGTATAAGACCAAGAAAATCGATGAAACTCCTTTCAAAGATGCCCTTAACTATTATTACAAGGATCATAGAGAGACCGCATCATTTATCGACCCCGTTGACGGGAAAAAGTATTTCTATGCAGGAGCCGGCATAGAGACCGGGCACTGGACATTGGTCATGCGGGTATCTGAGGATGAGATTCTTCTTCCCATCAAAAAGACTCTGACCAAAGTTGTGCTTATCGCGGTTTTCGGCCTCTTGATAACGGTCGCGGGAGTGATCTGGATCAGCAATTCGATTGCCAGACCTATAAAATACTCGGTTAGTGCGGCAAAAAGAGTCGCGTCGGGAGACTTTACTCAAGTGATTGAGACATCTTCGAACGATGAAACAGGCGAATTAGTGCAAGCGATCGGTACAATGACTCAAAGCCTCAGTGCGCTTGTCGGCCAGGTTCAGCAATCATGCGTACAAGTAAGCACATCAGCAGCTCAAATTGCCGCCTCTGCCGCACAACTTGAAGCAAGTGTGGCGGAACAGGCAACTTCAACCCACCAGGTGAGCGCCACGGCCCACGAGATTTCCGCAACTTCTCGAGATCTGCTGCAGACCATGAATGAAGTCTCGTCCGTCTCGGCAGACACGGCTGTTCTCGCCGATTCAGGCCATACCGGTCTTGCCAGCATGGGAGCAACCATGCAGGAACTGGTCGAATCCACCGGGACCATATCTTCGAAGTTGGCCATGATTAATGACAAAGCGAACAACATCAGCAAGATCATTATTGCTATCACTAAGATAGCGGATAAAACCAATTTGTTGTCTCTGAATGCCTCCATCGAGGCGGAAAAGGCGGGCGAGTTGGGGCGGGGTTTTTCGGTTGTCGCCAGAGAAATCCGACGTTTGGCGGATCAAACCGCAGTTGCCACCCTGGACATTGAAAAGATGGTTAAAGAGATGCAGTCCGCAGTCTCTGAAGGCGTCATGGGAATGGATAAATTCTCTCAGGATGTCCGCAATGGAATGCACTCCATCAGCGACCTCAGCACTCAGCTTGAAAACATTATCCGGCAGGTGCAGGCTTTAACACCGCGTTTCACCGCGGTCAACGAGGGTATGCATTCACAATCGCTTGCTGCTCAGCAGATCAGTGAAGCCATGCTGCAGCTGAGTGAAGCGGCACAGCACACATCGGAGTCTGTTGTCGAATTTCACAATGTCACCGAGCAGTTGAATGAGGCTTCCAACAGCCTCAAGAAAGAAATCTCGCGATTTAAAGTAAATATATGAGATACGACACATTGCAGCTACGGTAGGAGGCAGGGTAAGGTCGGCACAGGCCCCCGCATCCAAACAGGCGACTAGTACAGCCGGGCGGAAGTCTTCATCCAGTTATGGAGCAATTCAAAGTCCCCCTTTTCAAATCCCCCCTAACCCCCCTTTGGAAAAGGGGGGAACTCAAACCAGATGATTATTTCCGCCGAGCTGTACTGTTATTTGGCAGATGGCTGCTCGGTCAGCATCTTTTCGACCTCATTCTTTGCTTGTTCATAGAATTCGGTTTCGTCTATTTCACCTTTCACATATTTGCTCCATGTGGAAAAATCGCGGAAAAAACAAGCAGTAAGGCCAGTATCGTCGCAGACTTTCTTGTAAATTTTGTTGGCACGCTTTGCCCGCTCTTTTTTATCAGCCTCTTTTTCCTCATATTTTTGGGCAGTTTTGTCAACAACCAAGTATTTGCCGAACGTTCTCGAAAATTGCTGCAGCTCGTCTTTGGCTTTTTCAACCAAATCCGTTTCGCTGATTTTTTCATCAAGGTACTCTTGCCAGGCAGCAAAGCTTTGCCAGGAGCAGACACGCATTCCCAAGTCATCGCAGACCTTCCTGTAAATTACGTCTGCTTGCGTTGCACGCTCTTTCAGAGCGCCGGTCAGTTCGCCAGATTCTTTTGGTTGTTCCGAAGAAGTCTTTACCATCATTTTTCCCTCCAAGGCTTTTATACGATTTAAGCTCGTGCTTATGCAGCGGTTTTAATCTTTGAACACTGACTCTGGTTATCCAATCCGGGAACGCCTCCCAAATATCGTTTCTGCGAATGTGGAGAATGCCGCAATTATCGCCTCTACCGGCGAATCCCTTTGATCAAATTTTCGATTTTGTGTGCGGGGATTGCAAAACCAATGTTTTGTGCGTTTTGGACCACGGCGAGATTTATGCCCACAAGTTCACCGTCAAGGTTGAGCAGAGCCCCACCGCTGTTGCCCGGGTTGATCGAGGCGTCCGTCTGCAGCAAACCCGAACATACATAACTACAGCTGTTGCTTGAGAAATCCCGATCCTTTCCGCTGATTACCCCAACAGTTACTGAATTCTCCAAACCGAGTGGATTTCCAATGGCAATAACGGTTTCCCCCACCATGACGTCATTAAAATCCGCCAACTTCGGGCTACTCACCGCGTGCGGAAGATCGACCTTAATCAACGCCAAGTCATCAGGGCGGCTCGTCTTGATAACTTTGGCTTCCAGAATAGTTCCATCATTCAGAACGACGTAAATACTTCTCGCTTTCATCACCACGTGTGCATTTGTAACAACATACCCGCTATCGCGCACAATAACACCGGACCCGATGCTTTTATACTTTAAGGTGCCTTTAGAGTAGGCCCTGCCAAAATATTCACTAAAGAATGCATCCAATTTGCTCCCATATTCACCCCATTCCGGAAGTTCTTTCAAATCAAGAACCGTCTCTGTTCTGATGTTAACCACAGCCGGCGCGTAGCGTTTAATAACATTTACTACCGGCGTGTTGCGAAAAGACCTGCTGTATGAACTGGAGCAAGCCATTACAGCAATAATAATGGTAAGAAAAAACACTTGCTTAATTCTCATCATATTTCCTCTGTAGTGAATTGAGCTGCATTCGACAAAATAGACTCGTTAAGGATGCGCCACTTTGAAATGGCTCATTGCCCGCAAGGACAAGCTTTGGATGCCGGTCCTTTTCGTCATAGCTGTGGGGGGAACGTTTACTCCCTTTCAGCCTTAACGATTCTACATATAAAACAAATCTAACACATGAAATGAAAAATTAATATGCGCTCGAAAAAACTAGATGGCGTTAGACAGACGAATTTTTCGATGATACAGATATCATGGATTTGTCTTGCAGCCTGTCATCGTATGCATGACAGCCACTAGTCAGCGAACCAAGCACGGGGTACGGAACGCATCATGAAAGCTTTGAAATTCAAGAACAAGATTCTTTCATTCGTTGACAAGCCCAAGCCGATGGTCAACGACCATGAAGCTCTAATAAAGCCGCTTGTGGCCGGCATATGCAACACGGATATAGAACTCTTTGAAGGATATTATCACTTCGATGGCATTCCGGGGCATGAATTTGTTGGCATCGTCGATAAATCGCCGGGAAACCCACATCTCGAAGGGAAACGAGTTGTTTGTGAAATCAACATCGGCTGCAGGGATTGTCGATGGTGCAGAATCGGCAGCCGGCGGCATTGTTTATCCCGCAGAGTGATCGGCATAAAAGACTGGGACGGAGCTTTCGCGGAATATGTCAAGGCCCCGCTGGAAAACATCCACAATGTAGACGAAACCATCAGCGATGAGATCGCGGTCTTCGTTGAACCCTTGGCCGCCTCGCTGCAGTTGAGCCAGCAGATTCACATTCGCGCTGCCGACAGGATGGCGGTGCTTGGCGACGGCAAGCTGGGGTTGTTGACGGCGCTCGCGCTTCGTCACTACAACCCCAATTTAATACTCGTCGGAAAGCACCGGGACAAGCTGGCGATTGCAAGCGGACAGGGCGTCAAAACCTTTCACAGAACATCTCCGGAATTGATTCTAGAACTAAAAAGGAGCCGGGGCTGTTTCGACATTGTGGTGGATGCAACAGGAAAAGCTGAAGGCATCAACGATGCACTTGAATTGATCAGGCCAGAGGGAACCATCGTGGTCAAAACTACCTCGCATAAGCCTTCATCTATTCAGATGTCGCGTATTGTGGTCGACGAAATCAAGCTGCTGGGCTCGCGATGCGGGGATTTTGGTCTGGCTTTGGCCTTCCTCAAAAACAAGTGGGTGGATGTTCTTCCCTTGGTCGAAGCGACCTATGAGTTTCATGATTTTAAAGCCGCTTTCGATCATGCCCGCCGTCCTGGAGCAAAGAAAATCCTGATAAGGTTTTGATGCGAATGGTCATGAAACTTGCGCTCGCGGAGGCATATCGTTAATTTGTGTTCGCTCTTGCATATCAGTGGGCATCATTCTCGCAACGCATTCTAACTGTAAAGAAAGTTGTCAATTTATGGAATTTCAAGTGATTGTTGTAGGTGCGGGTCCGGCAGGCATTTTCGCTGCTCTAACCCTGGCCGAAGCCGGCATCGATAGGGTTCTCCTGCTCGAGCAGGGAAAGGATTTGTGTGAACGCCAAAGGTCTGAAGACATGTTGTGCGGATGGGGAGGAGCCGGCGCATTCAGCGATGGGAAGCTGACCCTATCACCTGAGGTCGGTGGATCCCTGGGGGATTTCATCGATCAAAAGTCTCTTTGCGATCTTCTTGAAAAGGCCGACCGGATTTATGTGGATCATGGAGCGCCTGACCGGATGTTTGGCGAGATGTCACCACAACTTGAAGATCTGGCTGACAGAGCCCGCCTTGCGGATCTCGATCTGGTTCCGATGCGCATCCGCCACATTGGCACAGATAATTGTTGGGTGGTATTGGATCGATTGCAAAAAGCATTGGCAGATCGAATAGAAATTCGGGCAAACTGTCAAGTTCAGAATCTGCTGGTCGAAAATGGGCAAATCCGAGGAGTGAAACTGGCTGATGGTCAGATCCTTAACAGCCGTTTCGTGATAGCGGCACCGGGCCGCTCCGGAGCAAGCTGGATGAAAGACGAAGCGGAAGCAGTAGGGCTCAAGACAAAAGCAAGCCCGGTCGATATAGGGGTCCGAGTAGAATTGCCGGCAGTAATGCTCAAGGAGATCACTGACACGATTTATGAATCCAAGTTGATTTATTATACCAAGACGTTTGACGATAAGGTTCGTACTTTTTGTATGAACCCGTATGGAGAAGTGGTTACCGAGAAAAACGCCGGGATCATAACGGTCAACGGCCACAGTTACGCCGATAAGAAAAGTCCCAATACCAATTTTGCTATATTGGTGAGCAGCGCTTTTACCGAGCCTTTCGATGACCCGATAGCCTATGGGCTCTACATTGCGCGCTTGGCGAACCTGCTGGGAAAGGGTGCGATCATCCAAAGGCTGGGTGATCTTCTGGCCGGCCGGCGGAGCAACCGGGATCGCCTCGCCAGGTGTCTCACTCGGCCGACTCTCACCGAGGCCATTCCTGGAGATCTCAGTTTTGTTTTCCCTTACCGGCATCTACTGAGCATCATCGAAATGCTCCAGGCTCTGGAAAAACTGGCACCCGGCGTCTACTCGCGGCATACGCTGCTGTATGGCGTCGAGGTAAAATTCTATTCCAACCGCATTCATGTTACAGCGGAAATGGAAACCGAAGTTAAGAATTTGTTCACTATCGGCGATGGAGCGGGAATCACCCGAGGACTCCTGCAGGCCTCCGTCAGCGGGATTCTGGCCGGCCGGGCTATTGCCTCAAGAATCAAAAGCTAAAATTCTCTTGACAATGATTCTCTCTTTTGGCTTATTGAAGGCCGTTAAGCGAAACTGTTGTTTTTCAGCATCCCGGAACACGGTGCAAATCCGTGACGGTCCCGCCGCTGTGATCGGGGAGGGAGTCTGCAAAGAGCTGTCGCTCAGCCACTTTCGAGGTCCACCTCGAGGGGAAGGCTGCAGATTTCCGATGATCCGAGAGTCAGAAGACCTGCTGAAGAAACGCAGACGGGAGCCTGATGGTAAAAGGAACCCGGATAAGCCGAGTGTCAACTCGGCTTATCCGGGTTTTTTATTTTGAGCCCATCGAATTTGTCAACCGATTGAAACAAAAGGAGGATTGTATGCGGAAAAAAGCTCGAATCATTTCGTATCGGCGTCGTTGCAAGGACTTGAACCAAGGAACGGGATTGTCCCATTACATTCTTTTAACTTCCAAGAAAGCAGAAAAAAAATAGGAAAGATGTATGAACACTGCACGAAGTATTCGCAATATGTCCCAATATGCCAATACCGGTTACGGACCACAGTTTGCAGTTCTGGAAATCGGCCTCTCTGATCGGGTGGCGGTCATCGAGCCGGATCTGGCTTTTTGGGCTTTGGTTTCGCGAGATGCTCTGGAAGAGGCCTTGGCCGGCCAACTGGTGCAAGACTTCCAAAATCAGCGAGAAAGCTTTCAGGCTGAAATGCAGCGCTTGCGCTTCGGTCTCAAACCCTCCGCCGTTTATTTCAATCCTACGGAAAGATGCAATTTCAATTGCAGTTATTGTTACTTGCCCGAAAAAATGCGGCAGAGTGGTAAGACCATGACATCGAAAGAGTTGCATGCGGCACTGGAGAGTCTCAGGACCTATTTCCGTACCGTGCTGCCCGGGGGCGTTAAGCCTCAGTTGATTTTCCACGGAAGTGAGCCGATGCTGGCAAAGGAAGCGGTATTTGCTGGGATCGAGAGTTTTTGCGATGATTTTGTTTTCGGCATCCAGACCAATGCTTCTCTTCTTGACGACGAGGCTATCGTTTTCCTGAAGGATCATCGGGTGGGTATCGGCATTTCGCTCGATGCACCAACTGCAGCAGTAGCCGACCTGACGCGGAAGAATTGGCAGGGTAGCGGAGCTTTCGATAAAGTGGTTAACGTCATCGAAAAACTCTCCTCCTATCCCGCCTTCAATGTGATCACAACGGTGACCCACAACAATGTGCACACTCTTCCAGCCATGGTTGACTTCTACCATGAACACGGTGTCGGTATTGTGATGTTCAATCCGGTCCGCTGCACCCAGCCCGGCGGGCACCAGTCGAAGCCCGACAACGACGTGCTTGCCGGCCATTTTTGTTCCGCTCTGGACAAGACGTATGAACTTTACCAGAAAACAGGGAACAAAATGGTGGTCGCCAATTTCGCCAATGTGCTGGCGGGAATCGTTGGCCCTACCACCAGGCGTCTGATGTGCGACATATCGCCCTGCGGCGGCGGGCGCTGCTTTTTTGCGGTATCCGCCCACGGGGACGTCTTTCCGTGCAGTGAGTTCATAAGCTTTGCAGAATTCAATGGAGGGAACCTTTTCCAGGATGACCTGCCGTCCATCCTGGCAAGCGAACCTTTCATGTCCGTCACGAATCGAAAGGTTGAGTCGATTGTTCCCTGTGCCGGATGTGCCATTCGCCACTACTGCGGGGCTCCTTGCCCTGCTGAAGTCAAAGTCGTTGCGGGAACGCTGAATGCACCCAGCCCATACTGTGAATTCTATGAGGAACAGGTCCGTTATGCCTTTCGGGTCATTGCTGAAGGACGTGAAGAGGCTTACTTGTGGGATGGTTGGCAGGAAGAGACGGAACAAAGTTTTTGCTGGATTTAAACAGGATTTGATCGTTGGGCTCATTCGGCAGCATCGGATCAAGATCGACCGGTGCTGCCTTCGAACTCTCAGGCAAATTCTTAGCGCGAGACCCGACCGCGGTTCTTTTCAATCATTCCCTCAAGGCCGAACTTTTTCACTCGATAGCCCATTTGCCGCAGCGTCAAACCAAGTTCCCTGGCGGTTCTGGACTGAATGAAATCATTTCTCTGGAGGGCCGCAACAACTTCTTTTTTCTCCATTTCTTCCAGTCTGGAAAGGGAGCCCTGTCCATTGCCTTTTCCCTCTTCCGCTTGGTATTGCAGGAAGGCGGGAAAGTCCTTCAAATCGATTTCGTCGCCTTCAACCATGATCGCCATACGCTCGATCAAATTCTCCATCTCGCGCACATTGCCCGGCCATTCATACTCGACCAGCACTTCAAGAGCTTGTGGAGTAATGCGGAATCTTC
>Ga0210125_1000086_pt1 | contig 18041 bp, 13 predicted proteins | sample RushMan_CattailN_FD_185555 | JGI IMG/M metagenome (GOLD analysis project Ga0210125, IMG submission 185555) | Wetland microbial communities from San Francisco Bay, California, USA, that impact long-term carbon sequestration -... | ecosystem: Environmental > Aquatic > Marine > Wetlands ...
TCGTTCAAATATACTGAAATCTTTCTTATCGTCGGAGTCTTCTACCTCGTGCTGGTATCTTTGGCGGGGCTGTTACTAAGGCATATGGAAAATCGTCTCAGCCTTCCCGGCTTTGAATTTCATAGGGCATGACCATTGAGTAAAGTTCAACCACCATCGTATTCGCCTCTCACCCCGGAAATCATTGCGGCTGTTCGCCAGGCAGTGGGTGAAGAGTCTGTTATCCAGGACTCGGACAAGATACAAAATTTTGCCCGAGATGCCACGGCCGGACTGGAGAGCCTTCCCGAGCTCGTTGTTGAAGCCGATAAAGCCGAGCAGGTCCAGTCCCTGCTGCGCCTGGCGAATGCGCATCATTTTCCGGTTACGCCGAGAGGGCTGGGGACTGGTTTGGCAGGGGGAGCGGTACCTGTTTTTGGAGGGGTGGTGCTGTCCTTGGCCAGGATGAACCGCATAATCAACATTGATGAGAAAAATCTTATTGCGGTGGTTGAACCCGGCGTCATCAATCTCGAACTCAAAATGGCTGCCCGCGGCAAAGGGTTGTTCTACCCACCGGACCCGGCCAGTCTGGATACTTGTTCCATTGGCGGAAATGCGGCAACTAACGCGGGGGGATCGAGCTGCGTAAAATACGGAACAACACGTGATTATGTGCTTGGACTGGAAGCAGTTCTACCTGATGGCGAGCTCATCAGGACAGGGGTCCAAACCCGGAAAGGCGTGGTCGGCTATGATCTCACCCATCTTTTGGTCGGCTCCGAGGGGACACTGGCAATCATTACCAAACTGGTCTTGAAGCTGATCCCTCATCCACCGGCTGTAAGCACGATTGTGGCTTTATTTCCTGATCTTGCCTCTGCCATGGCAAGTGTTTCCGCGATTCTTGCCAACGGATGTGTACCATGCGCGTTGGAATTTCTTGATCGCAACTGCCTGCAACTGGTTGGCAACGCGTTGCCCTTTGAAAGCGCCCGCAATGCGGGAGCTTTTCTTCTGGTGCAGGCAGACGGAGCGGCGACGGTGGTTGATGCCGAAGTAGAGAAAATGGGTGCTTTTTGCCTGGAGAATGGTGCCATCGATGTAATTCTAGCTCCCGATTCCTACAAAAGAGCTCAAATGTGGGAGGTTCGAAAACAGGTTTCCATCAACATCGAAAACAGTTCTCCTGTTTACATTCCTGAAGATATAGTGGTGCCGATTGCGAAGATAGCGAATTTGGTGGAAAATCTGCCCGATTTTGAAGAGCGTTATCAGATAAAAATATACTCCTTCGGTCATGCGGGAGACGGCAATATCCATCTTAACATTACTGCGCAGAGCCGGGATAATATGGCGAAGGTAGAAGAAGGTATTTATGCCATATTGCAAAAGGTTGTCTCGATGGGTGGCACCATCTCTGGAGAACACGGCATTGGCCATGCCAAAAGGCGTTTTCTGCATCTTGAGTTATCTTCTGCCAATCTTAATTTGCAGCAAAGCATCAAGCGAGTGTTTGACCCTAATTTGATTCTTAATCCCGGAAAAATCTTTCAATAAATCGGAGTTTGCCTTCATGTCGGTGCGTTCTGCTCTGGTGGCTTCCGGTAAGGTCTACCAGACTCATGGCATCAGCCAGCGAGTCAAGCAAATCAGTATCTCGGCAATAAAAGAAATGCCCATCCTTGCCAATAAGGTTGGCGGCTGTGTTTCCTTGGGCCAGGGCATTCCTTCTTTTCCAACGCCGCCCCACATAGTCGAAGCTGTCTGTGGAGTTATGCGGGAAGATCTCCATTCCGGCAAATACACGCTAGGGCCCGGATTGCCGCAATTGCGCAGCGCGGTTGCCGAACAGCTGAGCGACCAGATAGGTAGAGCGGTCGACCCGGAGAGAGAAATCTGTATCACCGTTGGTGCTATGGAGGCTCTTCTGGCCAGCATCCTCACAGTGGTTGAGCGGGGAGACGAGGTGATTTTGCCGTCGCCCAATTATGCTTCCCATATCGAACAGGTCCTTCTGGCCGAGGGCGTTCCGGTATTTGTCCCGCTGCTGCCGAATGATTGGCAGTTGGATGTCGAGGCGATTCGGGCGGCGCTTACATCCAGGACGAAAGCCATTGTCCTGTGCAACCCGCACAACCCGACAGGAGCCAATTTTGTGGAACCCGCTTTGCGGGATTTAGCCCAATTAGCCCTGGAACACGAGCTTTTCATTATTTCTGACGAGACCTACGACTTTCTGGTGTACGACGATCAGCCTCACTTTAGCCTCACGACTATACCGGAGCTGAAAGATCGAATGATTGCCACCTTCAGCTTCTCCAAGAAATACGCGATGACCGGTTGGCGGGTGGGATATGTTTACGCTTCTGAACCTCTTTTGGACCACATCATGAAGATCCATGATGCTGCTGCCATTTGTGCTCCGACTCTGTCCCAGCACGCAGCACTTGCAGCGCTTCAAGGTCCTCAGGACTGCGTCGATGAAATTCGGTCGGCCTTGAGGAAACGCCGCGATCTCACTTGCAAGCGGCTCGATCAAATGAATGAATTCTTTGATTATGTCAAACCGCAGGGAGCCTACTACCTCATGGCGCGGTACAAAGTTCCGGGTGTGGATTCCATGGAGTTCTCCTTGCGCCTGTTGCGGGAAGCCCACGTTATAACCATCCCGGGAGCTGCTTTTGGGCCTGCCGGAGAAAACCACATCAGACTCTCGTTCGGGGGCACGGAATCCGAAATCAACGAAGCTTTCGACCGCATCGAGCGCTGGTTCTCCACCAATCCGTTTGCTTAGGAAATATGGGTCATCGCGGACTAGCGTGTTTTAGGTGCCTCGTTCGTGCTGAGGTATCGAAGCACGAGTGGATGGCGCGCCCTTCGATACCTCAGGGCGAACGCCTGTTGCGGGAAGCCCACGTTATAACCATCCCGGGAGCTGCTTTCGGGCCTGCCGGAGAAAACCACATCAGACTCTCGTTCGGGGGGACCGAATCCGAAATCAACGAAGCTTTCGACCGCATCGAGCGCTGGTTCTCCACCAATCCGTTTGCCTAGGAAATATTAAGCTTGCAGGGCCAAGCTTGGCAGGAATGACGATTGCAGCTTTACCTAAATGAGAATCGGCAAATTCAGGTAATACTGAGCGCGCAGCGTTGCGGTCTCGAACCGTTTTTTCCGTGGTATCTATTCATTCAGAATGGCAAAGCTGTTCACTTTTGCATCCCAAACGACGTAGTAACGATATACTTTCCCCGGCGCTACTGATTCTTCAACTGGAGGGACGTCATCTTTAACCATCCCAAAAGACGGTTTTAACGTCAGCTTCATGCTTCCTGCGGGGCGCTCCCAAGTCAGTTTCCCGCAATTGCCCAGTTCTCCTACGGCGTTGCCACTGTCCACAAGGGTGACTTGTCTCATGCCGCCTCTACGTGAGTACTTTCTCTCGACCGTAATTACTGCTTTTTCATCGCTGGTTTTATATACACTGGCTTTAGGGACAAATTGCTGCGTGCCCGTACAGCTAGCCAAGAATAGAACCGATGCCGCCAACAAACATCCCAAGCTTTTTGCCATCGATCTGTCTCCTTTGAAGCAGTAGGTTACCGTGTAATTGAAAACTCTGACTGTTAGTGTCCCAAAACTATCACAAAATATCTTTTTGATGCCAACAAAAATGAGTTCCTTTGAAAATGTAGAATCCATAATTCAGAAGGTTGAAAAAATCGAATTGAGCGCGATCCAAAAAGATTCGATTGCTTGCTATTACGTCTGGTAATTAGTATTCACAATGTTAGCAAAAATGGTTTCCGAACATCCAGCATTAGTAACGGATCACTAACGAATGGAGTCCAAATATGAATAGGCAACCAGCTGAACCAAACATAAGAGAGGCGATTTCCCTGGCCGAGGCTTGGCAAAATCGGGCGAACGGACTGCTTACTTCCGAAGAAAAAGATATCCAGGATCAAATGCTACGTTTGCTTACCAATCCAATCGACAAAGTGATTATGGTCAGGATGATCGACCAGAGCTTTCGTTCTCACGACTCGCGCCGCGTTGCTGATCAGATCAATTATTTGCTGACAAAATATGGTGTTCCGGACTTTTTTTCATCTGGTGACAGGCTGCTCATGCGCTTGTTCCTTGGCGTGGGGAGGTATTTCCCGCATGTCTCGGTTCCTAAGGTAATCGACAAAATGCGAGAAGACAGCAGTCGGTCGGTCATTCCCGGGGAAAAGGATGTGTTGTATGCGCATTTGGGAAAGAGAAGAATCGAAGGCGTGACAATGAACATCAACAACCTGGGAGAAGCGGTTCTTGGGGAAGAAGAGTGCCGTGCTCGTTTGAATAAGTACCTGACGGATTTGCAGGATCCCGAGATCGAATATATTTCGGTTAAAATATCAACCATCTACTCTCAAATCCAGTCGCTGGCCTTCGATTCTACCGTGCGCATTCTTATAGAACGTCTGTCGCAACTGTTCAGGGCCGCCAGAGACAATCATTTTACCCGAATGGATGGAACGGTGGTTGCCAAGTTTGTTAACTTGGATATGGAAGAATATCGCGATCTGGAAATCACGGTCAGTGTTTTCAAAAAGACTTTGGAGTTGGAGGAATTCAAAGCTCATTCTGCCGGAATAGTGCTGCAGGCTTACCTGCCTGATTCTTTTGAGGTGCAGAGGGAACTCACCGAGTGGGCAAAAAAGAGAGTTGCGGACGGCGGAAACCCTATCAAAATCCGCATTGTCAAAGGTGCAAATATGGAGATGGAGCAGGTTGAAGCTGCTCTCCATAACTGGCCCCTGGCTCCTTATGACAATAAACTGGACGTGGATGCAAATTTCAAGCGTATGGTGGATTTCGGCTTGGAGGCGGAAAACATCAAAGCTGTTCACCTGGGTATAGGATCTCATAATCTGTTCGAACTGGCCTACGCTTATCAGCTTGCGAAGGAAAATCAGGTGACCGATTTCTTTTCCTTTGAAATGCTCGAGGGTATGGCCGATCACGTACGCCGATCCATTCAGGAAACGGGCGAGCAAGTTGTCCTCTATGCGCCGGTTGCCACCAAGGACAACTTCATAAATGCTATCGGATACCTGGTTCGTCGTTTGGATGAAAATACCGCGGAAGAAAATTTCATGCGCTATTTGCCTAAATTAAGAACGGGCTCTAAGGAATGGAATTTTCTAAAGGAACAATTCATTGCGTCCTGTAAGCATAAAGACAAGGCGCGCAAGGCGCCTCACAGAGTGCAAAACAGACTGGAGGAGGGTTTTTCCGATAGAATGGGAACATGCCGCACGGGAGAATTCACGAATGAACCGGATACCGACTGGTCTCTGCCTCCCAATAGAAAATGGGCTGAAGCGGTTAGGGAAAAATGGGAAAAAAGTCCGCGGGAAAAACCGATGGAAATTCCCCTGGTAGTTGCGGGGCAAGAAGTTTATCAGGATAGACAGAGCAGAGAATGTTTTGATTCTTCCCGGATCGATGCAAAAGTCTGTGTGGCCAGGTATTCGATGGCTAACGAGGATGACGTTAATCACGCCGTAGCGACGGCAAAAGGCGACCCGGACGGCTGGAGAAAGAAAAGTCAGGCCGAACGGCACAAAGTGCTTTCCAAAGTGGCGATGGAACTGCGCTTTGCCAGAGGAGACCTCATCGGAGCCGCCGCCGCCAATACCGGCAAGGTTTTTACGGAGGCGGACGGTGAAGTGTCGGAGGCCGTGGACTTCGCCGAATACTACCCTTTTTCCGCCAAAAACTTCACCGATATGGAACATGTTCAGTGTCGGGGCAGGGGGGTGGCCTTGGTCATTTCTCCCTGGAATTTTCCCATTGCCATCCCAAGTGGAGGCATCCTTGCCTCTCTTGCCGCCGGTAATACGGTGGTCTTTAAACCCGCTTCAGCAGCGGTAGTGGTAGCCTGGCAACTGTGCCGGTGCTTTTGGAGAGCCGGAGTTTCCAAGAACGTTCTGCAGTTTTTGCCTTGTTCAGGTAGCAGTATCGGGACAAAACTCACAAATCATCCTGATGTCGATTTCATTATCCTGACCGGTGGCACTGATACGGGAATGGAGATATTAAAACAGAGGCCGAACGTTTTCCTGGCGGCTGAAACCGGCGGCAAAAACGCCACTATCGTAACCTCCATGTCTGATCGAGATCAGGCTATAAAGAATGTGATCCATTCAGCGTTTTCAAATTGCGGTCAGAAATGTTCCGCGACGTCTCTCCTGATATTGGAAAAAGAAATATATGAGGATGAGAAGTTTAAAAGGCAGTTGGTGGACGCTGTTAAAAGTTATGCTGTGGGATCGGCCTGGGAGTTCGAGAACAAAATGGGGCCTCTTATTCATCCTCCCAAGGGGGACCTGGAAAATGCTTTGACCCGTCTTGAACCCGGGGAATCATGGGCTCTTAAACCTGAGAACGTAAAGAATAACCCTTATCTCTGGACTCCAGGCATAAAATGGGATGTACAGCCTGGATCGTATACTCATATGACCGAATTTTTCGGGCCTGTGCTGGGAGTAATGCGTGCCAAGGACCTTGATCATGCCATCGAGTTGGTCAATCAAACGGGTTTCGGTCTGACTTCGGGTTTGGAAAGCCTCGACAATCGTGAACAGAAGCACTGGAAAGCAGGCATAAGAGCTGGAAATCTCTACATTAATCGTGGCACAACTGGTGCCGTGGTGCTGCGTCAGCCTTTTGGGGGGATGGGTAAATCGGCTTTGGGTGCCGGAATTAAAGTAGGCGGCCCTAATTATGTGGCTCAATTCATGAACTTCGAGGAGACGGATTATCCCGCCATCGGAGCGATAAAAAATGACCACGCCCTGTTGCGTGTTGCGCATGAATGGCAGCAAAAACTTTATTGGGGGCAGCTTGCGGAGATTGAGGGGGATCTCCAAAAAACCATTCGCGCCATTAAAAGTTATCTTTATCAGGTAGGGCAGGAATTTTCCCAAGAAAAGGATTATTTCCATCTGCGCGGGCAGGACAACATTTTTCGCTACTTGCCCGTCGGCACCGTGGTGGTCAGGGTCCACGAGGACGACACGTTGTTCGAAGTGCTGGCAAGAATTGCCGCGGTTAAGATTTCAGGCTGCGAACTGATAATCAGCATTCCTACCGATCTGAATAACAATGTCACGGCTTTTCTGGTTGGCAAGGAGGGCCGAAAGCTGGTCGCTCATGCGCCCGTGAATCGTCAATCCGACGATGACCTTATCGAATTGATGCCTCAAATTCAGCGTATCAGATATGCAGCACCGGACCGGGTGCCTTTTGAAGTATATCAAGCCGCGGCAAAGACAGGGTTTTATATTTCCCGCACCAGTGTCATGATGGAAGGGCGGATCGAGATGCTGCAGTATTTTAAAGAACAGAGCATTTGCGATAATTATCACCGCTATGGAAACTTGGGAGAACGTGCTTTGATTTAGTGCAGCCTATGCCGGCTTCGCTGTCAACAAAGCTTTAGCCCCGCTCTACAGGGTTTGCGGATGAGATCCGGGTAGAGTTTCTTTCAAAAATAGACAAGCGATGAAGGCTGCAAGTCCACATAAAAACAGCGCAAAGAAGGCTTGTTCATAGCCGGCGACGGTAAACGCTCCTCCAACCTTTCCATTGCGCTCCAACAGGTAGCCGAGCAGCGGTTGGAAGATTGCGCCTCCTGCGAAAGGAAACAGGTTGACCAGGCCCGTGGACGTCCCGGCGATCTGAACAGGAAACAGTTCCTTGGTGGTCGTGAAACCTACGACAACAATGGCACTGGAAAAAATTCCAAGGGCGAAACAAATTAAGTAGAGAACCGGTATAGAAAGATCGCTGGTATGGAATGCCAATAGATATGTAACGCCCAGCAGGACCAAGCCGGACAACAATAGCACCGGCTTGCGTCCGCGCAGTACCCGGTTGGACAAGAAACTGACCAGTGGACTTCCTATGATCATGCCGATCGCCAACATGGATAGGATCTGCCCGGCCTCGGTTTTTGTGAGTCCATAAACATGCATGAGGTAAGGGCCTCCCCAAAGTCCACCGAAAGAGAAAAACACAGCGCAGTCAAAAAAGAACCAGATGGCAACCGGCCAAAACCAGGGATAGATGAGAACTTTTTTGACGCCTTCCATTAGCCCGATTGCCTTCACTTCGGATGTTGCTGAATCCGTCAGGGACGGCCACCCGAGATCGGCAGGCCGGTCGCGTACGAACAGCCACACCAGAATAGCCATTACCAGAGTGAAGACTCCTACAGCTGCAAATGACATGCGCCATCCAATCGAGTCGCTCAGCAGGGCGAGTGGGGCTGCCGCCGTAAGAGAACCAATTCCACCCATAACCATGAGAATGGCGGTCATGGTGGCAAATTCCCTGATGCGAAACCATTCCGCCAGTATTTTCATGGTAGGTACGAACAGCATGGAGACGCCCAATCCGACCAAGATTCGTCCGACAACCGCCCACAAAATAGAAGATGCCGAACCCAGAATTACGGAACCGACGAAAGCTAAGACGAAGAAAACGCTAATCGACCTTCGAGGGCCCCAAGAATCCGAGAGGAGGCCGGCCGGCAGCTGCATGACGGCATATGGATAAAAATAGGCTGAGCTTAACAGGCCCAGCAACGCTCCTCCCGCCTTGAGATCGTGCATCATGTCGGTAGCCACGACCGCCGGGCAAAGACGATGGAAATAAACGAGCACATAACTCAGCGCCAGAATCCAAAAGATCAGCCATCGATAACGAAGAGGATTATTGAACACTTTCGGAGGCATATGCTTCTATGTTCTCGTTGAGCTTTAAACTGCCGGTACCAGTTACCGAGCGACCGCGTTGTTCTGCTTGTACCATCAAACCTCACAATTGCCTAAGCAACTTCAACAGTGTTAGGCTGTGCCATCTTTGCAGATCAATCTAAAAAGAGGAAGAGCAAATGAAACACTCGCAGGATTTAGCAAGAGCACTTGGGGTTTCGCTGCCTGAAACTTATATCAAGTTTCTGGAAAAACACGAAAACAGACTGACGGACAACCCGGTAGATGATACGAGCTCTATTAAAGGGCTGGGCACGAGTCATTTTGTTTTAGGCACTACTCTGGCCTTTCGCGCCGCCACCCCGAAATTCTTGAGGCATTGGATAGTCATCGGCTATGCAGGCAAGAAAACCATTGTGATCAACAAGGTGTATGAAGAGATTGATGACTATGTAGCTTTGGATGTTCGAGACGGCCGCGTTCTATTTGTGGATGCTCTCGGAACAGCGGTGGAAGTTGCGAACAACTTTGACCGTTGGATTTCCTCGGACCTTAAAACAACCAGGCTGAACGAACTGAAAAGGCTACTCAGCCGCGAAACCAAGAGTAATTTGACCGTGCTGGTGTTTGAAGACGAGTTGAAGGCTGAAGAAGCGCGTTTGAAAATCTTAAAGCTGCAAAAGCAGGGGTTTATCGATGTAGAGGATGCGGTTGTCGTTAGCAAACAGATCGATGGTACTATCAAACTTCACCAAGCTCAAAAACTAAACCACAGAGGGGTTTGGGCGGGGAGTTTAACCGGGCTGATTGTGGGAGGCCTTATTGCGATGCCCGTTATGGGTGCTGTTGTTGGTGCCGTAACCGGAGCACTTGCCGGCTCGGTCAAGGCTGTCGGAATTGATGAAAGCTTCGTCAAGGAACTGGCGGAGATGTTGAGCGCGGGTTCATCCGCCATCTTCACTCTGGTGCGAAGCGCTGATCCAGACAAAGTATGCGAAGAATTTTTTGCTTTCGGCGGAACCGTATTGTTCAGTTCTGTAAATCCGGAACGTGCGCAAGAGATCCAGGACATCCTGGCTGCTTCAGCACAGGGAGCCCCGCCTGAAATTTACGATGAGAGAAAACCAAGCGAATAGAAACCTCATTTGTCGCAGGCCATGGGATGGGCAAACCATGGCTCGTCCGGCAAATTTACCTGGTCTGGTGTCCATCCGAGACCCTAATCCACCGCCCCGCGGAAATTAGTGTCGCCAATAATGAGCTGACAGCGCGCGTTTTTTTTGATAGCTTGCCAAACACCGCTAATCCAAGATTGGGCAAAATTCCTTATATCTTCATCAGCTTGCAGCCCATGCTTAGTTGACTCTTGGGAGAGAAAGGATTTTATTGTGAAGAGCTTGGCATGCCCGAAAGTGTTGCTCGCATTTATTCTTCTTGCAGGGATTGGTTGCCTTTGCGGATGTGAACAGAAAAATGAGTATGTTCCGCCGCCCCCGCCTCCGGTCACAGTAATGCAGCCCGAACAAAAGGACGTAACCGACTACGCGGATTTTACGGGTACAGCGAGAGCCACGGAATCGGTTGAACTGCGTGCGCGCGTGAAAGGTTTTCTGGAGCGTATTAATTTCCAGGAAGGTGCGCTCGTTAAACAGGGTGAGCTGCTTTTCGTCATCGATCCCAAGCCGTTTCAAGCGGCGTTGGATCAAGCCAGGGCGGACCTCCAAGCCAAACAGGCCGAGCTGGCAAGGGCGCGCATCGAATATCGACGCAATCAGAGGCTGGCTGCCCAGAATGCGGCTTCCGAACGACAGCTGGTGGAAACCAAGGCGGCGCAGGAAACGGGCGAAGCCGCCGTCGCGGCTGCCAAAGCCAAAGTCGAGGAAGCGGAGTTGAATCTTGGCTATACTCACATCACCGCTCCCATCAGCGGCATGATCACCCGGTCATTAGTCGATAAAGGAAATCTAGTCGGTGCGAGTGAAAACACTCTGCTTGCCACTATCTATAAGATTGAGCCGATCTATGCGTTCTTCAATGTAAGCGAACGCGAGATCCTAGAGTACATGGAGGCAGCGCAAAAACCTGAGAAGTCCTCTGATGAGGGCAGTCGTGTCGTCTATCTGGGTCTCTCAAACGAAACCGGCTATTCGCACAAGGGTGAGATCAACTACATCGACCCCTATGTCGATCCGGACACCGGCACCATTCAGGTTAGAAGCGTCTTCCCTAATGCTGAAAAAAGGATTCTCCCGGGGATGTTCGTACGTGTGCGGATACCCATCGGAGTGAGCCGGAATGCTCTGTTGATCAGTGAGCGTGCCATTGGAGCGGATCAGAGCGGGCATTTTGTGCTGACTGTCAATAAAGAAGATGTCGTCGAGCAGCGCCAGGTGGAACTGGGAGCCTTGGTCGACGGGATGCGTGTGGTCACGAAGGGAATCGACGCTGAAGCTTGGGTAATTGTGAGCGGAATTCAGAGAGCCAGACCGGGGTCTAAGGTCAACCCTGCCAAAGAAAGCGCCATATCGCAAACAACAGAACGAGCCGCAAGCAAAAAGTCTCAGCCCACTGAAACCGCTTCCAAACCATAAAGGTGCCAGCTAATGTTCTCTCGCTTTTTCATTCAGCGGCCCATTTTTGCCACGGTCATTGCCATCGTTACCGTAATTGCGGGCTTGGTCGCGGTGGCGGTACTGCCCATTGAGCAATACCCTCCCATCACCCCGCCAACGGTAGAGGTGTCGACCGTTTATCCCGGCGGCAACGCCGCAGTGGTTGCAGAAACCGTCGCAGCGCCCATCGAGCAGGAAGTGAACGGCGTAGAAGGCATGATCTACATGTCTTCCACCTCTGCGAGCGATGGGTCCTATAAGCTCACGGTGACTTTCAATATTGGAACCAACCTGGACATGGCTCAGGTGCTGGTGCAAAACCGCGTGGCCGTGGCCGAGCCAAAACTTCCCGAAGAGGTCAAAAGGCAGGGCATAACGACCAAAAAGAAATCGACCAATATTATCCTGATGGTCACTCTAACTTCGCCGGACGGCCGCTTCGACAGCCTGTATTTGAGCAACTTCGCGACCCTTCGAATCAAAGATCAATTGAGCCGCATCTATGGAGTGGGAGATGTGATGATCTTCGGCTCCAGCAACTACAGCATGCGGATCTGGCTGGATCCGGAAAAACTGAAATCACGCAATCTGACGACCCAGGACGTGGTAAATGCCATCCGCGAACAGAACGTGCAGGTAGCGGCCGGGCAGATCGGCCAGCCGCCGGCGCCCGCTGGGCAAAACTTTCAGTACACCATAACCACGCTTGGCCGGCTGACCACGGTCCCGCAGTTCGAAGATATCATCATTAAAACGGCAAAGGGTGGTCGAATAACGCGCGTCAAAGATGTCGCCAAGGTAGAATTGGGAGGCCAGGTTTACGATCAGTATTCACAGCTCAATGGCAAACCGGCTGCCAGCATTGCCATCTATCAACTGCCCGGTTCCAACGCCCTGCAAGTTGCGGATCAGATTCGTGCGACCGTGGCGGAATTGAGCAAGTCTTTCCCCGAGGGTCTGCAGTACGAAATCCCATTTGACACGACCAAATTCGTGAAAGCCTCCATTGACGAAGTCTATAAGACACTGTTCGAAGCGGTGCTGCTGGTTTTCCTGGTTATTTTTGTATTCCTGCAGGACTGGCGGGCTACCCTTATCCCTGCGGTGACGATTCCCGTGTCCCTCATCGGCACCTTTGCGGTCATGCTCGCCATGGGCTATTCCATCAACATGCAATCGCTTTTTGGGCTGATTCTGGCGATTGGAGTCGTAGTGGACGACGCCATCGTCGTCGTCGAAAACACCACTCGACACGTAGAAGCCGGACTGCATCGCAAAGAAGCAGCAATCAAGGCGATGGAGGAAGTGACGGGCCCGGTCATCGCCACTACGGTCGTGCTCCTTGCTGTTTTTGTCCCCACGGCTTTTTTGCCCGGGATAACGGGGCAGCTTTATCGCCAGTTTGCTCTGACAATTTCTACGGCGACGGTATTCAGTTCGATCAATGCCCTGACCCTCAGCCCCGCCCTTTGCGGTTTGCTGCTGCGTCCCGCCCCTGAAAAAAGAAACGTCTTGTTCCGTGCTTTTAACTACGTCTTTAACCACGGGGAAAACATCTACCGAGGGATCATTGCTTTTCTGGTCCGAAGAACGGCGATCATGATGATCCTGTTTTTGGGAATCATATTCCTTACCGGCTGGGGATTCGGGTCTTTGCCGACCGGGTTCATTCCCACTGAAGATCAAGGGTACATGATTGTTGCGGTTCAACTTCCCGATGCGGCTTCACAGGAACGAACGGGAGAAGTGGTTGAGAAGATCAATCAAATTCTCAATAAAACTGAAGGGGTTGCAAATTGGGTCTCCATAGCGGGCTTCTCGATGCTCGACTCAACGGTTGCGTCCAACGCGGCAACGGTCTTTGTGATCTTTAAGGACTGGGCAGATCGCAATGACCCCAGCCTCACCCAGGAGGCTATATTGACAAGACTGCGCCGTCAGTTCTGGGGAATCGAGGAAGGACTGGTTTACGCCTTTTTGCCGCCTGCAATCAACGGGCTGGGCGTAGCCGGCGGCTTCCAGATGCAGGTTCAAGATCGTGCCGGCGCAGGTATCGCCCAGCTTCAGCCGGTGGTGCAGGAAATGCTGCAGGCCGCCGGCGGCCAGTCGGCCCTGACAGCAATCAACACGACTTTTCGGGCGGATGTGCCGCAACTCTTTTTAGATATCGACCGGGTCAAGGCAAAGACTCTCGGCATTCCCCTGGAGAATGTCTTCAATACCCTCCAAACCTATCTTGGATCTGCTTACGTCAATGATTTCAACATATTTGGACGTACCTTTCAGGTCAAAGTTCAGGCTGAAAATCGCTTTCGAGTGACGCCCGCCAGCATCAAACGCCTGGATGTTCGCGACATGGACGGCAACATGGTGCCCGTCGGCACTCTGGTGAAAATTGAAGAAACACTCGGGCCACAGATCATCGGCCGCTATAATTTGTACCCGTCGGCCGCCATCAATGGTGAAGCGACGCCCGGTTACAGCTCCGGCGAGGCGCTGAATATCATGGAAGAGATGGCCGGAAGCGTTTTGCCTCCATCCATGGGATTCGAGTGGACGGGGATGTCCTATCAGGAAAGGCAAGTGGGCAATCAGGCCCTCTATATATTTGCCTTGGCGGTTCTGCTCGTTTTCCTGGTTCTTTCAGCCCAGTACGAAAGCTGGTCGAGTCCCTTGGCGGTCATCATGGTCGTGCCGCTCTCTTTGCTGGGAACCGTTGTTGCCGTGGCGGCCCGCGGTATGGAAAATAACGTCTATACGCAGTTGGGGATTGTGCTGATCATCGCCCTGGCAAGCAAGAATGCCATCCTAATCGTTGAGTTCGCTCGAGAACAGAGAGCTCAGGGCAAATCAATTTTGGATGCAGCGGTGGATGCGGCTCATCTCCGGTTTCGTGCGATCCTCATGACCGCTTTTTCTTCAATTCTCGGGTTTTTGCCGCTCGGATTTGCCATGGGCGCCGGTTCTGCAGCCCAAAGAGCGCTCGGTACGGCGGTGATCGGCGGCATGATCGCGGCTACTCTGTTTGCCGTTTTGTTCGTTCCGACCTTCTTTGTAATGTTTCAGCGCTTGAGTGAAGGCCTTGGGAAATCGGGTTCCGACGCCGGGAAGGAGGCGACGAAGTAATCACCATAAGGAATGAAAGGGCAGGAGCTTTTAAGTAGCGCAGGGCTTTAGCCCTGCCTTGTGACCCTTGAAAGGGGAGCGGTTTAGAAGAAAAGGAGTAAATCCAAGAGTGTTCACCCTCTTCCTCAAGAGACAATGTTGCTGAATTTAAGGATGCACTCTTCAGAAAGTCCCCCTTTGCAAAGGGGGACTTTAGGGGGATTTTGATAAATAATCAGCATGTTAAAAAATTTCCTCTAACCCCCCTTTATACGAAAGGGGGGAATTGTTCCACTAATATAGCAGCATCGCCCTCAAGGGAGAGGGAGTTTCCGGACGAATTAGGCTAAGGAGCGGAAAGAAAACTATCAACGGTTTGCCGAGGGGAAAGAGATCCATGCCTGGCCGTCTCACAAGTTTTCTAAAACATCGGTTTGTAGACGATAGATTTCTTTTTTTGCTCATATCCATATTCTCTCTTTTGATCATTTCTCCGATCATAAGAAATTTCATCGAGTTAAATCTTCTCGTCGATATCTTTTCAACGACGATCCTGCTATCGGGGATTTATGCTGCGAGCAGGAAAAAAATCACCTTTCGCGTGGCTATAATACTGGCCATCCCGATGCTCCTATCGACCTGGACTGGAGCCGCGATTCAGTGGCGATCATTGATGCTGATAAATGATTTTTTTTCTGCCATCTTTATCGGTTTTACCGCCTTGGTGATTTTTAGCTACCTTATACAGATTCAGAAGATAAGCACGGATGCAATATACGGAGCCGTTGTCGTCTATTTGCTGATTGGTGTTTTGTGGGCGTTTTTATATTCTTTTCTCGAAATCCTCCAGCCGGGGTCTTTCCAACTGAGCAGGCTATCGTCGGAGCTGGTTGAAGAAAGAAGATTTGTCCTGTTCTATTACAGCTTCGTCACGTTAACGACATTGGGCTACGGGGACATCACCCCGATGAGTCCTATAGCTGCATCTCTGGCCATTGTTGAAGCAATCTTCGGCCAGGTTTATTTGGCCGTTATGATTGCAAGAATTGTGGGCATTCATGTTGCTCAGTTCGGCCACAAAAAATCGGCGGAATAAGCTAATCGTACACGAAATAAGAATCACCTGAAGGGGGGCATTGATGCGACTGGTAAAGATGCTGAATCAGAGACGTTGGTGCTATGCGCGGCATCTTTTTTTAGTGATCGTTGTTACTTTTGTCACGGCATGCACCACTCTGGGCCCCAACTTTGAAAAACCACAGGCGCCCGTGTCGAAAAAATGGATCGAGCAGGGCAACTCCAAAGTAAAGACCGTGAAAGATGCCGACTACAAAGATTGGTGGAAAGTCTTCGACGATCCGATACTCGATTCGCTCATTCAAACAGCCTATAAGCAAAATTTGGATTTGCAGATTGCCGGCACTCGCATTCTCCAGGCTCGCGCTGCTCTGGGGATTGTAGTGGGCGAACAGTATCCGCAAGTGCAGGACGCAACGGGTGCTTATTCGTACAACCGTGTGAGTAAAAATGCAGCCAACACCGGGGCGGGGGACCTCAATTTTCAGGATTACATATACGGCCTCGAGGCTGCCTGGGAGATAGATTTCTGGGGCAGGTTCCGGCGCGCGGTGGAATCGGCCGACGCGAGTCTCATCGCCTCCATTGCCGACTACGATGACGTGCTGGTCACCCTGACTGCCGATGTAGCTACGACCTATACCTTGATCCGCATCTTTGAGGAACGTCTGGCGGTTGCCCGTGAAAATGTCGACATTCAAAGAAAGTCCTTCGATCTGACCGATATTCTGTATGAGAACGGCGCCGTTACGGACCTGGACGTTCAACAGTCAAAGAGTTTACTGCGCGACACGGAAGCAACCATTCCCTTTCTGGAAACCGGCCTGAGACAGTCGGAAAATGCGCTCTGCGTTCTGCTCGGCATACCACCTAAGAATCTGAATGAGATGCTGGCCGGTCCGGAAGTGATTCCAAAAGCGCCCTCGGAAGTTGTCATTGGAATACCTGCAGAGTTGCTGGTTCGAAGACCCGATGTCCGCCGGGCCGAGTTGCAGGCGGCGGCGCAAAGCGCACAAATCGGGGTGGCTAGAGCGGAGTTGTTTCCGCGCATCTCGCTGGTCGGATTTTTTGGATTCGAATCGAGCGATTCCTCGGTGACAAGAACCGGCGGCAGTGATTTTGGCGATCTTTTCAGCTGGAACAGCTTTACCATGAGCACCGGCCCGACCATTGCCTGGCCGATTTGGAATTACGGACGGCTGACGAACAACGTTAGATTGCAGGACGCACGTTTTCAGCAGTTGCTCGTCAACTATCAGAATACGGTGTTGAGAGCTGCTCGAGAGGTGGAGGATGCGCTGATCGGTTTCCTTCTCGCCCAGGATCAGGTCGCTCTTTTGCAGGAAAGCGTCTCTGCGGCCAAACGCGCTGCCGATCTTTCCTATCTGCAATATCAGGAAGGGGCCGTAGACTACACGCGCGTGTTGAACTCTCAGCAATTCCTGCTGCAGGCTCAAGATCGCCTCACGCTGGCCAAAGGCTCGGTGCCGACCAATTTGATTGCGCTCTACAGATCCCTAGGCGGAGGCTGGAAGATGCGGCTGGGCAAGGATTTTGTTTCTGCCAACAACATCTCAATGATGAAATCTCGAACGAACTGGGGAGATCTGCTGCCGCCAAGAAACCTGCCCGCGAATCTGCAGCCACCACCATCCGCGAACGTCCACGAACTGCCGCGCAAACCCGATTGGTAAGATGTTGCTGTCTGTATAGGGCGTGTCAACGGCGGTCTTGAATCGCCCAGGATTGCGGCGTCGGCTGGAGCCCTTGGTTAGCAAATTCGGGCGCATATGCAAGCTATCGTTCTACTGGTCGTGTGATTGTCTTCTACTCTTGGCATAGACATATTCTGGGTCGAGATCGACCCCGCAGTCCCATTGTATTGTATCGAAGGAGACCTGGACACGCATGAACTGGGTTAGGTCTTGGATTCGCCGAAATACACCAAAATGCAGGATTGGCTTGATATCGAGGGTACCACTTTCGCCGTTTTCAAAGACGAGCGAGAGCGTGTAATCATCATGAGGGGTCACTTCTTTTACTGAAGGGTACATAGTTATGCTCCCTACTGAAGAGGTTGTATCCTAAAAGGCTCTTCACCATTCATAACAAGATGCCAGTTGGCCATCAACTCCTCCTGATGCAGTTCAGCCCATGCCAGGATGAGTTTTATCTGTTTACTAGGAAGATTGCCCTCGATTACATCACATGTGCGTATATCAACGGTCGCCTTGTACTCGTTGTAGTACGCATGAAAATGCGGAGGTGGATGTTCACCCGGGGAAAAGTACATCCTTATTATGATTCCGTAAAACATTGAGATGGTAGGCATCTCGCCTCCTTATCTATGGTCTGTGGCTGCAAGTACGACGGGTGTCGTGCAGGCCACGCTAACAAAGAGCTAACCGGCCGCGCTGAAATGGCACCATATCCCATTCTTTACCGATACCTGTTGAATGCGCAACGGATGCGCGGTCCGGTTGAGCGCAGGGTT
>Ga0210125_1000087_pt1 | contig 17984 bp, 17 predicted proteins | sample RushMan_CattailN_FD_185555 | JGI IMG/M metagenome (GOLD analysis project Ga0210125, IMG submission 185555) | Wetland microbial communities from San Francisco Bay, California, USA, that impact long-term carbon sequestration -... | ecosystem: Environmental > Aquatic > Marine > Wetlands ...
TTTGGTGCCCCGCAAACGACTCGGTAAGTCCCGCGGTTATCCGAAACTTGACAAAGGTGCAGACGATCCGCCTGCGGATGCGGTTCAACCGATTCCAGTCTGGCCGTCACAACTTGCCCAAATTCAGGATTAGGCTTGTGCACCCCTTCGACTTCCAGTCCAACCATGGTCAATCGATGAACCAATTCCTCGATCGATATAGAGACGTCCACATATTTCTGCAGCCATTTTAGACTAACAATCATTCTTACAATTCCTCTTCATCCTCCTGGATTCCATGCTCGCAGGTGTCATCTTGGTGGAATTCCGCGTATCCTAACCCGGCAAAGCCGGAACCAAAATTCGAAACCCGAATGTCGAAATCCGAAACAGTGCCAACCGATCGAAATCTCGAAACGAAAGACATTGGAAAATAGCACGGGTCGCTTTACTTCATTTGCATTTTCCGCCTTTGAATTTGTTTGAAATTTCGCGTTTCCAGTTCCGGATTTTCTGCCACAAAATGCACGAATTCCGCAATTAAGGCACTAAAGGAGCGGAATCTTCCTTGCTGCTTGAATAATTCGGGAGTGGCTTATTCCGGAGTCGGTATTGCAGGGAGGTGCGCCGTTCGACTGATCCCCTTAGAATTGCCTCAGAAAGCGAAGGTCATTTTCGAAGAAAAGCCTCAGATCATCGATACCGAACTTCAGCATCGCAATGCGCTCAATTCCCATGCCAAACGCGAAACCGGTCACCTCTTCAGGATCGTACCCAACCATCTTGAAGACTTCAGGATCAACCATTCCCGATCCTAAAATTTCGAGCCATCCAGTGTCGGAGCATACGCGGCATCCCCGGCCGGCACACATTACACATTGTATGTCCACCTCGGCACTCGGCTCTGTGAAGGGGAAGAAGCTGGGTCGGAAGCGCAATCCCACATCAGGCCCAAACATCTGGTGCACGAAGATGGTAAGAATGCCTTTCAAATCCCCGAACGAAATGTTCTCTCCCACCATCAGGCCTTCTACCTGATGGAACATAGGAGTGTGAGTGACGTCGGAATCGCACCGGTAAGCCTTTCCCGGTGCAATGATGCGAATGGGTGGGCGGCGCTGTTCCATGGTACGAATCTGAAGAGGGGAAGTGTGTGTCCGCAGGACGACATCTTCTGAAACATAAAACGTGTCCTGCATGTCTCTGGCTGGGTGATCCTTAGGTATGTTGAGGGCTTCGAAATTATAATAGTCCAGCTCGACTTCGGGCCCTTCGACGGTCTCGAATCCCAGCCAGTTGAAAATTCGGCCGATCTCGAGTGCGGTTTGCGTGATGGGGTGCAAATGGCCCCTCAGGGGACTGCGACCGGGCACAGTCACGTCAAACTGCTCTTTACCGATGTGCTCTTGCTTTTTCGCCTGGTCGAGCGCCGCCGAAATGGAATTTTCCATTTGCAGCTTGGCTTCGTTTAATAATTGACCGAACCTGGGCCGATCGCCCTCGGACACCGTAGCCACTTTTTTGAACAGCTGCGTCAGTTCTCCCTTCCTGCCAAGGAAACGCACTCGGATTTGGTCCAGTGCTTTCACATCTCGGCCGGACTCGGCTATTGCCTGACGAACTGCCCGCAGAAGTTCTCGAACGGATTCTTCCATGTCTACCTTAGGCGGCTTGTTTGGCCATGTCAGCGAGTCTAGCGAAAGCATCGGGATCGTTCACCGCTATACCAGCCAGGACTTTGCGATCCAATTCCACATTCGCTCTCTTCAGGCCGTCCATAAAACGCGAATAACTCAGACCATTTTGGCGAGCCGCCGCATTGATTCGCATAATCCAAAGACTGCGGAAAGAACGCTTTCGTGCCCTTCGATCCCGGTAGGCGAACTTAAGGGCGCGGTCCACCGTCTCTGAGGCTGTTCTGAGAAGCTTTCCACGGCCCCCTCTATAACCTTTGGCAGCACTGAGTATCTTTTTACGGCGCTGCCGCGACTTCACACTCTTTTTCACTCTTGGCATGGATTTCGATTCTCCTTATGGATTTTCCTTCAGCGAAGGCTATAGGTACGGCAGCATGCGTTCCAGCGACCTGAAATTGACGGCATCGACCACCACACTCTGGCGCAGGCGCCGTTTTCTTTTGCGCGTTTTTTTCGTCAATATATGACTCTTATTGGACTTAAAGCAGACAAACTTGCCGGTTCCGGTGCGTTTAAAACGTTTGGCTGCCCCTCTGTTGGTTTTTATTTTTGGCATTACATCCTCCCGGGCAAACTTTGCATTTATAACGAGCAACTCTCCATTAATCAAGTCGCTTCGATTTTCAATCCCATTCCGTCAAGGCTCTGGGCAAACCGATTGTACGCAGGAATAATCATGGCCTTGTTGGTACCGCCGCACCGGTAAACAGGAGCATTTTGCTGTCTCACAAGAGGGCCGCGCAGAAAATTTGCGCGGATCCAGCAACCGGCTCGTTCTCCGGCGTCAAGGCGCAACTGAAGCGAGCAATGTATTGGGGTTCGTGAGGTGTGTCAAGTATTTTTTGAAATCGGGTTTTAAGACTTGGGGGCTAAAATCATGACCATGTTACGGCCTTCCATTTTTGCGTGTTGCTCTATAACCGCCTCGTCTTTGAGCTCCTCTTCGATCCGCTCCAAAATTTTCACCCCCTGATCCGTATAGGCAATCTCCCTGCCGCGAAAGACGATAGTCACCTTAGCCTTGTCTTTTTGTCCTAAAAAACGCTTGATATGGCGAATCTTAACCTGCAGGTCATGTTCGTCGGTCTTGGGACGCACCTTAACTTCCTTAACCTGAATAACGGTCTGCTTTTTCTTGGCTTCTTGCGACCTTTTGCTCTGCTGGTATTTAAACTTACCGTAGTCCATGATTTTGCAGACGGGCGGATTCGCGTTGGGAGCCACCTCTACCAGGTCCAAATGATCTTCGGCGGCTAAATCCAGGGCTTTCTTCAAAGGCACGATGCCAAGCTGAGAGCCATCCTGACCAATCACTCTTACTTCTTGGGCACGAATTCTTTCATTGACGTTAACTTGCTTGTCCAGAGTAATGTCCTCCTTTTCTGAATGGCAATGGGTTCAAATTCCTATCTAATTAACATAACAAGCATTTGCAACCTTACATTAAAGCCTCATCGAATGACCATCTCTTTTAACCAAACCTTAAATTATACCCAGACCGATCCGTCCTTTCGTGGCATCACGGCATTCCTTTTCAATCAGAGCTACTACCTGATCCGGACTCATCAGGTCGAGCTGACTGCCATCGCGGAGTCTCGGACGAACTCCCCCGGCAGCGACTTCGCGATCACCTATAACCAGCATGTAAGGGATTTTTTGGACCTGGGCTTCGCGGATCTTATAGCCCAGCTTTTCACTCCGGTCATCGATTTCCACTCTGACTCCGGAATCCTTCAATTGTTGGTAGACCTTTCGAGCGAATTCGAGCTGTGAATCGGTAACTGTCATCACCACTGCCTGGACCGGTGCCAGCCAGGCTGGAAAAGCTCCCGCGTAGTGCTCAATCAAAACCCCGAGAAAGCGTTCGATCGCGCCTAGAATGACCCGATGAACCATAACCGGACGGTGGCGGTCTCCATCGGCCCCGATGTAAGTCAGATCAAACCGCTCCGGCAGGGTAAAATCGCACTGTATCGTTGCGCACTGCCAACGCCGATCCAGTGCGTCTTTGAGTTTGACATCGATTTTCGGGCCATAGAAAGCACCCTCTCCCTCGCACACACTGTAAGGGATGCCCTTGTCTTGCAGTGCACTCGCGAGAGCACTAGTCGCCCGCTCCCAGTCTTCTTGGGTACCGATCGACTTTTCGGGCCGGGTACTGATTTCCATTTCATAAGAAAATCCAAATATTCCCATCACCTCTATCACAAAATCGATGATGCTCTGGATCTCGGCGTGAAGCTGTTCCGGCATACAGAGTATGTGTGCATCATCCTGAGTGAATTGTCTGACTCGCAAAAGTCCATGCAAAACACCCGACTTTTCGTGGCGGTGCACCGTGCCCAGTTCGAAAAGGCGCAACGGCAAGTCTCGATAGCTGCGGATTTTGGACTTATATATAAGCATATGCGCCAGACAATTCATTGGCTTGATGCCGTACGACTGATCTTCGATCTCAGTAAAATACATGTTCTCACGGTAATGATCGAAATGGCCGGAACGTTTCCATAATTCCGTCTTTAACAGGGTCGGACCAATAACCAACTGATAACCGCGGCGCAGGTGCTCTCGCTTCTCGAAAGTTTCCAAAATGTGGCGAAGGACGGCTCCCTTGGGATGATAAATAACCATGCCCGCACCTACTTCATCACTAAAACTGAAAAGATCCAGCTCCCTGCCAAGACGGCGATGATCCCGTTTTTGTGCCTCCTCCAGAAAGTGCAGGTACTTTTTCAACGATGCACGGTCAGGGAAAGCTGTTCCATAGATCCTTTGCAGCATAGGGTTGTGTTCGTCGCCGCGCCAGTATGCACCTGCCAAGCTGGTCAGCTTATGCGCCTTGACGTATCCCGTATGTGGAATATGAGGACCCCGGCAGAGATCTACGAAGCCGCCTTGCTCATAAAGTGAAACCGAAGCATCCTCCAGTTCTTGCAGGAGCTCTACTTTGTATTTCTCACCTTGATCTCGAAAAAAACGAATGGCATCGTCACGTGCCATTTCTTTTCGATTAAATTTCAGACGAGCGGAAATAATTTCGGCCATCTTTTTTTCTATATTCTCGAGATCCTCCTGATTAAAAGGCCGTTCGACATCAAAATCATAATAGAAACCACTTTCAATGGCCGGACCAATGGCAAATTTTGCCTCTGGAAACAATTCCTTGACGGCCTGCGCCATAATGTGGGAAGCACTGTGACGTAAAATATCGAGCCCCACTTTAGTATCCGCAGTGACCCCCTCGACTTCCGCATCTTGCTGGATTGGTCTGGAAAGATCCACGAGATTTCCATTGACTCGCGATGCAATCCAGCCATTGATCGATCGGCCCGCCGCCTTCAAAGCCTCAAGCACTGAGATACCTTTAGGGAGAACCTCTTTCCCCCCATCTTCAAATCTCACCTCGATGTTATTTGAACTCATGCTGCATCCAATCAGGTTAGCAGGCTCAAACCTGCACCCCGTAACTTTTTGTCCCGCCTCAAGCGGGATAATAGTCCGCGAAAATTGAAATTCCCCTATACTCTACCAGGAGCTTGTCCAGATACATGTCCCGCTCGCCATTCCCGCAAGGGGGGATTCAAATGTTCATGTTTGCGGGAATGACAACAAACATATTCATGAACAACTTCCCAGTAATAATATGGGGCACTGCTTCATAGTACAAGAGGGTATAGAAGAAAAAGGCACTCTTCCTCATAAAGAGGGAGAATGCCTCCTATTAAACCGACACTCAAGTCTGCCCCTAGAAACTCTTTTCCCCCGATATATTGCGAATTCGAGTCAGCCAACAAGGCGCCCTATCTCAGTCTCTATTTGCCCCTATTATGTTATTCTCTACTGAACGAAAAGCGAGCAAAAATGGTAGGCACGGGCGGTTTCGAACCGCCGACTTCTACCGCGTCAAGGTAGCGCTCTCCCCCTGAGCTACGTGCCTCCGTAAGTTTCGTAGAATCTATAACGAGGTCGCCAATTCATGTCAAGCAAAATGACCGCAAAAGCAAATTACACAATTTCCAAAAACAGTGATATTAACCGTCCATGCACTACTGATATTGATTGTTAGCACGTCTGGTATCAAGCAGTTGAAAGCCCTTGACGATATATTGCAGGCCGCTCGCTATTGAAAAAAGACCCGTCAGAAAAAACAAAACCATATACGCCCAGCGCGGAAAAGAAAGATAAGAGGAACCCAAAACCACCAATACAGTCAAAAGCTGAACCAGTGTCGTCAGTTTGCTGATGATGGAAGGCTTAATTTCCACCTTAACATTATGAAACAAGAGCGTCATCATTCCCAGCAAGATGATTACGTCTCTGCTGACGATTGTGACGGCAAGCCAAACCGGAACAAGATTGAGATATCCCAGCAGGATGAAGGAACTAACCAACAAGAGCTTGTCGGCCAAAGGATCGAGATACGCGCCAAGCTTGGTCTTTTGATGAAAAAGCCGCGCGATCAATCCGTCAAGTCCATCAGTCAATCCCGCGATAAAAAAGACAATCAGGGCATAATCAAGCCTGGAGGCGAGCAACAACCAAACTATCACGGGGGTGAGCAGGATACGAATCAGTGTAAGGGCGTTGGGAATGGTCATCTATGCTGTCATCCAGGCAAGCGGCTAGAATCTAACCGGACTCAACTCTACAGATCGATTTTCTGCTGAATAAGCGCCTAACTGCATACGTGTGCCGTCGCGCAGTTGTATCCCGTCCTGAAGCATATTAAAAAAGTCTGCTCCTAGGCCTTCCACCTGCACCTGAGCCACGTCCCGGCTCACTTGCAGTTTAGTGACCTGCATTGAGGTGAATCGATCTCTAAGGACTTGCTCCAACTCTTCCCAATAAAGGTACGGATAACTGGAGTGAATGAGTAGAGTCCATCCACCGCCCGACGCCATATCAGGCGGCGTCAAAACCGCTGAAGAGCCTCCCCGGAGAAGACGATCCAACTGAGGAACCAATAGGTAGGCCATTTTCATGGCTCCTTCCTGGTAGGTAGAGCCGGCCATGGGCACTTCTTTGCGTATTTCTCCCTTGGATTGTCCGGAAGCGACATCTATAACTTGCAAAGATGCTTCTACCATCGGTTGTTCCCCTCCATCCTGACGGGAAAAGATGGTACCTACGATCAAGCTTTGGAATCCCGCCGACTTTGCTTGCGGCAGTATTTGCTCTCGGGACACGTTGCCGGATGGGTCGATAATGAGTGACGGCGATTGAGGGAAGTTCAGCGACCATGGATAATCTTGCGATTCTTGCAATACACTCATAACGAAAAGGCAGCGCGGATCTGCGCTGTTTTCCGGCAATATCCAGTTCTCGTTCCATCTTTCTGCAACCGCCCATAAAACTCTTTGCTCCGGAGACGGCGCTGGTTCTATCCTTTCAGCCTGCTGGGGAGACGGCTCGGACAGCGGAGGCACCGGCTCCAGTGATGCTGGGGGTTCTGCGAGCTGCCCGGTTTGCTCAGGAGTTGCAGGTGGGGTGGGGGCTGTCCCGGGTGTTTCTGAAAGAGTCAATCCCAGTTGATTGACGTCGCTTTTTAGTGTATCCATGGAAACATTAACCTGGCCGGTAATACGATACAAACTCCCCGCAGGACTCTCTGAAAAGATTTGGTACGATTCTATATAGCGTTCTGGCTGTTTCAGGATTTTAGACTGGATGGCAGGATAATTGCTCCCCATCTGCGAAGGGCTCAGAAGAGATGCCAGAGCCTGTGTCACGCCCTGTACCATGAGGTCCTGCAGTGCTTCCTGCTGGCTCTTTGCAAGATCCTGTGCATTGTAGACCGCTTGCCCCTGACTGAAGAAACTACCAGATTCACCCGCCGTTGTTTTTTGCGCACCCAAGAGCACGCCCACAAATATTACTAAAAAGCTTAATAACAAATTTCTCGTAATATTGGATATGAGCATTACTATTGTTCTCCTCCACCTAAATTCAACCAGTATCGTCCACAATTCCTCGCCGTGCCGGCGAAAATGAGCAGCCGGTGATTGCTGCTACTTTCCTGAATTCCTTCTCTAAGATGGCACGGCGGTATTTCTTGTCGAGGACGATGGCCGCTCCATAGAACCAGAATCGCTTGATTTAGGCTCTATTTTATTTCGCATATCTCTTTGTTTCAGAAGGTCTCTTTGGTATCATAGTCTCGTTTGAAACAAAAGGAGAAATGGATACTTATGATAACCGACGGTTGCACGATTAAACATTTTTTTGTTCGTCCCAGGGATATTTATTTTTTGCGTTTTATACTGGAAGGATACGACGGCTTGGCAGTAGTCACAACGCTGCAACCAGAAGCCGGACTCGTGCAGATAAATGTCGCCCCTGGATGTGAGGAGGAACTGGAGCAGATCCTGGCAGCCGAGCAGTCGAGATTAGGGCTGCGAGCAGTCGCCATCTGACTTGCATTTGTCCGATAAGTCTAATTTGCCTTGCAATGCTGACGGGAATTGGCTAAGAAAGTAGCCGTCGGCACGACCCAGGTCCACAACGTAATTGTCCAAGCATAAGAATAAAATACCGTTTTTCCCGAGATGAACTTACCGTAAATCTGTCCACCCATCAGGACATGCGAACCTACCAGCGCAGGAAGAATCGAATGGATGAGACTCTAAACAAAGCTGATGAAAGAGACCAGAGTCATCATCGACTACAAGCTCTGCAAATCCGTACTTATACGGCCGGTAAGGAGATTGTTTTAGAGGGTGACGAACCGCTCTGTTTCTTTGTGGTCTTGAACGGTCAGGTCCGCCTCAGCAGAAGAGGGAAGGTGATTTTAAACCTCGCCGATCAGGACATTTTCGGTCTGGAACACTTAGTGCTCAAACGCTCTTCTTTCTACACGGCTACGGCATTGACCGAATCCAGAATCGCAGCCTACGGGCCGGAGGCATTGGATCACTACCTGCGGAGCAACCCGAGAATGACTCAAACCATTCTGGCTTCGGTTTTGCGCCAGCTGACAAGGCTTACGCGCGATTCATTGCAATCTGCCGATTCTTTCTCAATCGAAGATGTCGACGTCAAGTTTTTCCGCGATGGTGAAGTGATTATCAAGGAAGGAACCAAGGGCAGGGAGTTTTACAGATTAGTCTCGACTCAGGGTGGTTTAAGAGTTAGCATCAAGGACGAGGAGCTTGCTTGCATAACCACGCCCGGAGAGTTTTTCGGGGAAATTGCAGGGCTGCTGAATATGCCCCGGCAGGCAACCATAGCGAGCGTTGGCGATAGTGTTGTGGAGAGATATGATTTGGAGAGCATAGAATCCATCATCAGGGAGTACCCTGAAATAGCTGTCCAGATGATGCGCACACTCATATCTCGTTTAATAGAAGTTAATGTTAGATTGACCGATAAAGATATTTAGCAGAGGCAATGCAACAACCTTTCTTGAAAACTCTTCATACCCGCTACTTGTTCATTCAAACCTTTGGATGTCAAATGAACGAGTATGATTCCCTTCGTGTACAGAGAATGCTCGGCCTGCAGGGATATTTGCCGACATCGGACTTGAATGCTGCCGATGTAATCTTTCTCAATACATGTTCAGTTCGAGAAAAGGCGGAGCAGAAAGTCCATTCTTTTCTAGGACGGTTGCGGCGAGTTAAGGCGCGGAACCCGCAATTAAAGATCATCGTTGCAGGATGTGTAGCCCAACAGCTCGGCAAAAAGCTGTTGGAACGATTCGATTATTTGGATGTGGTGCTGGGAACCAGAGGCGTCAATTCTGTCGCGGAACTTCTGGAACAGGCCCAAAACGAAAATCGGCGGATTGCACATTTGCCTGACCAGGAAGACGAAGCTGGCCGGCAACAGCTCTTCCAGCAGTCTCCCTCCATTGAATGCGACGTAGTGGCCCCTGTGACCATCATGCAAGGGTGCAACAATTTCTGTACCTATTGTATTGTCCCGCATGTCAGAGGACGTGAGAGAAGCCGCCCGGTGGATGAAATTATTAGAGAGATCCAATTGTTGGCCGCCGGAGGAGCGCGAGAGATTCTGCTGCTGGGACAAAATGTAAATTCTTACGGAAAGGGTTTAGACGAAAAGACCTCTTTCGTAGATTTGCTTCACCGTATCGAGAATGAAACAGGAATATCCAGGCTGCGTTTCACTACTTCTCATCCCAAAGATCTGAGTAATGAACTTATAGCCTGCTTTGCAGATATGTCGATACTCTGCAAATACCTGCATTTGCCTGTTCAGTCCGGTTCAGATCGCATCCTGCGGAGGATGAACAGGGGCTACGCGGCCTCCCGCTACCGCGAGCGAATCGACAAACTGCGGCAATTCTGCCCTGAAGTGGGTCTGTCTTCAGATGTCATGGTTGGTTTTCCGGGAGAAACCGAAGAGGAGTTTGAAGATACTATGCAACTCCTCGATGACATCCAGTTTGACAATCTTTTTTCATTTCGTTACTCGGACCGTCCTTACGCGGCCTCATCCGGTTTCCCCGACAAGGTGACTGACGAAGTTAAAGCCCGGCGCCTAGCTGAATTGCAGGGTTTGCAAGCAGCAATAACTCTTCGCAAAAACCAAAATGAGGTGGGCTCTGTCAGGAAGGTGTTGGTGGAAGGCCCGAGCAGGAACGGCGAGGGGCAGATCACCGGCAGAACTCAGCAGAATCGGATCGTGAATTTTACAGCTCCAAAACAATTATTCGGGCAAATCGTGCGGGTTAAGATTGTCGCTGCATTCACTCATTCTCTTAAGGGTGAGTTGGTGAGTGAATTTAGCTAACTTAACAATCAGTTGCCGAAGAGCTTGAAACAACAGAAAGATATTTTTGCTTTAGTGAACTGGTCCGCCGGCTGAGCACGAATTATTCCAGGCAGGTGGGCTGGAGTCGTCGCGAAGGAGGCGTCATGTTTAGAGAAATGAAAGTGTCCGGATTGGTCATGGACCCCCAGACTAACACTCCCATCCTGATTCTGAAGGACGTCCGGGACGACACCTCTCTTCCCATTTGGATCGGTCTGTTGGAAGCCACATCGATCGCCACCGAATTGGAGAAAATTCAATTTCCTCGCCCTATGACTCACGACCTGCTCAAAAATTGTTTCGATCATCTTAATGTGCAAGTCGAACGAATAGAAGTGTGCGACTTGCGAAACAACACTTATTTTGCGCTCATCTACCTCAAGAACAATGATCAAATAAGCCCTATTGATGCCCGCCCAAGCGACGCGATCGCCATCGCTCTGCGCACAAACGCCCCGATTTATGTTAAGGAAGATGTGCTGACCAAATCACAAAAAAACGATGCAACACCACGGCCGATTTTGGATAAGGAAAACAAGGAAAAATGGGCTGAGATTCTTGAGCAGTTGGACCCTGAAGATTTCAGTAAATATAAAATGTAAGGGGGGGTGGGAATTCGAGTATGAGATGGGACACTCAGAATCTAACCAGATTCATTGAGGCGGCTCAGGGAAAACGTCCGGTGGATCTGTGCTTGCGCGGATGCCGATTGGTCAATGTGCTGTCAGGACAAATCGAGACGGTCGACCTAGCCGTTCAGGACGGGCTTGTTGCGGGGTGGGGGAACTATGATGCTCAACAGTACATAGACTCCGACGGAATGTATGTTTGTCCGGGATTCATTGATGGGCATATCCACATCGAAAGTACGCTCCTGAGCCCAGCTCAGTTTTGCGCTGCCGTTCTTCCTCACGGAACGAGCGCAGTTGTGGCGGACCCTCACGAAATTGCAAATGTTTTAGGAATCGAAGGTATTCTCTATTTTCTGTCTGCAACAGAAAAGCTCCCGTTGGATTTCTATTTCAACCTGCCAAGCTGCGTACCGGCAACACCACTGGAAACATCGGGAGCACATCTCAGTGCCAGCGATCTGTGCTCTCTGCTGCCTCATCCCAGGCTGTTGGGACTTGCCGAGATGATGAACTTCCCCGGAGTGGTTGCAGGAGTTCCGGAAGTCTTGGACAAGCTTCTGCTGTTTCAACAGAGGGTGCTGGACGGCCATTCTCCGCAACTAGCCGGGTTAGAATTAAACGCCTATATTGGCGCAGGAATTGCCTCCGACCACGAATGTACAACCCAGCTGGAAGCTCGCGAAAAACTGGCCAAAGGCATGACCATAATGCTCAGAGAGGGAAGCCAGTCCAAGGATCTGGAAGCTCTCTTACCAGTGGTGGACGATCAAAGCTGGCCGCATTGTATGTTGGTGAGCGATGATTGCCATCCTGACGATCTCTTGCGGCAAGGACACATGAACTCCATTGTGAACCGTGCTGTAAAGCTGGGTATGGATCCGGTTCGAGCACTGACATTGGCTACCTGGACTCCCGCTCGCTACTTCGGCCTGCGGCGAAGAGGTGCTATCGCTCCCGGCTATAGGGCGGATTTTACTCTCAGTCCCACTTTAACCCCCTGGAACCCGGTTGGTGTGTTCAAAGACGGCATAGAAGTTGCCCAAGATGGCAGACTTTTGCTTGATTCATCATCCTGGCAATCGCCGGGGTTGCCGGCAAGCCCGATGAAAGTGGCTGAGATGGTTGCGGAAGATCTCTCGGTGCCGGTTCAGGAAGGGATGTTGCGAGTGATCGGCGCCCGGGAAGGGACTCTTCTGACGCGTAAAATTTTAGAGTCGCCCCTTACCTCAAATGGCAGTGTTATAGCCGATGTAGACCGTGACATATTGAAGCTGGTTATTTATAATCGCTATTCGCCCGACCGACGACCCTCTGTTGGCTTTGTCAAAGGTATCGGTCTTAAGAAAGGAGCTATCGCCACCACTGTGGCGCATGATTCCCACAACCTCATCGCGGTTGGAACCACTGATTCAGCAATTATGGAAGTTGCTGACGCCGTTCGAAGAAATGGAGGGGGTATGGCCGTCGGGAACGAACAGGCTGATGTTGAAATCTTACCCTTACCAATAGCCGGCCTAATGTCTGACAGGCCGCTTGCCGAAGTCGTGGAGAGATTGGACAGCCTCAAGGCTAAAGCCAGAACTTGGGGTTCCCCGCTCCACAACCCGTTTATGGCTCTTTCCTTTTTAGCGCTGCCTGTCATTCCGGAACTAAAGCTGACTGATTTGGGCCTCGTGGATGTATCCACATTCTCCTTTGTATCCTTGTTTGAATCAGCGTGAGAATCTGAAGGACTTGGATATTCATATCTTTGAAGGAAAGCGATCTTAAAACCAATCTTGTACAGGAGGAAATCATGTCTACAGTTTCGTGCAGTTCAATGAATGATGTTGTCAAATTCGCTATTGAAAAAGAAGAAAAGGCAATGGATTTTTACCAAAAATGCGCCGATAGAGCGAAAAACCCCGGGATCAAAAAATTCTTTAAAGAAATGGTTGAGGAAGAGCAGAGGCATAAAAAACTGCTGCAGGATTTGGATCCTTCGGGATTGGAGGGCATGAAGCTGGACAAAGTAGAAGACCTCCGCATCAGCGACTATTTGGTTGATGTCCAATTCAAAGAGGACATCACCTACCAAGAGGCGTTGACTTTGGCGATGAAGAAAGAAGAGAAAGCCTACGAGTTTTACAGTGCCTGGAAGGACAGATGCATGCAGGAAAAGACAGCTAAGTTGTTTGAAATGCTGGCGCAGGAGGAAATGAAACATAAACGGAAAATCGAAACCGTCTATGACGAAGAGATTCTCACTTGGGATTGATTCAGCGGAACCGGTCCATAGAGGACCCTCCGGGCTGGATTTGACGGTGAAGGCAGTGCCGATTTTAGCTCGCTGGTAGATTCCGAATTGTATCAAACAAGAAATGTTAGCAAAGCCTGGTCGAAATTTCGCACCAGGTTTTTTTATTGTTCCCCGGCTTCTCGGAATCCTGGCGGATTAGCGTGACGTGGGCCTACTGTTCATTGCAAGGAAACTTTTTACTTTTCACGGCGCCGGGCAGATGAACGGAGCCTTGCCTTTGTTGCGCCGCAAAAGCACGTAAAAAGCTCCAGCACCCCCGTCCCAGGAACGCGCGGAGGCAAACGCCATTACGAGGCGCTTGAGAGGTGCACGGGTGAGCCAGGTCACCAAGTTGTGCTTGAGGACAGGTTCCTTGTCTTTGGAGTTAAGACCTCGACCGCAGACGATTAAAATGCAGCGGAGCCTGCGTGCAAAACCTTCACTTACATATCCGGTTACCAACTCACTGGCCTGGTCACGATTGTAGCCATGGAGGTCCAAACAATCTTGATAACTGAATTCCCCGTTACGAAGTTTTTTGAGAATTTCGGGAGAAAGTCCGACCACCGCACCATCGACGTATTCATCCGAACAGGTCAATTCAAAAGGGCCTTCTCCAGTTACTAAATCCACCAAATGTGAATAGACTTCGAATTCCTCCTGAACCAAAAAACGCGGTAGGATTTTTGTCGGGCGCGCAGGCGGGATCCTCTCGCGCTGCAACTTGGTCAGAGGAATCACATCAGACATGGCATCGAGAAAAATCGCTTCTTCCTCTGGGACTTGATGCAAGGCTTTGCTCTTTTTTTCTTCCTGGATAGAACAAGCGGCTGGTGGTGATTTTCTTGCCAGGTGTTGATCTAACTGCTCAAAGGGGGTATAGAAACCCTGCGCAGAATGGTTCCTTCTCGGCGAACGATGACTGGAATGTGCTGCTTTTCTTTTTTTGCCTGACATCGTGGTGCCTCATTTATTCAGGAGCTGTTCGGCTAACGAAAATTGAAATCACAGTCCAATGACGTATATTGATATCACAGGTCAGGAGCCCGGGAAACCCTCTGATGAAACCCATTACATTTATCGCTAACCCATTACAACTTCACGGCCTCGTAAACGAACTGTCACACTCGGAACACATCGCTATCGATACCGAATCAAACAGTTTTTATGCCTACTTTGAAAGAGTCTGTCTTATTCAAGTCTCCACGGTCAGTAATGACTACATCATCGACCCACTGCTCATGGAAGACATGAAACCGTTTGGAGATATCCTTGCAGACCCGGCAGTTGAAAAGATTTTACATGCCGCATCCAACGATATTCTCGGATTAAAGCGGGATTTCGATTTCCATATCAACAACCTTTTTGACACTGCAATAGCCTGCAAACTGCTCGGATTCAGACAGTTGGGGCTTGCTAGAATTCTGCAAGACCATTTCGGCGTTCAGCTCAATAAAAAGTGGCAGCGCTGCGATTGGGGGCGACGTCCTCTTCATGACGAACAGATTGATTATGCCAGGCTTGACACTCACTACCTTATTCCGCTGCGCCATAAGCTGGCCGCCGGGTTACATGCGCAAGGCTCATGGGAAGAAGCCAGGGAGGCCTTTGCCAGACAATGTGAGCAGGAAGCCCAAGAGAAACCCTTTCATCCGGACGGTTTCATCAATATCAAAGGAGCAAGGGCGCTGGATTCCACCGGCAAGCGCATTCTAAAAGCACTTTACGTCTATCGCGAGAATGAGGCCCAGCGACGCGACCTGGCTCCCTTTCGAATATTGTCGAATGAAACTTTGTTGAGATTGGCCCGAACGCGTCCTCACAGCCTGAGAGATTTCTCCCAAACCAAAGGTTTGCCGCGCAATTATCGAAAGGGTCAAAAAGCACAAAACTTGATCAGGTTGATCCAGAAAAATGAAGAATACTTTCAAGAAGTCGAAGCGAAAATGTGAAAGCCCACCTTAGCCCTTTTACTATATCAACAGGTACCGGAGTAAGAATGAAGTCGAATATTTCTATTCAAGACTGCTATAAAACATATCGATACGATCAAGATAAAGCCCGACAGCCCGAGGACACAGTCCGTTGGGTAAAGGAACGATTGGCGCCTTTGGATATTAAAATACTCAGCAAAACCGTGCGCATTGATACCGGCCGACTTGACATTCCTATCTACATAAGCCTCTGCGGAGAGGATGCAACCCGCTTTACCGGTACCAAGAAACAAATGGGTAAAGGCGCTACGCCGGTACAATCCGAAGCAAGCGCGGTAATGGAACTGGTCGAGCGCTTTAGTTTTTTCTCCTTCATCCAGCAGGGCGAATTTCCGCTTCTATGCTACCAAGACGTTTCGGATCGCGCAATCCCGGTGGAAATGTTCCTGCAATCCGTGCATGACAACAAAACATCCATACAGGCCGCCGAGAGATTCCTGCAAGATTTGCCCTTGCGCTGGGCGGCAGCTCACAACTTGACTCACAAAGTTGACCAACTGGTCCCTATCGATTGGTTTTACCTTATCAACGAATATAATGGACCGGCAGCCGGGAATACTCTGGAAGAAGCAATTCTGCAAAGTCTTTGCGAAGTGGTGGAAAGACACGTGGGATCGATCATAAGCTTTGAGGACCGGTCCACTCCGGAGATTGATATGGATTCCCTCAAAGATCCGGCAGCAGTGGAGTTGGTGGATAAATTTCGGCGCAATGGGATACAGCTCTTTTTGCACGATTTCTCCCTCGACACGGGCATCCCGTCGGTCGGGGCACTGGCGTATGATCCGGTGACTTTTCCTCACAAAAGCGAAATCATCTTCACTGCCGGCACCACTTCCAACCCCGAAAAATCCCTATGTCGAGCGCTGACGGAGGTAGCACAGCTGGCCGGCGACTTTGAAAACCGAACTTCCTACCGTCCGACCCTGCCCAAATACGGCAGCCTGGAAGAGGCCGGCTATCTGATGGAAAACCATAGCCAAAAGGTTCCGATTTCCAATCTTCCAAACCTGGAAGACGATAATTTGCGGGTCGAAATAGAGCGGTGTGTTGAGGCACTGCAAAAAATCGGACTGGAAGTATTGGTGATCGACGTCACTCATCCCCAACTGGGAATCCCCTCGGTCTATACAGTCATTCCCGGGGCTCATTTCCTGGATCATACCCGTGATACCGATTTTGCTCAACATGCGGCGCGAACTCTGTTGCGCACCCTCCCCGCCGCTCAAGCCATGCCGCACTTGCAAAAACTACTGCGGCTATTCGGTCCCCGTTACGACCTGACTTTTTTCCTGGCCCATAGCATGGAACTCGAAGGGCACTGTGAGGCTGCTCTCTCCCTGTTCGAAAATGCTTTGCAGCAACAGCCCGATCCCAAGGAAATCGCCAGCATTTATGTCCACATGGCTTCCTGCCGCAAGGAAACGGAAAACTTTGACGCAGCTCTGGAAGACCTCAGGGTTGCCGAACAGCACAATAATGAGCTGAAAGAAATCTATAATCTGCGCGGCTTCTGTCTCTTCAAACTCAAGAAGCACCACGAAGCCATTTCAGCTTTCGAGCGGGCCATTGAAATCGACCCCGGCTCGGCCATCGATTATGCCAATATCGGCTCCAACCTGCGCGAACTCGGCAATAAAGAAGAAGCCATAAAGTGCTATCGGATGGCCCTGGAGCTAGATCCCGATATCGAATTTGCCAGAGAAAATATAAAAAAGCTGGAGGAAGACCCGGGGAGCAACGACTAAGACATAAATCTTCCCATCTCTTATCTGTTCGGATCTTTTAAGTATCATGCTTCGCTGATATTTTCACGATTGACAGATAAGTTACCATAGCATATTGATTTCTATAGCTAAAACAGGAAATCGATCAACCAGCGACACTGCGGAAACTCCTAAGCGTAGGGTTTGAGCCCTGCTGCGGACGGGACTAAAGCAGGCAGCCCCATGGGGCCGTGCGACGTTCGAAGAGGACTTTCCGGATGCAAACCAACTACATCCACTAACAAACAGGAGGGGAAAATGTTTCAGGTGCTAAAAAGTGAAGGTAACGTGCTGGGCGTCGAAGTTAGCCAGGAATACACAAAAGAGGATGTTGAGGAATTCAAGAAGGCCTTTGAGAGCAAGCTCGTCGAGGGACATACCCGTATAAACGTCCTGGTCAAAATGGATAACCTGGCTCTTACCAAAATAAAACTCAGAGCTTTCTTGGAGGATTCCTTCTATTCACTGAAGTACTTGGATAAACTGCGCCACATCGCAGTTGTGGGGGACAGCAAGTTAAAAAAAGCCATCATAGAACTCGACAACAAGCTGCTTGGAAACGAGAAAAAAGAGCTCATCGAAAAGTACTTCGATGTGTCCGAGATAGATAAGGCATGGGACTTTGTCCAAGGTTAAATACTGCCGCTATGACAGGCTGATATATGCGTGGATGCATTGTCTGCAGGAAGCAACTTTGCACCGGATGCCGCAACCGCCAGCCTGTCTCTACCAGATAAACACCTAACCCGGCAAAGCCGGAACCAAAAAGGCACAATATAAGCAATTTCGACTTACCTTCACCAGAAAACTCAATTTCATTCAACCAACTATGGGTGCTATCTTGTTCGTAGTTTTCCGTATCATCG
>Ga0210125_1000088_pt1 | contig 17224 bp, 12 predicted proteins | sample RushMan_CattailN_FD_185555 | JGI IMG/M metagenome (GOLD analysis project Ga0210125, IMG submission 185555) | Wetland microbial communities from San Francisco Bay, California, USA, that impact long-term carbon sequestration -... | ecosystem: Environmental > Aquatic > Marine > Wetlands ...
ACTCTGCCTGGCTCAGGCAAAGATCATCCAGGGTAATGGATGCGATCTCTTTGGGCCGAAGGCCCAGCGTAAAGGCGAGGTGAACCATGGCATAGGTTCGAATGGCGCTTTTGGTGGAAAGATTAAGACTTGCAAAAAGAGCTTGTATCTCTTTGGGGCGTAAAAACTGGGGAGGCTTGGACCGGCCGTAGACGCGCTTTCCAATGACCAGAGAGGAAAGATCTCTTTTAAGAACCGAGCGTTCCCAGAAAAGATAGTGCAGGAAAGCGCGAAGCCTCCAACGGTATGCTCTATGGGTTTCTAAGGCACGACCTTGGAGAAACTTCACGAGGAAGCCATCAACGTGTTCGATCCTAAGACGGGAGAGCTCGATTTGAGTCTGACTGAGGTAGTCGTGAAATGGAGCAAGTACCCGTCGGATACTTTGAATCTGGGCGGGGGAGATCTCACGGGCTTTTTCCTGGTAGCCGATGTAATCTTCATAGAGAGAAGGGAGCTTTGGCGCCGGGCGAGCAAACGGATTCTGGATCTGGGTTCGACTGGAAACGTAGTTGGCAAACCCTCGCAGGGAAGGAACACGGTCAAGGCTCTTTAGAGTCTTGAACTCCTCGATCATCTCTAAGGTCAAGACCTCTTGAAAGCCGGCGACTTTTTCTTGGCTAAACTGGAGAAACTGCTCAAGGATTCTTTCTTGATACTTTTGATACGAGGAGGAATAGCCTGCCTCGGACATCCATTGAAGATAGGTGGAAATGGCTTGCTCAAGGTTCTGAAAAACGACCGGTTTCGATTCATCCATCACAGCGCTCTCCTTTGAAACACTGGCTCAGGATTTGGCCCAACACAGGAGACTCCGTTCGGCGCTCGCGTAAGGAGGCGGTGCTGGGCGACAAATCTTTTGGGGGCTTTCCCGGAAGGGAAAGAACTTGGAAGAGGATGCCGTCAAAAGCGATGAGATCTTTTCGGATCAGCGCATCCCTGGCCTCAATGTATTGATCGACGCTCAGCTCAAGTAAAGTGCAAATCGACTCATAACCGTAAAAGGATAATCCCTGCCGGTCGGAGACGAGCACCAGGAAAAGATACAAGAGCAGTTCTTTTTGCGTAAGGGAGGCCAGGAAACCATCGGTTAGAAATCGGTGAGGAATAAAGCCGAAGCTTCCCTCGATGTGGCGGATACGATCTGGCTGGAGCAGCTTCTTTCGAATCATGATCGACTCCTTTTTTTCAGTTTACTGTCAGGATAGAGGCACTGCCCCCCGGAGTCGATCAGCTCCTAAAGCTTAGCGGTGACAAGTAGATCCATTTTTTCTTTGGATACAGCAACTTGCTTTCGAATCATCTCTTGAACTCTACGGCCGAGAAGTCGAGTGAAATACTCAATAACCACAAGCACTTCGACCCCTATCACCTCTTGAACAAAATCACGGGGAAGTGCAGACCTTGGGCGATGTTTTTGGGGGGAAGACGCTGAGTCTTTTTTAGATTGAGCCGCTTTATCCAGTTTTTTCTGGAGATAGTTGGCTTGAAAATAGTCGACATTTGCCTCATTCCACCGGGCACACTGCCTGCGGTGCCATTCTCGCTGACATTCTGGATCTCCGCAGGTCTTCTGGCGCTCTTTGAGCCTGGGGTGGGGAGGAAACCACCGCCGGCATATCTTACAGGGCCGCTTCTTTAAAACCGATCCCCGTTGCATCGCCTGCCCTCCTTTACCTCTTAAACAAGCGCAAAAAAGTATTTACCTTCCACAACAGCTGAAAGAATGCCAACATCTGGCCAGTTTCACTCCTTTATTGCTTTATGCCTCAACATGAAAAAATTTCTCAGGCGAAAACGCAGACCGTTTTAAACCCGCCTCCTGCCGCAGGCATAGGCAGACTAAAAACCGCTGAATCAAAGAAGGGGAGAGGAATGAGAAGGAATAAAAAGGACTTCGTGGGAATATTTTTTCCAGGAATCAAATGGGGTTATCCATTTAGAGGGAAGATCGTACTGAAAAGAATTAATCTTGCAACATAACCAAACTCGCAACATAACATCACCAATTTCGTTATGTTGCTCTGAGTCTCCGGAGGTCTGCGAAGCTGAAACATGTCTTTAAAATGCCAAAGATTTGCAGAATGGGTTTGGGTTTGTATTTAAAACTTACCTTTGAGATTCGACGTTGATAATTTGTAGAGTTTGCCATAGTGTCTTTCTTCGTTTTCCGGCAAATCTCGAGACCAATTAGAGAGAAGATAAAACGGATATACATCTCTTGGTTGACGCCGTTCAGCGACTTCGAATAATTAGTGCATAGTTCGAGTATAGTAATGGAGTAAAAGAAGGCTAGGGTGAACCCTGGTTTGGCAACAACTCTAATCGGCAGCATCTGTTCTTGAGAATTGCCGAGTGAACTTGTTGCCGTGGCAGTTCTTAATCGTGCCATTGTGATCCATTGAGACTGCAAGAGCGAAAGGTATGACTGAAGTCATGTACAGCCTGAACAGCCTTTTCATTGCTGGTGCCCTATTTGGTTCCTTGATCGTAGCCATCGAAGTAGGGTATCGAATTGGCCAATTTAATCACGGATCAGCCAGTGACTCCAGCAAAACACATGTTAATGCCATTCAGGCGTCGCTGCTCGGGCTTGTCGCTCTTTTGCTCGGCTTTACGTTTTCTCTGGCGCTGCAGCGCTTCGACAGCCGCAGTAAAGCAGTTCTTGATGAGGCGAATGCTATCGGCACCACTTATCTTCGGGCGCAATTGCTTCCTACTTCTGTTCGCAGCAAAGTGTCGAAGCTTTTACAAGGCTATGTAGATCTTCGTGTTCGGGCGGGTATGATCCCGCTTGATGATGAGGCAGAACGCCAAGAAGAGCTTGCGAAAGCGAATGAGGTGCTGGATGCTATTTGGATCTATGCTCAGCAGGCTGCAGAGGAAGACAAAAATCCTGTAACCTCCGGGCTCTTCATACAAGCCCTCAACGGAGCTATCGACTCCTACGGGAGGCGTGACGAGGAACTGAACCGACACGTGCCAGAAGTTATTTTATTTCTGCTATTCGGAACCTTTTTGACTGCGTGCGCCGTCATCGGCTATTGTGCCGGATTCGCGAACCATCGCCCATCTGTGGTGACTTACGTTCTTATTGCCTTGATCGTCATCCTAACCTTCATCATCGTTGATTTAGACCGGCCGAGACGTGGCATGATCAAGGTAGATCAGAGAAACCTCATGGAGTTAAAGGTAGCTATAGATGTGGCTCAGTCTGTTGGGAAACAATCAGCGGTTCCAGCCAAATTGCCACGCCCTGCAGTAACTGGCCGTCCTTGAGCTGGAGCTGTCAATGAGGCGAGTGTTAATAGGTCTGCCTCCTGAAAAAGTGAAGATATGATTTGGGAATAGGGCATTCCATAAGCCAAAGCCCATTACGTGCAGCATCACCGATCTCGTTATGATTCCCTCTGGAATTTCTGGGCTTATTTGTTCCTGAAACCTATATGGACTCTGCGCTGACAGATTTGCAATACGGATTTGCTTATCAATCTGCACCGTTCCCAAGATCCATTACAGATCGATATGTATAGCAGCTACGCAAAGCAAACTTGAAATAGTGATCTCTACGGCGAAGAAGGTAACAACGCCATTTAGGTGGAATTGGGTTGCTCTAGTTGCGAAAATTTTATTGATTGGATTGTAATTCGTTAATTTTCATATGGAAATAAGAGTGGATTTGGCTGGAGAGAGCTTCATTATCAGATGCTTGCTGGTAGACTTTTTTGGCTTCTTCTTTTTTCCCTTCTTTTTCGTAGATGTCCCCAAGCAGCGCATATCCATCCGCAAATGATGGTTGATTCGTTGTCAAATCCTTAAGGATTTTGATCGCGGCATCAATATTACCAGCTTGATATTCATAGAACGCCACGGTGTAACCATACTTGGTGTTTTGGGGGCGAAGCTCAAAGGCTTTGCGGCAATAAGCAATTCCTTGCTTAGGATCTTGATTTGCAAGCAAAACCCCAAGGTTATAAGCCGCCTCAGCCATGGAAGGGTCGGTTTCGAGAGCTTTCCGCAGATGGGATTCCGCAGCTTTGTAATCCTTTTGCTCGGCTTTCAGAAGTCCCATGTTAAATTGAGCAACCGCGCTTTTGGGCTCAATGGCAAGGGCCTTGACTAGACTTCCTTCTGCTTTGTTGTTTTCTCCAGTTCTAGCGTAGGCGATGGACAGATTGACCCACGGCATCACCTGGCTGGAATCAGACTTTGATGCCTTCTGATAGGCTTCCTCCGCCAGCTTGTATTCGCCCAGATCCAGGTAATAGTTTCCCAAATTGTAATTGGCGGTCCACTGATCAGGGCGGGACAGCAACGATGCAAGGTATTCGTCGGTCGCTTTCTTGACCTGTTGTTGCTCGCTCTCTGGAAGCTGCGTCCAATCAAATCCGGCCAGGCTCGCTGCCGCCCTCACCCGAACCAGTCGAGTCTGATCGCTCGTGGCTGCAACCAGGGCTTGGGTCGCCTCGTGGCTCGGCCACTGCTGCAACTGAAAAGCTGCGGCAGACCTCACCAAAGGAGACAAATCATGCATGGCTTGCAGAATGACAGGCCATTTTTGTGGATCGTCGCAACCTCTGAGCAGACGCACTAAAGATGTTGCCGTCACTTCGTCCCGGTCCGGCTTGGCGATATAAGCGAGCATGTCGGGCAGTCGAGACCAATCGCCTTTTCTCGCCGCCTCAATCAGTGCCGTCCGATCCAGCACCGGCGCTTGATAGTCCTTTTGGTGCCATTGGCGCACATGCTGGTCCGCCCACGCCGCACCCTCTTTCTGGTGGCAATGAGTGCAGGCGTTTGGCGAATTGTAGGCAAGCGTCGCCGCAGGAGTAGGTGGCAGCATCGAATGATCGGTTCGCCGCATGCGGGCAAATTCCGTCATCGGCATGTGGCAGGAAATGCAAAGGTTCCCTTTGGATTCCGCAGGGTGATGGGTGTGTGCCATGGAGTTCTCCACCCTCTCCTTGTGGCAGGGCATGCACGCTTGATTTGGATCGTCCTTTTGGCGAAATCGGCCGCTCGATGTGTGACAGTGCAGACAATCCAGCTGGCCCGACTTGACGCAGGGACTCATGCTCCAGGTCGTGTAAGTGTAGTTTTCACCTAAATCTCGTCCATCCGGGTAATAGTCCGCACTCTCCAGGGTAACGAGATCGAAGTGATCGTAGAATCGATCGCCCGGCTTAAAGGAGCTCGTAATAGGTGAAGCCTTGGCGTGGCAGCTGGAACAGGTGGCATTGTTCTGATCGTGGTTGAATGATCTTCCTCCACGCGTGATCTTGAGGTCTTGCGGAACGGTTCCTTTGGGCGCTTTCTTGCAGACCTCGATGTGTTCTTCAGCCGGCCCATGGCAGGTTTCACAATTGATCCCGGGCTCTTTCCAAGTGGTTTTGTAGGTATCGGTTGCTGGATCGTAGTTGAGAGAATACTGGCTGACATGGCAGCTGTGACAGGCTGTGTTGAAGGTGTAATACCACTCTTTCCAGCCGACCGGGCGTTCGGGAATGTTGGGGAAGTGTCGCATGCCGCTCGCAGCTGTATCATACCATTGTTTCTGGCGAACATCATAGGCCACAGGCAGCGTCTGAAGTCGACCTCGCTCCATGGGGGTCAAAAAGTAATAGACATTCTTGCCACCAAGGGCATAGCTGATCGGATACCGCTTTTCTCCATCAGGCCCTTTCTCCAACACATATCCAGCCCCCGCTTGGGTTTCGGCCCGGTATCGATACTCTCCAATCACGACATCTTCTTTTTGCGGGAGCAACTCTTTTTGAGCCAATTCATCGCTGTAGGGTTGCATCGCAAGACCGTGGTGTGACGGCGCCCACAGTTGGTAAAACTTTTCGTGGCATTCGCGACAGCTGGAAGAACCGGTATAGGCAGGATTCTTTTGCCGAGGTTTTTCCTCTGCAGATGAAAGGGGTTCCACTAAAAGCGCCACGATCAGCATAATCACAAGACTGATGTATGAGACCAAGTTGGAGGTTCTTAGTCGTGGTTTTGTTGGCATAATCCTGACTCTCTTTCTCTTTTACTTCCGTGCAACGGGAGTGTCTGAGAAGGTGATATGTCAATCTATCATTTTGAATGTCTACTTCTACTTTGTCAAATTAGCCGCACATGTCATTCTCGCAATCTTTAAGCGGGAATGACGGTATGGTGCCTGTGCTGAAGAGGTTACTTCGCGAATCAAATCTTTTTCTTTGCTCTGACAAAGTAGGCCTACGCTCCATGCGAATTCTTACTGACTTTGGATAGGTGCATTAGGATATTTTGAGAACGAATTGTCAAGTAATTTAATGGATTGACTCAAACGGCGCAGGAGTCTCAGTCGCAACCACCAGTTTGACTTTGCTTGCCATCTTGCGGGCTGCCGGGTTAAAAATGGTCTTAGTATATTTCGGTTGCTTTTAATAAAGTGGCTCATCACGGATTAGCGTGATTACATACTCCGTTCGTGCTGAGGTATCGAAGCACGAGTGGCACAGTTTGCCCTTCGATACCTCAGGGCGAACGGATGTGGAGTCCCACGATCACGCTAATCCGCGATGAGCCAATAAAGTTTCCTGTGGATACCGTTAATGCGCTTGAAGGTAATGCAAAGGTTTTTCATTTTCGTTTTGATTGCAGGAATTGGTCTTGCCACCAAAACCTCGTCCAATTTCGCTATAGCGGCAACACCTGGCCAAGCGGATCGCGCGTCTGACCGGGCCACTTCCCCAGTCGACTTGTCCGGGAAAAACGTTTTGGTCCTGCATACTTTTGAAGCCAACCTGCCCGCTAACATTAAGATCGACCAGGGAATCAGGGTAACATTGGAGGCCGCAGGAATGGGCGTTAAGCAACAATTTTTCGAATACCTGGACCTGGCCCGCAACCCCGACACCGAATACAGACGGCAACTTGCCGAAATGCTGCGCCTGAGGTATGCACGGCGCAACATTGATTTTCTTATCACCCTGGAACAAGGGGCCCTGCACTTCCTCCTGAACGAAGGTCAGGGTCTCTTCCCGGATACGCCCGTTCTGGCGCTCGATCTGCCTTTGACCTTCGAACTGCCGCAGACGAAGCGTCACATCATTCGGCAATCTATCGCATATGACATGATCGGGACCCTGGAGGAGGCGCTGAAGCTCGTCCCAGGGGCAAAGCGTGTTTACGTGGTGATCGGGGTCTATCCGGAACACAAACCGTATTTAGACCAAGCGCGGCGCGATTTCAGGAAATGGGAGGACCGGTTGGAGTTCATCTACCTCAACGACAGATCTTTCGAGGATATGTTGGATATGGTCTCCCGCGCACCTTCCGGGACCATCGTGTTATATCTGGTCCTGGTTACCGATATTACCGGAAAAATGTACAACCCACGGGATGCAGTCCAACTGCTGAGTCGGGCCTCTACCGCGCCGGTCTTTGGGCTTTACGACACCCTGATGGAGCATGGTATCGTTGGTGGTTCACTGGTCAGTTACGAGCAACTAGGCACCAAGGCGGCCAAGCTGGTTCTGGAAATTCTCGCCAATCCTCAAAGCCTGAAGACTTCGAAGGCTTTCCTGGAAGTGCCCAGTGTGCCGATGTATGATTGGCGGCAGCTCAGGCATTGGAGCCTGGATGAGGGTGCTTTGCCGGAAGGGAGTATCGTGATAAACAGGCAGCCAACCCTTTGGGAATATAAATATTATATCATCGGAGGCCTTGTCTTTATCTTCGGGCAGTCATTTCTGATCCTTGGACTGTTGGTCCACAAGCGATATCGCCGCAGCGCCGAGAAGTCTTTGCGACAGAAAAGCGAAGAGCTGGATAACTTCTTCAGCATGAACCTGGATTTGTTTTGTATCGCCGACACCGACGGCTATTTCCTGCGCCTCAACCCGGCCTGGGAGAAAACCCTGGGCTATAGCCTTGCGGAGTTCATGTCCCGGCGCTATGTGGAATTCGTTCATCCCGACGATGCCGCCACCACTCTGGACGTCATGCGGGCCTTGGCATCCCAGCAGCAAGTGGTCGATTTCGCCAACCGCTACCGAACCAAAGACGGAACCTACCGCCATATGCTGTGGAGTGCGGTCGGAATTGGCAGCCGTGTCTTCGCGGCAGCGCGGGACGTCACCGAGCACCTGCGGGCTGAAGCGATCATCCACGATCGGGAAAATGAGCTCCAAATCCTGACGGGCCGACTGATCCTGAACCAAGAGGAGGAAAGGCGGCGAGTGGCCCGCGAGCTGCACGACGATTTGTCGCAGCGGCTGGCCGTCTTGGCCATCGCGGCCGGAAGGATGGAAGCGGCGGTCCAAGATGGCCCCGACTCCATCCGCATTCCCCTGATAGATATCAGGGATAAAACCATCCAGATTGCGGCCGACGTGCAAAACATCTCCCGCCGGCTGCACCCTTCGATCCTGGAAGACTTAGGTTTGTCGAAGGCCATAGAGGCGGAGTGCCGACAATTTGCAGCTCGGGAAGGGATCGAGATGAGTTGTTCCATGCAGACCATTCCGAGAGAGCTCCCGAAGGATATCGCCCTTTCGATCTATCGCATCGTTCAGGAAGGCCTTAACAATATCGCTAAGCACGCCTGTGCCCGTTGTGTTAGCGTATCCCTGAGCATAAGCGAAAATGAACTCCACCTGACTGTTAAAGATGACGGTATCGGGTTCGATGGAGCAGAAGTACGTGAAAAGGCCGGCCTTGGCCTATCAAGCATCCGCGAGCGGGTGCGACTCGTCCATGGGACCTATCGTATCCGCTCTGAGCCCGAAAAGGGAACCACCATCGAGGTCACGGCGCCCCTGGCATCTAAACCGCTGACAGAAACATCTGCCCCCGTCTCGTAGAGGCTCCTATGAAGAAAATTCGCGTGTTACTGGCAGACGACCACAAAATCATTCTTGAGGGATTGCGCGCAATCCTTGAGCCCGAGTTTGAAATCGCGGGTGCGGTGGAAGACGGCCGGACTTTGGTCGCCGAGGCCAAACGGCTGAGCCCTGACGTCGTGGTGGCAGACATCTCTATGCCAAGGCTCAACGGGATAGATGCGGCCAGGCAAATCAGAAAGATCGACGAGCGCATAAAAATTGTGTTTCTGACCATGCATTCACAAGTGAGCTATGCAGCCAGCGCTTTCGAGGCCGGCGCCTCAGGGTTCGTGTTGAAGCACTCCGCACCGCAGGAGCTGATCACAGCGATCCGAGAAGCTATGCAGGGGCGCACCTACATCACACCCATCATCGCGGGAGACCTCATTGATTCCTATCAAGATGGATCCCTCCAACAAGGGGAATTGAAAGGGGCGTTGAGCCCCCGCCAGAGGGAGGTCTTGCAGCTTCTGGCGGAAGGGAAATCCGCCAAGGAGATCGCGGCCGTGTTGAACATTTCACCCCGGACCGTCGAATTTCATAAATACCGCATGATGGAGCAGCTCAAAACCAAAACCAGTGTCGAATTGATCCAATATGCTTTAGAATATGGGTTGGTGTCCCAGTAGTTCCCCGCCTAGGAGCCTGTCCGAGAACTGTCATTTCGAGCCGAAGGCGAGAAATCTTATGCTTGCAAGCTTCTCACTTTGCTGCGCTCCGTTCGAAATGACAAAAAGGCATTCTCGGACAAGTTCCTAGTAAATTTCCTAGTTCCCCCTAGTAAATTTTCCTGAAAAAGCTGGTAATTTTCCGAGGTTCTTTTTCACAGTTGTACATGTACATTGATCAAGATAGGCAATTGTATCGCGTGACCACACAAGTAGGATCATCGCGCGGCAAGTAGGATTCGAGCGACTTTTACGGCCGAATTCATCGCGCCGGCAGTTGACAACGAACCTTAGGGGGTTGCCTTTCGTGAGAGAACGCGTCGAGCTCCAACGAGGACTTTCCATGTCCTGCGGTCATGTAGTCTTGGCTGACACTCACTCGAACATGCTCGAGGGGATGAGACGGATGATCGAAACATTGGCAGAATCCGTTATCATGGTCGCTGATGAACCTTCACTGATCCACGCCATCCACAGAATGAAACCCGACCTGGTGATAGTGGATCTTTCGTTCCAGGTTTCCGGAGCTGCCAACGTTGTGCGTCTTATCAAGCTGAATCAGCCTGCAATCAAAGTGATTGTCGTAAGCCTTTACGACGATCCCACTGTGGTTACCGAAGCGACCGAAGCTGGAGCGCAAGGTTTCGTCATAAAGCGGCGCGCCGTTGTCGATCTGGTTCCAGCCATCTACGAAGTCTGTCAGGGCCGCCCGTATGTTTCAATGGATAGCTTCAGCAACAACTAAGGAAGACTATACATGAAGAAACGGCGCCTGCTATCGGCTGTCGCTGGGGCCAATGTTTGGTTGTCAGGATGCGCCGTGGCGAACCCGGCGTTTTAATCCAACTTGGTGCTTGGTTGGTCTTGGACCACATCGTGTCGCGCAGTGGACTGCTGGTTTGGCATGTCCGGGTCCAGGATCGATTAATCTTTATTGAGGAGGCTAAAATGAAAATGTAGTGGAAATAGTTTGTTGTTTTGGCAGTGGTCAGTAGCCTGGTTTGGGTGGCAGGGGAGACCCGCGCCGGCGGGAGATTGCGATTCACACAGTTCCCTCTCCACGGAATTGGAGGAGCAAACACCAAAAGTCCATGGTAGGGAATGAAAGGAGCTAAAAATGAGAACATCACCAACAAAAAAGTTTATCTTTTGGGCTGTGGCATTTGCCGTAGCTCTGGCTTGGACGGCCGTCCCCGCGATCGCAGCCGACCGAAAGCCGAACATCCTGTTCATTATGGGCGATGACATCGGCATCATGAACGTCGGCGCTTACCATCAGGGACTCATGGTTGGGGAGACGCCCAACATCGACCGCCTTGCGAATGAAGGCGCGAGGTTCATGAGCTATTATGCCGAGCAGAGCTGCACGGCCGGGCGCACCGCCTTCTTCACCGGCATGCATCCGTTGCGGGCGGGCATGGTCATGCCGCAGCTTCCGGGCGCCACCAGTTCGCTGCTGCCGGGCACGCCGGCGCTGGCAAAATTCCTGCTGGATCTCGGTTACAACACCGGCGAGTTCGGCAAGAACCACCTCGGCGATAAAGCGGCGTCGCTGCCAACGGCACACGGCTTCCAGGAGTTCTGGGGCTACCTGTATCACCTCGACGCCATGCAGGGGGTGAGCTTCCCGGATATCAATAAATCGCCGACCGATCAGGTCGTTGTTCCGCCCTGCAAGAACACCCCGGTTAAGGGTCTCGAAGAAGTCCCCGGCGCCATCGATCCGCGAGACGGGCTATGTATGACCCCGCCACGGCCGGTTCTTCATTGTACGTCCTCGGACGGCACTGAGGAGAACCAGAGCTGCAAGGACGAAGGGCCGCTGACGCTGGAACGTTCCAAGACCGTGGACGAGGAAATCTCCGCCAAGCTCATCGACTTCCTCGACCGCAACGACCCCGAGAAAACCGGCAAGCCGTTCTTCGCCTGGTATAACCCGGCGCGCATGCACGTCACGACCATGCTCTCGGACAAGTACATGGACATGTTGGGCGAGAAGGGCGGCAAGGACTGGGGTATCAATGAAGCCGGCATGAAGCAGATGGATGACAACATCGGCTACGTATTGAAAAAGCTGGAAGACATGGGCGAACTCGACAACACCATCGTCGTCTTTACCACCGATAACGGCGCCGAGGCAATCACCTATCCGGACGGTGGTATAACGCCATTCCGGGGAGGCAAGCTCACCACCTGGGAAGGCGGTATGCGGGCTCCGATGATCGTTCGCTGGCCGGGGCACGTCAAGGCTGGCACGAATCCGGACCAGATATTCTCATCACTGGACTGGGTGCCCACCCTCGTCAATATCGCCGGCGGGCCTTCGGGTGATGGCCTGAAAAAGCAGATTGAGGCCGGCAAGTACCCCGGCATCGTCAAGACCACGCTGGACGGCGTCGACCAGCGGGACTATCTCGAAGGCAAGTCGGATTCGGCACGCGACACGTTCTTCTACTACACCGGTGCAAAACCTTCGGCGGTACGGTACAAGAACTGGAAGTTCTACTACACGATGATTTCTTCCAACGCGACGGAGGCGTTCAACCCTCCACTCACCTATCACTGGACCTATGTCAGCAACCTCAAGCGTGATCCCTTCGAGAGGTCGGTCGCGACGGTTGATGGGACCCTCTTGGGCTACGGCGGCGCACTGGCCGCCCCGAGCACCGCGTATATCTATGACTGGAACCTGCTGCCCATCGGGCAGATATTGTGGCTGAAGGAACTCGAGACGTATCGGGAATTCCCCTCGCTGCAGATGCCGGCGAGCTACAACCTGGATCAGGTGATCGAGGCGATGCAGTCTGCTAAACACATCAGCCACGCGGGTGAGTAAAAACTGTTTGAAGTAAGTATAATGCGACAAAGATGTGGGTGCCTCGTAAAAGGGGTACCCACATCAAATTAACAAACCATATGAAGGGACAGCCGATGCAATATGTAAAACGTATTTTCGTTTTCTTATCTGTTTTATTGGTTGTGGCTTCAACGGCAGCTGCCGATACAGATGTGCTCCCATCCTGGAACGACGGGCCGGCAAAGTCGGCGATCATCGAGTTTGTGCAAACGGCCACTGACAAGGCAAGTATGAAGTTTGTGCCGCCGCCGGAGCGCATCGCGGTTTTCGATAATGACGGCACGCTGTGGGCTTCACACCCCATATATGTTCAGCTCGCGTTCGCACTTGATCGCGTGAAGGCGCTGGCCCCGCAACATCCCGAATGGAAAAACAAACAGCCTTTCAAGGCTGTGCTTGAAGGAGATATTAAAACGGTCATGGCGGGCGGCGAGCACGGGCTGCTCGAAATTATCATGGCCACCCATGCTGGCATTACGACCGAGGCGTTCTCACAAATAGTGCTGGACTGGATGGCTACGGCCAGGCACCCTAAGACCGGTCAACTTTACACGGACATGGTCTACCAGCCGATGCTTGAACTATTGACCTATCTGCGCTCGAATGATTTTAAGACGTTCATTGTTTCCGGCGGCGGCATTGAGTTTATGCGGCCATGGACTGAAAAGGTCTATGGCATTCCGCCTGAACAGGTTGTCGGCAGCAGTATCAAGACGAAATTCGAGTTGCGCGATGGGGAATATGTGCTAGCGCGCTTGCCGGAAATCAATTTCATCGACGACAAAGCTGGAAAACCCGTTGGCATCAATCAGCATATTGGCAAGCGTCCGATCGCTGCGTTTGGTAATTCTGATGGTGATATCGAGATGCTGCAATATACCGACAGCGGGAAAAGTGCCCATCTGGAGATGCTGGTGCTTCACGACGACGCCGAACGCGAATACGCTTACACGTGCGATACCGAGGTAGGACGGCTGTGCAAGGGCCTGGAAGTTGCTAAAAAGAGTGGTTGGGTGATCATCAGTATGAAGAATGACTGGAAGACTATCTTTCCTGAAAGTGAGGGACTTTCAGGAAAGATAAATGCTGCAGTCCTCAGAAATTAGGGGGGGATGAAAAACATGATAAACCTGCGATTAATAACAAAAAACATTGTAGTGGTTCTATTGGGCTGTGTCGCTCTGACTTTTGCCGGAACCTCCACAGCGGTCGGTAAAACAGATCGACCCAATATTCTGGTTATTTTCGGGGATGACGTTGGCATGTGGAACGTCGGGGCTTACACCCATGGTATGATGGGCCACACGCCTAATATCGACCGCATCGCCAAGGAAGGGATGCTTTTCACTGACCATTACGCTCAACCGAGCTGCACGGCCGGACGCGCGGCGTTTATTACCGGACAGATGCCCATCCGCACGGGGATGACGACCATTGGCATACCGGGCTCGACCCTGGGGATTCAGAAAGAGGACCCGACCCTGGCCGAAGTGCTGAAGCCCCTCGGTTACACCGCCGGCCAGTTCGGGAAGAACCACTTGGGTGATCGCAATGAATTTTTACCAACGGTACATGGCTTTGACGAGTTCTATGGCAACCTATATCACCTCAATGCAGAGGAGGAGCCCGAACAGCTTGACTACCCAGGGGTGAAAAATCCGGACTTCACTGAGAAATTCGGGCCGCGCGGCGTGCTTCACTGCTGGGCGACGGACAAGGACGATCCGACCGAAGATCCCAAGTTCGGCCGCATGGGCAAACAACGTTGTGAAAACACCGGTCCTTTGACCCGCGAGCGTATGAAAAATGTGGACGCTGAGTTTCTGAAAGCGGCCGAAAGTTTTATTGACCAGAGCGTGAAAGAAGACAAACCGTTTTTTGTCTGGTTCAATCCCACACGAATGCACATCTGGACGCACGTCCCGCAAGAATACATACAGAAGGCTGTAGATGAGGGACGTCCTGAAATCGATGTCTATCGGGCCGGCATGATTCAGCACGACGAGCAAGTGGGTCAGCTTCTGAAAAAACTGGATGATCTGGGTATTACCGACAACACTATTGTGGTCTATTCCACCGACAACGGTTATGAATTGCTGTTCTGGCCGGATGGGGGTTATGCGCCTTTCCGAGGTGAAAAGGGTACTACATGGGAAGGCGGCGTGCGCGTACCGTTGGTTGTGCGTTGGCCTGGAAAGATTCCGGCAGGCAGTGCCTCGAACGGTATCCAGAGCCATGAGGACCTTTACGTGACGCTCGCTGCCGCTGCCGGCGCGCCAAACATCAAGGCGGAGCTGCTCAAGGGCAAGCAGATGGGCGCGATGACCTACAAGGTCCACCTCGACGGCTACAACAACCTGGACCACTGGATGGGCAAGTCGGACAAGTCGGCCCGCAACCAGTACTTCTACTATGACGAGTCGGATTTGACCGGTTTGCGCGTCGGGGATTGGAAAATGTCTTTTGCGGTCAAGGAAGATGGCCTCTGGTGGGACCCACTCGTTTACCCGCGGGTGCCGTATCTCTTTAACCTGCGCATGGACCCAATGGAACTCTTTGATCCGCATTCGCCCGAATGGGGTTACATGGCCCGTAAGCTCTTTGCTGAAAAGCTGTGGACTCTTATCCCGGCCCAAGGGCTTATCGCAGAACATGTCAAGAGCTTGCAGGAGTGGCCGCCGCGCCAGCGGGCTGATTCGCTGAGCATGCAGAAGGCGATGGATGCGGTGATGCGCCAGCTTGAACAAGGTCCGCCGGGGATGCAATAACCGACCATTGTCGGAAGGCACTTTTTGCTATCTGACTACTAGGCACACACTACTGACTGCAGTACGCTTCAGGGAAAACTTGAACCGACTTTGTTGTCCGCTGTTTTAACTGAACGCTCATCGACTATAAGTCGATGGGTTCGTTAATTGGCTGAAGCCGACTTAAGTCCAACCAGTTTTCTTTGTAACATATTGCTTTTTTTAAAAGAGGCGTGAAATACATCGGTCCCGTCTTCATTCTTACTGTCTATCGTTCAATCTCTCGGAGCAAGAGACGCTCGGACATGGCGGTCTTAAAGCAGGTTCTGGGTTCAGATAGGATACTGAAGAAGAGATGTTGAACATCATCCCGGTAATTCCCTCCCTCGTTAAGAGTCCGTTGTTGGGCGGTAATTGATCAAGCCAAGTCAGCGGGTGACAGGGAAACAGCAATGGTCACAATGTGTTAATCACTTAAATCAACTTAAAAGGAGAAAATCATGAAGATGAGAAAAAGCAGGAAACAGCATTTGGCGACCCTTTCCATTGTCATCTCAACCCTGTTTGTTTTGGCTTTTGCCACAATGGGCATTGCCGCCGAAGAGACACCGGATTGTACTTTGGAGCTCCACACCGGATCGGTGGCGGTAGGCATTGGTTTTCAGTGGGGAGGAGGCACTCTGACTTGCGGTGAGGAAAAACATGATTTCAAGATCGAGGGTCTCAGCGTGGTCGATGTGGGCATCAGCAAAGCCACGGCCACAGGTAAAGTCTATAACCTTAAGAAACTGGAAGATTTCAATGGCAATTACGCTGCTGCCAAAGCGTCAGCTACAATAGCCGGAGGTGGGGGTGTAGCCGTTATGGAAAATCAGAATGGAGTGAGAATCGAGCTCAAAGGAACAACACAAGGCTTGGAGTTTGCTTTGGCCCCTTCTGGAGTCAAGTTCGAACTTAAGTAATTTGGAGATGTTTTGTATCAGTAGTCAAAGTAAAAACAGAGTCGGCGAAGTGGTCCTCCCTCCCTTGCTTGTGAGAGGGGGGGGACGGGCCTACGCCGCGCAGAAGTGGCTTTGCCCGTGGTGACGGGAAAAGGGTGAAAACCAGAGTTCAAGAAAGGGGATTGTGCCAAGGAAAGGTAAAGAGCATGAGCAAAAGAACAGCCTTCATTTTCTCTATGTCCGTCTTGCTTTGTGGTTATTTCGGGTTGGCGTATGGGGCGGGACTGATTCTCTACGAAATCAATTCTCCCCTCACCGGCACGGCATCAGCAGGTTGGGCGGCATTGGCGGAAGATGCTTCAACCGCTTTCACCAATCCGGCCGGTATGACCCGCCTGGATAGATCCCAGCTCCTGGTTGGGGCGCAGGCTCTGATCGTCACCTCCGAGTTTGACCCGGGACCCGCGCCCAGTCTGCCAACAGCGCTTCCGTGCAGGAAGCGCAGCAGATCGCAGAGGATGTCTACATCTACCGCTACCCGCTGGTCACCATGGAGATGACCCGGCGCGTGATGACCAACGTCCGCGAACCGGAAGCCACACGTCCATCCATTGGGCATCTGCTTCTGTACCGCACATATTTCACGGCCAAATTCAAAGATGTCACCGCTCCTAACGCGGATACGCTCTATACCACGGCTTGGATTGCCGTAGGCAAGGAGCCTTGGGTGTTGAGTCTGCCGGATGCCAATGGTCGGTACTATACGCCACCTACTTTAATCTGCTGGCGACCTTGATGAGCGACAAGCCACCGGCTGCTGTGCAGAAGGCGAAGTGATAGCCAGTCAACCGGTTGCAGCGGAGGGTGCTTCGCGCCGCCGCTGCAGCCGGGGTGTTATGAATAGCGCCAACGATCCTGTAGTTATCAAGGCCCCGAAAAACCACTGTGGGCGATTATTATCACACCGATCGAATCTTGCATTCATTGGGCCTTTCGTGGGGGAGCATTCCCAATTTGTCCCATGCTAACCTGAGCGATGCTCAGATTGGATCCTCTGATAATGCTCGAAGACTTTGTTAAAGGTTCCATTATAAATAGCACACCGGATTCTCAG
>Ga0210125_1000090_pt1 | contig 16979 bp, 13 predicted proteins | sample RushMan_CattailN_FD_185555 | JGI IMG/M metagenome (GOLD analysis project Ga0210125, IMG submission 185555) | Wetland microbial communities from San Francisco Bay, California, USA, that impact long-term carbon sequestration -... | ecosystem: Environmental > Aquatic > Marine > Wetlands ...
CATTTATCAATTAGCTCCGGCTGCTCAGTAAAGGAATTGTGGTGCTGAATGCGAATAGTTGTGCGAGTTATGACGAACTCAGAAAACGGGGTTCCGGCCATCACGAATGTTTCCGGAAACCGAAGATAACCCAGCTAACCCCCCACCCCATAACCACCGGACCAAGGCCCAAATAGAGAAAAGGGAAGATCTTGTTTTGCCACGGCTTAAGAAAATATGCCGTGCACGCGAGCCAAACAAAAGAGATCAAGAGCGCCAGACGTATTTTGCCGGACAGAGCTTCGGAGAGACCTCCTTTCTTCTTAGGCTGCTGTCCGCCCGTCCGTTTTGGCAGGTAAAACAAAATTAAGATGACGACAAGAACTACTAAAATCTCCTGAATACCCGACACCAGCTTTCTCCTATATCAACAAGCATTTTGTTTTCAGCGGTTGTAAGTGAACTATTTTCTAAAGTTAAAGGCAATAGTCAAGTGCGCCGAGGAAGAGCATCGGTTGAATTCAGCAAATTGATGCGTATATGTATTAAGCAGATGCTGGCGTTGCGGCCGGAGGCCGGCCCATCGGATGGATTTAGTCCCGCATATAGCATGGCTAAAGCCCTGTGCTGCAGGGCTTAAGGGTAGGTGCAAGTCAGGAGTGGATAATGGAAAATGAAGGGTCGGAAAGCTTTAGGTTGAATTTGGAAGTCAAGCACCTTGAACCGAAGAAGAGGGTAGGTTTAGTCGTTGTTGTTACAGGTTACGGTAAAGGCAAGACTTCTTCTGCCGTAGGGATGCTTGTGAGAGCCTGCGGGCATGGAATGAAGGTTTCCATGATTCAGTTCATGAAAGGGGATCTTTACACTGGAGAATGGGATGGTATCAAAAAGCTTGCGTGCGATGTCGAGATAATTCCCACGGGGATGGGTTTTTGCGGGATCGAAGGCAATCCCTACCCCCATTCAGTCCATCGGGAAGCAGCGCAAAGGGCGATCCGTCTTGCTGAGGAAAAGATTGAATCGGGAAAGTTTGACCTGGTCATACTTGATGAAATAAACAATGCACTTAAGCTCCAATTGGTCGATCTCGATCAAGTGCTGAAACTGCTCGGGATGAAGCCTCCCTTGATGCACCTGATCCTGACCGGTCGGGATGCCCATCCTGAAATTATCGAACTCGCGGACACCGTAAGCGAAGTAAAGGAAATCAAACACGCTTACCGAAAGGATATCGAGCCCCAGCCCGGTATTGACTTTTAGCGCACTCGATGGGAGGTAGCTTGCGAGATCGGGGGGATGCCGGATGCGGGTCGGTGCAGGACGGAAGTCCTGCGCCGCTTGTGTCAATGAACATTTTTTCGAATCTCTCAGGAAATCTTGTTTAGAGCCTGATCCAAATCCTCCTGAAGATCTTCGTAATCTTCGCATCCAACCGAGAGTCTTACCAGTTCATCCGAGATGCCGGCTTGTAACCGTTCTTCGCGGGGTACGGAGGCATGAGTCATGGAAGCGGGATGTTCGATCAGAGACTCCACACCGCCTAACGAGACAGCGAGGGTTATGAGGCGTACGTTGTTCAATAGCGTCTTTCCGCCGTCAAGTCCTTGTTTGACTCCAAAGCAGAGCATAGCGCCAAAGCCATCCATTTGCCTTTTGGCGAGTTCATGTTGGGGGTGACCTTGAAGCCCTGGATAACGAACCCAGGCGACTTTGCGGTGTGTTCGAAGAAACTCCGCCAATCGCATTGCGTTGTCTTGAGCTTTCTCCAGCCGAACGGGCAGAGTCCGCACGCCACGCAGTATCAGCCACGCCTGATGGGGGTCCATAACGGGGCCAAAAAAACGCAGAATTTTCCTGATCCTAATGTGCAGGTCATCATTTCCTACAACGATCATACCGCCCAGCGCATCGCTGTGACCGTTAATGTATTTGGTGAGGCTGTGTACGACTATATCGGCCCCAAACTCCAGCGGTCTCTGCAGATAGGGGCTTGCAAAGGTATTATCCACTGCCAGCAAGGCTCCATGTTGATGAGCTATTTCGGCTGTCGCGCGCAAGTCGGTGATACTCATGGTGGGATTGGTTGGTGTTTCAACGAAGACTAGCCGAGTTTCGGGGCTCAGTGCTTTGCGGAGATTATCCGAGTTGGAGGTGTCTACAAAAGTGGAAGTTACACCAAAGCGTGAAAATTCGGATTCCAGAATGAGTCGTGTCGAACCATAGAGCGCATCCGTTGCTACCACATGAGATGTATTATCCAGCAACGCGATAAGAATTGTGCTGATGGCCGCCATGCCTGATGATGTTGCCAATCCTCGCGTACCATTTTCAAGGGCGGTTATATTTTCTTCAAGGGCCTTCACCGTGGGGTTGTCCAAGCGGCTGTATATGAATCCCGGATGTTCTTCGGAAAATCGAGCTGCTCCTTCTTCAATGTTGGGGAAGGAAAACGTGGCACTCTGGAAAATCGGCACCGAGACTTCCCCGTATATGGGAGAAGCCAGATTTCCCATGTGAATCGCCTTGCTAGCCTTTCGTAAAGAGGTCTTTTTTTTGTTGCTTTCCATTTATCTACTCCTTCTTTAAAGATCTTACCGAGCGATGAGCCGGGGGGGAGTGAATCGATTTCGATCGCATGCCGGAAAAAGGAAAGCCAGGAGGCTGGGGGGTGGCCTGACCTGGCTTCTCACGAGTGGGAGAGTGGCAGATATGTTTTGGTATGTCTTCTGAAATACAAAATAAGGTCTTAAGGTCCTGCAGGTAATAGGGTTAAGATGGTATTTTGACTGGTAGGAATGCTGTATGTTCCGTTCCATTTATGCCTCCTCAGAGGTCTGCCCGCGAATAAACAATGCCTCGTTGCTCCCCGTGGAATGAGCGGGGGGCGTTTCACATGCTCTTAGGATAAATTAAGGATGGCGAAGGTTTGATGCTCTTGCTATTTGATCAGCACGAGGCTCAGTGGAGGGAAAAAGGTTATGATTGCGAGTGCCAACAATAATATGCCCAGAAAGGGCAGCGCGGCGATCGATAACTGAATGATCGACCGATCGAATCGGAGGCTGGCGATGAAGAGATTCATCCCGATGGGAGGGGTAGAATAACCGATTTGAAGATTTGTGAGAAAGATAACGCCAAGGTGCAGTAGATTGACATCGTAACTGGCGGCGAGCGGTACAATAAGCGGAACTACGATAACTAGAGCAGAAAAAATATCCAGCACACAGCCGACTATCAGCAGGAAGAAATTCAGTATGATCAAAAACACATATTTGTTGTCAACATATGTTCTCATCAATTCGAGTATCCGGTTGGGTATCTGCTGATCTATCAAGAAGCTGTTGAAGGCAAGAGAAGCTCCAAGAATAATGATGATGCCCCCTACCATCATCACTGTCTTTATGACAATGGTGGGCATGTCTTTTAATTTTACTTCCCGATGAATGACCATTTCGACCAGTAGCACATAGGCAACAGTGATTGCCGCAGCTTCACTCAGCACTAGAAAGCCGCCAAAGATACCCCCAAAAACCACAACCGGCAAAAGCATTTCCCAACAAGCATCTCGAGCGGCCCCATACAGCTTATTGATTGAGAATGGTGCATGAGCGGCCGTGTGCATGCCGTGGTAAATACCATAAAGAGAGAGAAGCAGAACAATCAGAAGGCCGGGTAAAAGACCGGCCAAAAATAATTGGGGGATACTCGTTTCGGTCACTACTCCGTAAATTATCAAGGGAAGACTCGGGGGAAAAAGGACCCCAAGGCTGCCCGAACTGGTGAGGAGTCCCAAGGAGAACTTTTCAGAATAGCTGTCGGCCAAAAGGGCGGGTAGTAGAATGCCGCCCAGCGCCACAATAGTAACGCCGGACGCGCCCGTAAGGGCTGTAAAGAGAGCACATACCACAAGAGTTACAACCGCAAGCCCGCCCGGCATTCGCCCAAAGACGGCGCTGGATAGTCTGACGAGCCTCTGGCTGGCTCCGCTCTCAGCTAGAACGTAGCCGGCGAAAGCGAACAGCAAAAGAGCAATCAACATCGGGTTGGCGGCCAGTCGGTACATTTCGATGACAACTACCGATAGATCCACGCCCAATGCATAAAAACTGACCAGGGCAGCGGCCGATATGACAATGAAAAGCGGAGTGCCGGACAGCGCCAACAATACGAGAAGTGCGCTGATAACATAGGTCACGGTCAGCGGACCTCCGTTCTTCTCGTCATGGCACCGATTCCGGAAAATACCCGAAGTGCGAACCTGACAGCCATTACTGTGAAACTGAATGGAAAAATGGACTCAAACCACCAAAGAGGAATTCGACCAAAGGCAAAAGTGGCCGCCGCCATCTCGTAGCTGATGAAACTCCACGAGGCGTAAATGAGTACGACACAAACAGTAAATGAGAACAAGTCAATGAGGACGGAGAGTACTGCTGCTCCGGATTTCGGCAGCAATCTGGGCAGCAAGTCAATGCGGATGTGCTTGTCTTCCGCAGTGGCCCGCCCCGCTCCAAGAAGGCTGATCCACAATACAGCGTGGCGCGACAAGGTGTCGCCCCACACAAATCCAGTCGAGAAAAAATTTCGCAGAATGATCTGCAGAAGTGAAAAGCCGATCAGAAAGCCAAGCAGGAGAACCAGCACCCATTTTTCGATGCGGCCGAACAAGCCATCGATATCCCTGATCTCTTGAAGGGGAAAGTCTCTCATTGGAATTTTACTGGTGGCTGGCCCGATAAGTGGAAAGTTCGGCTTTAACCTCAGCCAGAAAATCTTTGGGCAGAATTTGGGGGCCAAGACCTTCCACCACTTTACTGCTCAGGTCCCGGAAGCCCCGGGCTTGCGCCTCGGTGGGGACAACCTTTTGCACTCCGCGATTCAACATCGCCTTGAGCGCCTCGCCATTATCTTGTCTGGTCTTTTTCACGAGTAGACCTACATACTTTGATGTGACTTTTTTAAGAGTCTGTTGCAGGTCTTTGGGGAGTCGATCATAGGTTTTTTTGTCCATCAGCAGGCATGCGCCGATATAGGAAAGCGGGAGATCGGTGAGGTACTTGACCTGGGTGTACCACTGAGTGACCAAGGCGTAGTAGGGCGAGTTGTATACAACATCCACAAGATTTGTCTGGAGAGCCATCAATACATCGGGTGCGGTGATGGCAACGGTCGAAACGCCGACACTGTCGACAAAAGCTTTGGCCATGGGAGCATCCGCCTGTGCCCAGACTTTTTTGCCCTTCAGGTCATTAAGATCCGCAATGGGCTGTTTGGACATAAAATAAATGAATCCGAGCTCTGGAAAACCCAAAACCTCAAAACCGCGTTTGGCAAACCCATTTATCAGGCTTTCTTGTATCTTGGTCAGCACATCATCGACCTCCTCATAGTTGTTAAACAAGAAGGGAACCTGCAAGACGCGCAGATCCGGGTTGATGTCAGTCAGAGCCGTATTTGTGAAAGTCGCTGCGTTGACAAGCCCAATGCGGAGCTTGCGAAGCACATCCGCTTCGTTTCCCAAAACAAACCCGGCGTACATCTTGAAGCCCAAACGCCCATCGGTCACTTTCAAAAGCTCATCGTTCATCTCGTTAAAAATGCGCATCAAGGAGCTGTTTTCCGGAGCAAGCGTCGCCAGTTTGATTTCTTGTTCAGGTGCCGCCCAGCTCAGACGGGGAGTGAGGATTGCCAGCACGCTTAGAAACAGAACGAGGAATGGAATAAACAGATTCCTATGATTACCGGGTTGCCGCCTTTGTATTAAACTCCTGCCTGTCATACCCGCGAAGACGGGCATCCATGCCCCACTTTCTGGATTCCCGCTAACAACATGCGGGAATGACGATGAGGTCACTGAGCGACTTCCACGCTTGGTTGCGGCGCGCAACTCGCAGGCCGTTACTCTTCGCGGGAATGCCGGATGAGAGGTATTCTCGGAAAAGCCCCCGCTGTAATAAACTTCGTTATTATCAGGGTTGTTCTGCAAAATATTCCTCCGTCTTATCAAGCAAATTGCGAGCTTCTTTTTTGGCTACAGTGTTGGCAAGCGTTAGTTCCGGCACCTGGTCCGAAGGAGCCGCAATCACCTCTTCCAGGGTTTGCACGTAAAGGTCTCTATTCTTGATGCCGCGGGCGTAATATTGAGCATAAAGTACCTTGGACATGAGCAATTTATCTGCCCCAAGCGCAAACGCCTGTTGAAATTGCTTTTTGGCTTCCTCGGTGTTGCCTCCAAGCGCTTTCGGCTTCGCTGCAAGGTAAACGCCCATTAGCAAATGAGGCCCGCCGTAGTAATAGGTATCATCTAGTTCTAGAAGCCGTTTCATGGTCGCTTCCAACGGCGCGAGGTCCGCCAATGCTTCAACACTATCCATGTTATTGCTGATCCAGCTGGCCCAGGCGTTGGCAGTACAGAACAACGCCGGGACATCGCTTTTATTGTATTTTTGGAGGAGCGATTGGAAGTCATCGAGACTGCCCGAAGCAGTTTTTGCAAAGTCATGGCTGCTGGAGAGAGCCCGGAACCCGTAAAGCTTTGCCTTTCGGTAGAGTGCTCCGGCCTCAGTCTGCTGATCGTCGGAGAGAAAGGAGGAGGCATAGGAGCTGTAGGCACGGCATCCCGCCGTCAGCAGTTCAGTGTTTTGAGGGTAGGCTTCAAGCATGCCATCAACCAGCATCAGGTAGGCCGGAGTGCCTTCACGAATGACTGTCAAATCAGACTGTTTGGCTGCCGCCTTCGCCACATCCTGCATCGTGAATGCAACCGCCGCAACTCTGGTTGATTTGAAGGGGGCGCAGCCCTGCTGAAGCAGCAGAACCCCTGACATAAGAGCGATTGAGAAAATATAGCGGCAGCATTTTTCCATCTACTATACCCGCTTCTAAAGCCTTCCCTATCTTGTGAATGAAATATTGGAAACCGGAAGAAATTGCGCGTTCATAAATACTTACTGAGGTCTGGTTTGTCAAGGTGGGAAACCGAGCCCATTTTAACTCTCATAGCTTCGTTTGGGGTTGAGACTTCGGTTTTGGTGTTTTGTTGTTTTATCTCATCAGAATGATTACTTAGGTCTCAAGCGCAATTTTCGGTGGCTGTGCCGCCTGGTGAGCATTAGATCCACCTTAGGGAAGTAGTTTACCCGAGAATTCGATAAAAACATAATCTTGGATGCTGTACCACTGAGGAGCAGGGGAGAATAAATGGATTTCATTATACCTCAAGAGATAGTGGCGCAGGAAAAGCGCTACAAGGATTTTTTGGAGCAACACATGGTGCCCCATCTGGCTTCCTGGTACCAGGAAGGAATGGTGCCTCGAAGCTTTTTTTTGGCGCTGGGTGAAGGTGGCTGGCTCGGGTTCGACACACAAGACGGCCAGATAGCAGAGCAATCAGCTATTCAACATGCGGTAATGTTCGAATATCTCTCGTCACTCTCTCCAGGTGTCGCGGTGGCGGTTCTTGTGCATATTTCACTTGGGACTCTGGGGCTTCATTTGTTCGGTTCAGAGAAGCAAAAAGAAGCTTATTTGGGTCGGGCAGTGCGTGGAGAGAGTCTGATTTGCCTTGGCAACACTGAGCCGACCGCGGGCAGTGATGTGGCCAACGTCGCGATGCGAGCCGAGAAAGCGGAAGGCGGCTGGGTGCTCAATGGCACCAAGGCTTACGCCACCAATGGGACTCTCAGCGATTTGGCCATTGTTACGGCCGTCACGAATTCCGAGGCCCCGAGAAATAAAAGAATGTCCATGTTCATTGTCGATTTGTCTGCGGAGGGTGTTTCTCGAAAGAAATTGAACAAACAGGTCTGGATTCCTTCCGATCTCTCCCGAATTCAGCTCAAGGATGTTTTTATTCCACGGGAAAATCTGCTCGGAAAAGAGGGCAGGGGATTGCAGCAAGTACTGGAGATATTTACCAACAGTAGACTATCCATTAGTGCTCTTACCATAGGGACCGCTCTCGGTGCTTTCGAACTGGGCATCCGGCATGCTGGATCGAGAAAGATTTTTGGGCAGAAGTTGCTCGATTTTCAGGCCAAGTCTTTTGAAGCTGCGGATTATTACGCAAAATTGGAAGCAGCCAGGCTGACACTCTGGAAAGCTTGCTGGACTAAGGATCAAGGCAATGACTTTAGACTCGAAGCTTCAATCGCCAAATACCTGTCCGTGGAAATAGCTCGTGCAGTGAGCGCCTGGGCCGCGGATCTGTTCGGTGCTGCTTCGGTAATCCAAGAGCACCCCATTCACAAATTTCCCATGGACGCTTGGGCATCATCGTTAGGCGAAGGCACGCAAGATGTGCAAAAACTCATCATTTTCCGAGAAGTCATGAAAAGCATGGGTATTTGATCAACCGGCCCTAACGCTAGCAGGGCCAAAGTACTGTGCTAATGGGTTTCAAAATGGACGCAAGGTAGGTTCACGTCCGCGATCGAACCAAATAGACAACTTACCAAAGAAAGAGCGTATCAAGGAACCAGCACAATCTTACCGAATTGATCGCTGCTCTCCATTATGTGGAAAGCCTCAGCGCCGTCACTCAGAGGCATGACTCTGTCGATAATTGGATTGAGCCGACCCTTCCAAAGCAGTGCGGTAATATCACGAAAGTCTTGATGCGTGCCCATAGTGCTGCCGATCAGGCTGATCTGCCTGCCGAAAATGTAGCGAATATCGATTTCCGCCTTTGGGCCGCTGGTATTGCCGATGATGACGATTCTACCGCCGCGTGTCGTCACTTTCATGCTGGTGTTGATGGTTGCTGCGCCAACGTTGTCTACAACCAGATCAACACCTCGTTTGTCGGTTAATCGGTTGACTTCCCGACCCCAATCTTTCTCAGAGCGATCTATGACAAAGTCCGCGCCAAGCTGCTTAGCTCTCTCTGCCTTGGTCGCATCACTGGCCACCACAAAGACTGTCGCTCCGGCAAGTTTTGCAATTTGCGTGACCATCGTGTTGACCCCGCCGCCGGCTCCAACTACCAGTACGGATTCTCCGGCTCGCAACCTGCCACGATGTATGAGCATGCGCCAGGCCGTGAGCGTTACCAGCAAAGGTGCAGCAGCGTGCGGAAAATCTAAATTGTCCGGCATGGCATGAAGATTTTCGGCCGGAACAGCGACATATTCCGCCAAACCGCCCGGCATATTTTCTCCCAAGATGTGGTAGCCGGGGCTTAGACTGTGTTCCCCTCGGCGGGTGAATTCATCTTTGAGCGTGTTGATTCCAGGATCCACGACAACGCGTTGGCCGATCCTCCATTCCTTGACTTCATCTCCTAGTTCGACGATCTCTCCAGCTACATCGGCGCCTCCCCAAAATGGCATGCTCAGCTCCAACCCGGGCCAGCCTCTCCGCACCCAAATATCCAAATGATTCAGGGCACAGGCTTCAACCTTTATGAGTGCTTGGTCCGATGCGGTTGCGGGCTCGTCTACCTCCGCGTAACGAAGTACTTCAGGGCCGCCGTGTTCATAAAAACAGATAGCTTTCACAGTTCGGTTCTCCTTTACTTAAATCAAAGCTAAAATTGGTTGCATGCAAGATCAAGTCTGTAGGAGGAAATCATGGGTAGAAAACCGACCTTGCGGGTTACCAATCACCGCGGCTTTAGCCCCGTCATCCGCCATAGGGCAGTTCGTGAATAATAGGAATCAAAGCTGAAAGAAGAGTAATTCTATTGTAAGAAAGGGTTGATCAAGTTAATATTGCAAAACTTGTACTATGGACAAGCATGATGCCGGCATTGAGACATTCTAAAATATGGCATCATCAATGCTCGGAACGATTTCTCGTGCGTTGATCTCGTTCCTCTATTTAGGGAGGTTATCTGAATGCCTCAACCTAGTCCTTTTAAGAAGGCTCCGAAGTCAAGTGTAGGCAGATGGGTATTGTCCGCTGCGGTGGGAATGGTTTGTCTGCTGTTTCTGGCTGCTGGTCTTGCTGTTTTCGCGTTTTACATTCAGCTCAACGGTTCTCTACCCAGCACGGAGTCTCTTAAAAACTACCACCCGCCGCTGGTTTCCAGTGTATATGCCAGAGATGGTTCGCTAATTGGGGAATTCTATACAGAACGCCGATTTCTTGTGCCACTGAAACAAATGTCGCCTCATGTGATCAGGGCTTTTCTAGCGGCCGAAGATGTGCGCTTTTATGAGCATGCAGGGGTAGATTTGCAGGGTATCGTTCGAGCTTTTGTGAAGAACCTGCAGGCCGGCGAAATCGTTCAAGGGGGCAGTACCATAACTCAGCAGGTGGTCAAATCGCTGTTGCTCACGCCGGAAAGGACTTGGGTGCGTAAACTCAAAGAGGCGATGCTTGCGTATCGAATCGATCAATCTTTGAGTAAGGACCAAATCCTGGGACTCTATTTGAATCAGATATATTTTGGATCTGGTGCGTATGGGGTAGAAGCGGCTTCCCAGACTTATTTTAGCAAACATGCCTCGGAGTTGACGTTGGCGCAGGCGACGCTTTTGGCGGGTTTGCCGAAGGCTCCAAGCAGGTTTTCGCCTTTTCAGGATTTATCAGCAGCCCGAGAGCGGCAAAAGTATGTTTTGCAAAGGATGGTAGAGGTTGGATTCATCTCCCCGCAAACCGCCGATAAAGCTTTCGCAGAACCATTGCAGCTGCAGCAGCCCCGCCATTGGACTCTAAAGAATCTTAATTCGTTTTCGGAGGAAGTACGGCGGCAGATAGAGCAACGCTACGGTAGGGATGGCCTCTATAAGGAAGGGTTGCAGATCTACACTACCATGGATCCTAAAGCGCAGGAGTATGCGGAGCTCGCTCTGGATCGCGGACTACGGGAAATTGATAAGCGCCATGGTTACCGAAAAACCAAACGACATCTCTCAAAGCAGAAGTGGGAGAGTTTTCTGGCGGAACTCAAGGGGAGAGAAGATCAATTGACCGAGGGCAAGGTTCTGGAAGCTTTGGTGCTGGAATATCTGCCCGATTCCAAATCCTATCTGGTTGATTTTGGCCAAGGCAGGGGCCGCCTTCCTCCATCAGGATGGGAATGGACCCGAACGTCATCCGCTCGTGCTTCCAAAATGTTCCAGCCCGGCGACATAATCTCAGTACGACTCGAGGAACGGCAGGAAAACGGCGACTGGAGGACCTCACTCGATCAAACGCCTGACATCGAGGGCGCCATTCTTGCGATTGCAAATGACACCGGTGAAGTGCTCTGCATGGTGGGTGGCAGGGACTTTGAGAGAAGTCAATTCAATCGGGTCACTCAAGCCATCCGCCAACCCGGTTCGGCTTTCAAGCCTATAATCTACTCCGCTGCCCTCGATAAGGGCTTCACGGAAGCTTCCATCCTGATCGATTCGCCGATCGTCAGAGAGGATCCGAGCTTGCAAGGACCGTGGAAGCCGTCCAATTATGACAGAAGGTTCTGGGGGCCCATTTTGCTTAGAAGTGCACTAATTCATTCACGGAATGTGGTTACGGTAAAACTGCTCGACGCCGTTGGTATCGACTACGCCGTGGATTATGCCAGGAGACTCGGTATTACGACTCCTCTGACTCCCACGTTGTCACTGGCTTTGGGAGCGTCGGGTGTTACTCTTTGGGAGCTCATAGGCGCATACTCCACTTTTGCGGACCATGGCCAACGAGTGACCCCATATATGATCAGCAAGGTTGTTGACCGTAACGGCAATTTGCTGGAGGAGCACGAGGTTCAACGGGAATCTGTGATTTCTCCTCAAACCGCTTATGTGATGACGCACTTGCTGCAGGATGTCGTTCAACAGGGGACCGGCCAGCGAGCTAAGAGTCTGGGGCGACCTGCAGCCGGCAAGACAGGCACCACAAATGATTTAAAGGATGCCTGGTTTATAGGTTATACACCTTCGTTTCTGGCCGGAGTTTGGGTAGGGCATGACGATCATAATATTTCTTTGGGTGGAAAAGAAACCGGTGGTCGTGCAGCGTGTCCTATTTGGGTCTATTTCATGGAAGAATGGTTGAAAGATAAACCCGTTGAGGGTTTTACGATTCCTCCCGGAGTAGTGTTCGCGAAGATAGACTCATCCACCGGCGCGCGCGCGTCGACCGGCGATCCCAACGCGGTTTATGCTGCTTTTCTGGAGAATCATTTGCCTTCGGATAGAGTCTCTATTCCTTCTGAATATGGACCTTCCCAAATGACTCGGTCAACCTCGCAATCATTTTTCAAGAGCGACCTCTTTTGAGCCACAGGAGAATTTAATCCGTTAAGACAGAGTCGATGCATAAATATTTCGGACCTGAGGGAATCCTGGCCAAGAAAGTATCGGGCTTCGAGTATCGTTCTTCACAGGTGCTGATGGCTGATGCGGTTCTTGCCAGCCTGCAAGGTGGGATGCCTCTCGTAGTTGAAGCTGGAACAGGGACTGGGAAAACTTGGGCCTACCTGATTCCGGCTCTTCTTAGCGGTCAAAAGGTGATCATCTCAACCGGAACCAAGACCCTGCAGGATCAGATCCTCGACCACGATATCCCTTTCTTGAAAAAACATATTTTCCCTCGATTGCGGGCCCTTTGCCTAAAAGGAAGAAAAAACTACCTTTGCCGCCGAAAATTCGAGTTATTTTCCCACCAACCAACTCTATGGAACAAGGAAGAAGCCAAATTGTTTCACCGTTTCCAGGGTTGGGCGGAAACGACGGCAACGGGAGATCGCGCCGAGATCCATTGGCTTCCGGATAATTTCCACACCTGGAGCGAAGTAAGCTCGAGCAGTGAACAATGCCTCGGTCAACAGTGTGCCGAACATGCACGCTGTTTCTTATCGCTGCTTCGCCAGGAAGCAGCCCGCACTGACCTGCTGATAGTGAACCATCACCTTTACTTTGCCGATCTGGCTCTGCGGAGAAAAGGGCACGGTGAAATCCTGCCTGACTACGATGCGGTCATTTTTGACGAAGCTCATCAGTTGGAGACGGTAATCGGGCTATATTTCGGACTGGAGTTCAGCAATTCCAGAATCAGCGAGCTCGGCCATGATATCCAACGAGAGTGGTCCGGAAAATCTTCTAAGCCCAAGAAGGTCGGGGAGGTTATGAGAATTGTTGAGCACCTTGAAGCCTTGAACAGAAGCTTCTATCAACAGTTCTCCAATTCTCGGGGAGATCGAGGCAGATATCCTCTTGTCTTCGGAGAGTCGGATGGAAATTTTAGCCGAATCTGCCGGGAAATGATTCACGCTCTGCAGCAATTGAACGCCTGTTTAGGAGTGCTGCGAGATAATCAGCCGGTTTTGGATTCGTTCACTCGCCGCAGTTCTGAACTGGGTATTGTCCTAGGCCAGATTCTTGAAAAGCCGGATCCCTCTCTGGTTTATTGGTATGAGCTTGGGGCTCGCTCAGTCTTCATCCATGCAACTCCCATCGAAGTAAGCTCTATCTGCAACGAGTGGTTGTTCGAGCACACTAAGAAGGTTGTTTTAACCTCCGCTACGCTCTCTATTGCCGGATCTTTGAACTTTTTGCGGGAAGATCTCGGAATGCCCGAGGAGACACAAGAACTCATGCTGTCTTCGCCTTTTGCTTATGAGAAACAAGCGCTTTTGTATGTTCCGGGCCGCTTTCCGCTGCCTCAGTCGCCTCAGTTTTGCAGCATTATGGCGCGCGAGGCTGCAGAGATCTTGAATAAGACCAAGGGACGAGCACTTTTACTGTTTACCAGCTACAGGAACCTTAATGCCACTTATCGATATTTGAAAGATCTTCTCCCCTATCCAATATTATTGCAGGGGGACAAGCCAAAACGACAGTTGTTGAACGAGTTCAAACAAAAGATCGATTCGATTTTGCTGGCTACCAGCTCGTTTTGGCAGGGTATTGACGTGCCGGGAGAGGCTCTAAGCTGCCTGATGATAGACAAGTTGCCGTTTGAAGTTCCTGAAGATCCTTTAGTCGCCGCACGGATGGCTTACTTTTCCGAGCAAGGAGTGAATCCTTTTTTTAATTATCAAGTGCCAAGAGCGGTAATAAATTTGAAGCAAGGCGTCGGGCGCCTGATCCGATCCTCCAGGGATAAAGGAGTGGTAGTAATTTTTGATACCAGGCTCTTTACCAAGGGCTACGGTCGGATTTTTCTGGATAGCCTGCCACCCTGCCGAATAACACGCGATACGAATGATATTGTAGATTTTTTATCCATTCATTAGAATCTTCTCACACTCCACGAAATAGATTTGAATAATTACACATATGGCAATAATGAGTCCCTTGAAATCTTGAATAAGGAGGACGTCCCATGAGCAACAGTATTCTTTTCCCAGTGGATGGGTCGGAAAGTAGCCTGAAGGTCGCTTCTGTTTTGGGAAGGTTTCTCAAAGATCAGACTCGGAATGACATTCTCCTTTTTCATTGCGTGCAGCAACTGGCAACGCTTTACCCGGGAGAAATTGCTGAAATCGAATCATCAGATAGGTCTTCGATAGATTTACAGAAAAAATTGGGAGATGCCGTACTCGGCTCATCCCGGAATGCTCTGGAGGAAGCCGGATTTCCCGTGAATCGAATCCGATTGGAGCTTAGCCTGGGATGTCTCGACCCGGCACAAGATATTTTGGCGAAGGCGGAAGCGGAGAGGATCAGAACGATAGCTCTCGGGCGACGGGGCAGGAGCACACTCCAGAGTTTGCTGCTGGGAAGTGTATCCAGCAAAGTTGCTCACTACGCGCGCTACAGGACCGTTTGGATTGTTGACAGCGAAGTCGACCAGACCAACAAGGTTCTCATTGCGATGGCGGGCCTTCCAGACTCGCGCGCTTTAACCTATTACGCCACGGAGTTTCTTGCACCCATCCCACAAATGCACTACACTTTATTTCATATAATGCCGCCGATTCCGCCCACCTTTTGGGATGACGGTCATATTTTAGGACCTGAAGAGCAAAAAGATCGCCAGTCACGCATAAATAACTGGCGTCAAGAGTGGACCCGAAAGGTCGAGAAATTTATGGACGAAGCTTGCCACTCCATCGTTGAACAGGGCGTGCCGGCGATCAATGTTGAAAAACGAATCGTTCAGACGAAGGAGGGTATTGCTAGAGATTTGTTGAATGAAATTAATCTTGGACGGTACCAAATAGTTGTTATGGGAAAAAAGAGCTTTCACGAGCGAAAACCTTTTCTCATGGGAAGCCACGCTAATAAAGTGCTGCAGAATATTGAGAAGGCTATCCTCTGTCTGGTGGACGCAGGCTAGCGGTTTACACTGGGAATGTTCCAGAAGATCCTTTGGCACGGTATAATGGTAGTGGGTCGGGTAATGGCAGTGCAACGATTCTTGAGAGGGGTCCTTATTGATGCAGTTAGACTCGCGGGATCTTGAAAAGATCAAAGCATGGAGTGAAGAGTTTCATGCTGAAGTGACCCTAAAGCTTCTAATAACAGATCATGAGAAAAGCAAGGATTTTGAGCAATTTTGCCGAGTATTGAGTGATCTCATTCCCTATATCCTATTCGCTACTGAAAAGGGGGATTCCGATCAAGTGCCTGCCATCACCCTGGCAACAGGATGGCGGTATCGTGCCATTCCTCAGGGCAGCGAACTTGATCCTTTTCTCGAATTGCTGGCAGCGCAAGCCAATAGAACTCTCGCTTTGCCGGAGACGGTGCGGGGTGCTTTGGAAAAAGTGGAGTGGCCTGCGAATCTTACCGTCTATGTGGCGCCGACTTGCCCCTTTTGCCCGGAAGTTGTCCGGCAGATTCAGTGCCTCCCGATGGGCAACGAAAAAATCCATTTGGATATAGTCGACGCCACTCTTTTCCCTGAAATGGCGCAGCATGACAAAGTTAGATCGGTGCCGACCGTTGTCCTGGACGATCAATTTCGTTGGTCGGGTTCGATTGTGCTTCAAGAGTTAGTTGATGCACTGCTGCACAGAGACCCCGACAAGCTGAGTACGCAAGAATTATTAAGCATCATTAAGGATGGAAATGCTGATCATTTGGCCAGAATGATGCTGCAAAAGGAGGTTATCTTCTCAGGGTTCTTGGAATTGTTAAGACATCCAAACTGGTCGGAACGTTTGGGAGCGATGGTAGTCCTGGAGCAGATAGCGGAAGAGAACCCTCAGTTGGCCCAAAAGGCATGCCCTCACTTGCTGCATTATTTGGAAACGGCTGAAGATCCGGTCAAGGGCGATTTGATATATCTGCTCGGTTTAGCCGGCTGCACGGAGGCCGTTACACGTTTGGAGGGTCTCTCGATGGTTGAGGAATCCGCCGAAAACCTCGAAGTACTGCACGAAGCCATCCAGAAGTTAAAGCGATAATGATGAAAGCATTTCAGCAGAACAGCTGTGCAACTGAGCAGGCAGAATATGAATTCTAAAAAGATACAATCTTATCAGGTACTTTTAGCTGATGATCATATGATGTTTAGACAGGGCATTAAGCGAATTATTGAAGAAACTTCAGATCTTTCAGTCGTTGGTGAAGTGTCGGACGGACTCGAATTGCTTAAAACGTTAAAGACTATCAAGCCTGATATGGTGATCCTTGATATTTCCATGCCCAACTTAAGAGGGATAGAGGCCACCCACGAGATCAAAAATTCTCACCCCTCTGTGAAAGTGCTTATCCTCACGATGCACAAGGATAAGGAACATCTATTGCACGCCATATCGGCGGGTGCAGAAGGTTATCTCCTTAAAGAAGATGCCGATACGGAATTGTTTTCCGCAATCAAAAAGATACGCCAGGGCGGTGTTTATATATCACCTCTCCTTTCGGTTCAAATAGCCGATGTCATCTTCGAGCATACGGCCAGAGAAGGATCAAATTTCGTCCCTGGAGCTCTAACCATCAGAGAACGTGAAGTTCTAAAACTGATCGCGGAAGGAAAATCAAGCAAGGAGATTGCGAGTATGCTTTGCATCAGTGTTCGCACTATCCATCATCATCGCGCCAATATCATGAAAAAGCTCAAAATAAAAAAGACCGCCGATCTCATAAAGTACGCCATCCGCAAAGGGTATACTTCTGCCG
>Ga0210125_1000092_pt1 | contig 16911 bp, 19 predicted proteins | sample RushMan_CattailN_FD_185555 | JGI IMG/M metagenome (GOLD analysis project Ga0210125, IMG submission 185555) | Wetland microbial communities from San Francisco Bay, California, USA, that impact long-term carbon sequestration -... | ecosystem: Environmental > Aquatic > Marine > Wetlands ...
GGCCAAACAATTGCTTTGAGCTTTTGGCTGCGGCTATGCCGCGCTGTGACTAATTTATCCTGCAGGAATTTCAGGTTGTTGGGTATTGAGAAGAATTGGAGACATTGCATGCCCGTCGAAAAATTTGTTGGCGTCGGAACAGAGCGAAGACATGATGTGTTTGAGTATGTCCTCGAAATTCTGGAAATGGAAAGACCGACCACACTGGCTTTGGATGAAAACCCAATTGCTTTCAGCACTCTGATACAAATGCGGCGTTCTCCGGAACTGTTTAACGAGAAATTTGTCCGAGATCAGAAGGTATTTTTACTGAAAAGAGAGATAGACGTGGGAAATAGCGCCGCTATCGTTTATGCGCTGCGCCATGCCGGCACTCCGGTACATTTTGCCGACGGTTCATTCCAAGAACCCCTGTCGGACACCGGAGAAGAAAATGGAATCTATCCGTACTTTATCGACGTCGATTTCGCAGCTGCGACGGATCTGATGACCACGCCCGTTGAACTCATTAAAGAGAGGATACCCATGTATCCCGGTCAGGAGTTCGACTACCAGCTGATACACGCCTACCAGACCGATGCGAATAACGAGCAGATGGACAGAGCGATTTGGCAGCGCAATCAATACACCGCCAAAGTTTTAAATAAGATCATCCGGGCCTCAAATGGCGGCATCTTAGCTTTCATCGGCGACAGGAAACGCTTCGATTCCGTACGTTACAGACGAATAGCAGGGCTCGATGAAAAGGAGTTGGCTCAGTACATGCCGTTGAATGAGCTTATCGATGCCGAACACATAGTTGTCTATGATGCCGTGGAGAAGTCCAAGAAGCAAAGCTAGCCGGCATGGTACCGCATTCTATGAAACCAACTCAAATATCCACCCAGGTGTCGATAACCTCCCAATGAAGGCTGGCAGTTTAAATACCCACGGCTGTAAGTGTGTTCAAGTGTCAGGTCTAAGGGCCGAGGGTGACATTTATCGCGATACTGACTAAATTCATTCTGGATGAGAGGTAAGGAGCGGGAATGGATTTTTGGATGAAGTTTTACGGTTCGCTTTTGGTGGGAATCGATTGGATAGAGGAGAGCGAACATGATCGAGTTATTGGCTGCAGGTACCGATAATGTTGTCGGGTATCGAATTAAAGGTAAAATCGATGCGGACGATTTTGACCGGATTGCGGCCTTCATCGAACAGCACCTGAAGACCCATGACAAACTGAGAGTCTTTGCAGAAATTGAGAGTATAGAAGGAATGTCATTGGAAGCTTTTCTAAAAGACTTGAAGTTTGGTTTCAAAAACTATAATCGGTTCGAGAAGGCTGCGGTTATAACGGACAAAGATTGGTTGCGCAAGATCGTAGAAATTGAAGACAAGCTGTTTCCTGGAACGGAAATGAAGTTTTTTCCGCTTGCGGAAAAAGAAGCAGCTATGGAATGGTTAGTGAACTGAGCGATTGTAGAACAAGGCTGTTCGGGTGTAAATTTGCTTGAAGGAGGGGCACAATGGCTAAAGAAACCTTAAGAGTAGTGGCAAGAATTGTGGCCAAAGCTGATAAGGTGGAAGATCTCAAATCGACTCTTAGTGGTTTGATTGCACCGACGCGTAAGGAAAAAGGATGTATATCCTACGAATTATTGCAGAACAAAGTGGATCCTGCTGATTTTACGTTCGTCGAAGAATGGGACGATGATGCATGCCTGGAGGCTCATCTCGAAACGGAGCATCTTAAGCAGGCTCTTGGAAGGTTTCCTGAATTGACGGCTGTTGCTCCCGACATCCGCCGTTACCATTTGATTGGTTAATCTGAAACGAACAGCCTTCAGCAGCCTGAAAACTGTGTCCCGATCCATGAAATCCAAAGAACGGGAAGGCAGGTTTCGGGCTGCTTTTTGTTAAAGGTTGCCTGAAATTGCTCTTTACGACGGATATCCTACTTCTTGGAGACCGTTTCGGGATACCTGCTTCGATTTTCCCGTCCAGTAAGTTTGGTAAGAATGGAACAATATGGCTGAGAATATCTTCGAATTACTCGATGAGTCGCAAGTGAAATTTGCCACGATCCTCTGGTGCGACAACGCTAACGTCATACGCGGCAAGGCTGTACACATCAATAGGCTCGACTCCTATCTGAAGCACGGGGTCGGCATTTCCGCGGCTCAGCAGGCCGTTCCGGTCATGTTTGATGCGCCTGCGCCCGCAAGCGGTCTGGGACCTGTCGGCGAAATTCGTCTGGTCCCCGCTCGAGAGACTCTTGTCGTGCTCCCTTATGCCCCGGGGCATGCACATTTTATTGGTGACATGGTAGCAAATGGCCATCCCTGGGATTGTTGTCCGCGCCACTTTTTGAAACGCATGATTGCCGAAGCGGAACAGGAAAACCTGGCCATCATGGCCGCCTTTGAAAATGAATTCTACTTGCTGCAGACTAACACGGATCAAGTGGTACCGGCCGACCGCACGCTGTTCGCCTCTACTCTATCCATGGAGTTGCAGCGTCAGGTAATCGACGCCATCTCCGATGCACTGGTTGGCCAGGGGATTGTAGTGGAACAGTACTATCCGGAATCGGGGCCGGGTCAGCAGGAAATTTCCATGCTTTACACTGATGCTCTCGGAGCAGCCGACCAACAGATTCGTTTCAGAGAAACAGTCCGTTCCGTCGCAAGGCACCACCAACTCCGAGCTTCATTTGTGCCCAAGCTATTTGCCGACCAGGCCGGCAGCGGCTGCCATCTGCACATCAGTTTGTGGAGAGACGCAAAGAATGTCGTTTATGATCCCGGCAATACGGGTCGACTTTCCAGTGTCGCCAATAACTTCATGGCCGGAATCCTTCACCACCTTCCCGCACTGATGGCATTGAGCACTCCCAGCACCAATTCATATCGTCGCATTCGCCCTCATTGTTGGAGCGGTGCCTTTCGCTGTTGGGGTTTCGACAATCGCGAGGCTGCCATTCGAGTCCCGACTTTTCCCGAACTTCCGAGCCCGACCCATTTCGAATTGAAAACCGTGGATGCTTCAGCGAATCCTTATCTCGCGCTAGGCGCGACTATCGCCGCGGGGCTTGATGGGGTCCGGCGCAACCTCGAGCTTGCAAAACCTGTCGATGTAGACCCTGGTAACATGGCGGAATCAGAACTTCGCGCTCGCGGCATCGACTTGCTGCCCCAGTCGCTTGGTGCGGCGCTGGAGCATCTGAGAAACAATGAGATTCTGCTGAATGCTCTCGGACCCAATCTTGCCAAAGCATTCATCGCAGTGCGCCAGATGGAGTGGGAGACTATGAAAGAGTGGGATCTCGAAAAAGAAGTGGAACTTTTGGTCGATCGTTATTGAAATTTCTGCTGGGAACACATACCTGCGATGGGTTGCTTTATGAATTAGCTGTTCCCGGGCTGCATTAATTCTTCCTGGTCAGATTGACGATTAACGAAAACCATTCGATTGGCAGTAACAACTATATGCGGAGAATGAACTCAGCACCGATATTCTCGCAAGCTCTCCGCTTAAAACATACGCGGACAAGCTTTGGCGGGAATCCAGGTCGTGGCCATCTTGGATTCCCGCTTGCGGATTGCGGGAATGACCATGTGAGGCTAATGTGGCAAAGTAGAATTAAAGTTTCTTCAACAAGAGGAGAAAATTAGGATGGATTCAACGGAACAACTGCTCAAGGAACTATCTGAAACGCATGGCATTCCCGGCTATGAGGCCGAGATTCGTTCCGTCGTGCGCCGTCATCTGCAGAACTCGGGCAGCATCGATCACGACCGTATCGGCAGCCTGGTTTGCCGTAGCGGGGAAGGCGGACCCCGGGTGATGCTAGCCGCTCATATGGATGAGATTGGTTTTATGGTAAAGCACATCACCGAGGAAGGGTGCCTCAAGTTCCTGCCCTTGGGCGGATGGTGGGATCAGGTGCTGCTTGGTCAAAGGGTGGTCATAAAAACGCACAAGGGCGATTTGCCGGGCGTGCTCGGCGCCAAGCCCCCTCATGTGCTGCCCCAGGAAGAACGCAAGAAAGTCGTCGAAGCAAAGGATATGTATATCGATATCGGAGTCACTTCGAAAGCGCAAGCAGAAGAGGCGGGAGTTCGTTTGGGGGATCCCGCGGTTCCCGATTCAACCTTTCAAACCACGATAAATAATAAGGTCTATATGGGAAAGGCCTTCGATGATAGGGTGGGAGTTGCGCTGCTGATCGAGTCGATGATGCATTTTTCGTCAAATTCTCATCCCAACGTTCTTTATGGGGCTGCAACGGTGATGGAAGAGGTCGGCTTGCGTGGAGCAAAAACCAGTGCAGACCTGGTCAACCCAGATGCTGCCATTATCCTGGAAGCGGACATATGCGGCGATGTACCCGGGATCAAGCCCGAAGAATCGAATGTCAAACTGGCGGGTGGACCAACGCTTGTGCTGTTGGAAGCAAGGATGATTCCCAACCTCAAATTCAGGGACCTGGTGATAAATGTTGCCGGTCAACTGGATATCCCTCTGCAATTTTCGGCTGGTCTCGGAGGATCAACCGACGGGGGGCAGATACATTTGCACGGCACAGGTGTTCCCACAGTCGTCATGGGTGTCCCGACCCGCCACATTCATAGCCATGTCGGCTTCATGCATCGTGATGATTATGATAGAGCGTTACGACTTTTGATTGCCCTGATTGAACGGCTCGACCAAACTACCGTAGCCGGCTTTTCCCAGTAGGATTTTAGCCTTGCCCGACAAGAATCGCCGACTTCCGGTATTAGACGGGTTCTTGGCCTTACTTTGAAAAGGAATACCGATATGCCGCCGGTATTGATTGTAGCGACGTTTTTTTGAATCTATTTGCTTTTGATTTAATGGAATCCAACAATGAACATAAAAATGCCAATCAAATTTCATGGTAATTACGTCTTGACCATACGCTCTGGAGATTCTCAATCGCGGGAGAGATGCCAGAAATTGACAGTTCGAGAGTTCATGGAGGAAGAGACATTGCGAGCCTCGGAAAAAGCGGAGAGCCGGGAAGTACCGACCCATCTGATCACATTCACTGATTTTGGGTGCAGACGCATCATAGAGGGCAAAATTAAACTGAATGAAGATGAAAGATTAGTTTTTCAAGTCGAGGATAAAGAGTATGAGTTTTCACCTTATCAACCGAATCGGGCGAAAAGCTAGCAGATCAGATTAGCGATGAAGCAACTTCTGATTGGCGAGGTATATCCATGGACGCAAGCAAGGTATTGGAAACTCTAAAAAAATGTGAGCTGTTTAGTCGCCTGTCTGAGAAGGAGATCGAGTCTATTGGCAGGAGTGCAATGATTGAAAAATTCAACGCAGGAGAAATCGTCTATGAACAAGGAAGCGTTGGCGACAATTTGTATATTTTGGCCGAAGGGCAGGTGTCGCTCGAAAGAAGCGTCTCTATTGGAAGAATGGGGAAGGCAAACGTTACCGTCTTTGTTCAACGAGAAACACCTTCTCGGCGGCTTATGGGATCGTGGAGCAGCTTGGTCGGTGAACGACACATACAGATGTGCACGGCCAAATGCGATCAGCCAACGACCTTGATACGGATTCCTTCCTCCGCGTTTGCTGATCTAATCGCTTCACTTCCGGAAGTAAGAATCAAGATATTAGAAAAGGTAGTGATAATGCTTCGTGAGCGCATAGCGAGTTCTTACGAAGTGTTGGAAACATTGTGATTCGGCAACTCCTGGTTCGGTGACAGAAATTGCTATCTTTCCGATATGCTCAGCTTTTGGTAGCTGTCCATTAGCCTGCCGGCGATGACTCCGGCAAGCCTTCTCATGATCAGAAGACCCTCGTGCGGATGCTGTTCGAATAATCTCAGCAGCCTTTCCCCATCGAGTTTCATCACCTTGCTGTCCATTGCGAATTCGGCTGAAGCAGTGTATTTTCTGGGCTCCACCAATGCCGACCAACCGAATATGGAACCCGGTTCTGTGATGGGAAAAACGACTTTCTTCTCTCCTTCCACGATAATAGCTAACTGACCGTCCTCCAAAAGATAGAGGTAGTCCGCATCCTCACCTTGCCGAAAAAGGACTTGTTCTGCAGAATAGTTTTCTTCAACAGCAAATCCAGCAATTTCGTTGATGATGTGAGAAGGGATTCTTTCAAAAAGCTCTAATTCTTGGATGTACATAGCAGTTCTCCTTTCTTCTAACTGGTTGCTCATCCCCAAAGTAGATTGAGGGTCTTGACGCTCAGGGAGCAACGATTCCCACTTTTAACAGGTTATAACTGTTGTAATGCTGGCATACAAGTTAGAAAACTTGTATGATCAATACCCTTTGCTCCTCGTCATTCCGAGTGAAGCGAGGAATCTTCAGTGTTATGCATACCTACAAAAGATTCCTCGCTTTGCTCGAATTGACACTACAAAACGAAAATCTCGTTCTAGCAATGCTTATATGAGACAAAAAATAACAAAGGAGGTTCAGTTTTGGCAAATACATCATTTTACGATTTGGTTATTCTAGGGGGTGGACCGGCCGGCCTTACTGCGGGGATTTATGCGATGCGGGCAGCTTTGAAGACTGCTCTTGTCGAAAAAGGACTGGCCGGCGGTCAGGTTGCCAACTCCGACAGTGTGGAGAATTATCCCGGTTTTGAGTACATAACCGGTTTCGATTTATCCCAGAAATTTCTGAATCACGCCAAATCCTATGAGCTCGAAGTGTTCCAGCAGGAAGTTGTGGAAATACGGCCGGGGCTGGATCATCATTCCGTACGTCTTTCGAATGGAAATTTTTTGGATGCACATGCACTGATCCTGGCAATGGGAGGCAGTCCCCTAAAGCTTGGAGTTCCAGGGGAAGACAAATATTATGGTAAAGGAGTTTCGTACTGTGCCACTTGCGACGGTTTCTTTTTTAGGAATAAGACAGTGGTTGTGGTAGGAGGCGGGGATACGGCCATGGAGGAAGCCCTCTACCTGGCGAAATTGTGTAAGCAGGTTTATGTGGTCCATCGACGTGATGCGTTGCGAGCCAGCAGGATTTTGCAGCAGCGGGTGTTTGGAGAATGTAAGATTGAGGTGCTCTGGAATACCGTTGTCACTGAGATCAAGGCAAACGATGACGGGGTCTGTGCGGTGGATCTGAGTAACACAAGAACGGCCGAAACCAGACAACTGCCAATTGATGGAGTATTTATCTTTATAGGCTTTTCACCCAACAATACGCTCGTTCCTGCAGGAATAGCAAAGGATGCGGACGGCTACGTTGTGACCGATGAAAAATGTGAAACCAGGATTCCCGGAATTTATGTCGTTGGAGATTTACGTCAGAAATACGCCAGGCAGATCGTGATTGCGGCGGCAGATGGTTGCACAGCGGCCCTGGCAGCGGCTCACTACGTCGAAGAAAAAAAAGCGTCATCGGATACGTGCCGGCTTCCTGAGTAGGTCCGGTTGGACCTCTTTCGGCGGCGATGTTCATGATTTGCCGGCCCCTATCTTCCCCTTGATGCGTTTGAGGCGAAAAATGTCCTCCTGTTCCTGCTGGTCGAGTACCTGTTCGATATGGCGTATCTGCGATCGAATGCCTGGGATGACCGCCTGCTCGAGCGCGTTCACGCGGCGGGCGGTTTTCTTGATCTCCTCTCCAATGCGGCGTAGTCGCGATTCCGTGTTCGCCATCCGGATGAGTGCCCGTGAGAGCTTTTTGAATGAGGCCTGTGCGGCCACGGTTCTTCCCCCTAATGCTATAGGACTGGCTGCGGGGCCGTGAGGCCAGTCCACACTTAAACGAGGCACCCGAGTGCCCCAGATGTTCCTGAACTCTACCTCTGCACTGGAAATGAGCGGTTCGCTCAAGGAGACAGCTTCAACCGTCTGCGGGCCATCGAAGGATTTTGCCGGCAACAGCGCTTCATGCGCTTCCCTGGCAAAAGTATTTAATTCTTTGCGGGCCTCGATCGTCTCGCGCACCAGAGCAAAAAATTCCCTTACCAGTGCATCCCGCTTCTTCTGCAGCAGGTCTACGCCCCTGGAGGCCAACGCGAATTGGCTGCGACGAGTGAGCAAATTCATTCGGGTTGGGCTTGTCTCGATCATTGCAACTCCTTTAGAATTTCTCTTGAGTCGTCCAGAATTCCCTCAATTTTGCACCGTAATATTTGCCGATATGATCAGAGGATATGCGCTTTAACTCCGACGCAGGCAGTATGGACAGCAGTGCCCATGCAAGTTCCAGTGATTCTTCGAGATCTCGGTTCTGCCGGCCTTGATGGATGAACTCCTTTTCGAAGGAGTCCGCAAACTTCAAATAACTCTGATCGTTTTCGGTCAAGGCATCCTCGCCAATGATTGCGACCAGTTTTCGAATGTCCACACCATTGGCGTAGGCGGCGAAGAGCTGGTCGGAGAGCTGCTTGTGATCCTCCCGCGTCTTGCCTTTTCCGATCGCGCTATTGGCCAGTCTTGACAGAGAAGGAAGCGGGTCGATCGGTGGGAAGGCGCCTTTGCGATTCAGCTCGTTTGTGAGTTGGATCTGCCCCTCGGTAATGTATCCGGTCAGGTCCGGGATTGGATGGGTGCGGTCTCCACCGGGCATTGAGAGGATCGGAATCTGAGTCACGGAACCGGAGCTCCCGGCGATCAAACCGGCGCGCTCATAGATAGTGGAAAGGTCGGTGTACATGTATCCGGGGTAGCCGCGGCGGCCTGGAATCTCCCCCCGCGAAGCCCCCACTTCACGCAGAGCCTCGCAGTAGTTGGTCATATCCGTCAGGATCACAAGGACGTGGTAGCCGTGTTCGTAGGCGAGGTGTTCGGCTGCCGTCAGAGCCATGCGAGGTGTCAGAATGCGCTCGATCGTTGGGTCATCCGCCTTGTTGAGGAAAAGAACCGAACGTGAAAGAGCGCCGGTCTCCTCGAACTCATTTATGAAATAGCTTACCTCTCGTTGCGTCACTCCCATGGTTGCAAAGACCACCGCGAAGGTACCTTTTTCACCGGGCACCATGGCCTGACGCGCAATCTGCGCCGCGAGCTCATTGGCGGGAAGACCGGGCGATGAGAAAATGGGAAGCTTCTGTCCCCTGACCAGGGTGTTCATGATATCGATGGTTGAAATGCCGGTCTGGATAAACTCTACGGGTTTGCGCCGTGCTACCGGGTTGATCGGCATCCCGGCGATGGCGATGCGCTGCTCGGGAATTACCGGAGGCAGCCGGTCGATCGGCTTGCCGATGCCGCTGAAGCGGCGTCCAAGCATGTCTTTGGATACTCCCAGCCGTGCAACATTTTCCACAAGGCTGACGGAGGTGCGAGCCAGGTCCAGCCCGGCGGTTTCTTCAAAGACCTGAATTACGGCGTATTCTTCAGAGACTTCGATCACTTGGCCGCTGCGTATGCGGCCGCTGCCGTCCTTTATATCGACGATGGCGTTATATGCAAGGTCGCCGGCATTCTCCACAAACAACAGTGGGCCGGAGATGTAGCTCAGCGACTTGTATTCCCTTTTTAGAAGATCCATGGTCCCTTCCTTCAATCCTTTTGCCGGAATGCTTTGCCTATGTCGGAAAGCACCTCTTCGAGGTAGCTTTGAAAATCCGCATCTGCAATGGTGCGTGCACGGGAAATTTTCTCCAATAAGGGATTTTGAATGACTTCATCGATGGGAACACCGGCTTTAAGGGCCTTTTCAGCCTTATCCTTGAAATCCGTCATCATCCGCATCATCCCGTGGGCCTTTGTCATGGAGCAGTAAGCATCGTTTTCGTCGAAGGCGTTTTGCTGAAGGAAGCCCTCACGGATGATGCGGCCGATTTCGATCACCAGGCGTTCGTGATCCTGAAGAGCGTCCGGGCCCACCAACTGAACCATTTCCTGCAGGGATGCCTCCTGTTGCAGCAGTTGGCTGATTCTGTCCCGTAATTCCGGATAGTTCGTATCCACATTTTCCCGATACCAGCGGTCCAGGAGATGCATATACAATGAATAAGAGCCGTTCCAGTTGATTGCAGGAAAGTGACGGCGGTAAGCCAGTGATGCGTCCAACTGCCAGAATGCTCCCGAGATGCGCAGGGTGGACTGCGTGACGGGTTCGGACATGTCGCCGCCCGCAGGTGAAACCGCTCCCACTATTGAAACCGCGCCGCGTTCTCCAGCCAATGTGGTGACCAAACCCGCCCGCTCGTAGAACGCTGCCAGACGAGCTGAGAGGTAAGGGGGATAGCCTTCCTCGGCAGGCATTTCCTCCAGTCGCGAAGAGATTTCTCGCAGCGCTTCGGCCCAGCGACTGGTGGAGTCCGCCATCAATGCAACCATGTATCCCTGGTCGCGAAAATATTCGGCCAGCGTCACACCCACATAAATGCTGGCCTCCCGTGCGGCTACGGGCATGTTTGAAGTGTTTGCAATCAGTACGGTACGGTTCATCAATGGTTCGCCGGTTCTGGGGTCTTCCAGTTCCGGAAACTCAATGAGTACATCGGTCATTTCATTGCCGCGTTCCCCGCATCCCACGTAAATGACGATATCGGCGTTGGACCACTTTGCTAAGGACTGCTGGGTCACGGTTTTGCCGGAGCCAAAAGGTCCCGGAATTGCCGCGTTTCCGCCCATGGCGATGGGGAATAGCACGTCCAAAATCCGCATGCCGGTGAGGAATGGCGCTTTCGGGTGGAGTTTTTCCTGAACCGGGCGGGCATACCTAACAGGCCAGATTTGCATCATCTTCAACTCGCTGCCGTCTTCCAGTTCTATCACCGGTTCTTCCACAGTGTATTCGCCTGGCTCCTTTACCCGTTTGACAATGCCCTTTGCCGCAGGAGGAGACATGATCTTATGGGTAAAGCGGAATTCCTGCGCAGTACCGATGACCATACCGCCGGAAATCCGGTCGCCGATTTTTACCGCGGGTTTCCATTCCCACTCTTTCAGCCGGTCCAGAGCCGCTGCCTCCACTCCACGGGATATGAAGTCCCCGGTTTTCTCCCTGATCTTGTAGAGTGGGCGCTGAATCCCATCATAGACGGAATTCAACAGCCCCGGGCCAAGTTCTACGGCGAGGGGCACGCCCGTTGAGACAACCGGCTGGCCTACCATTAGACCGGAGGTGTCCTCATAGACCTGAATAAATGCGGTGTCCGCGCTGAGCCGGATAATTTCACCAACCAGTCCCTCCTCGCCCACTTTCACAATGTCGTACATGCGGGCACCCAGCATCCCCTTGGCGATAACGGCCGGACCTGCGATTTTGCGGACGGTTCCGCGGATCATTTTTTCTCCTTGCTCACGGCTTCAGTTTAACCCCATAGCCGATGGTTTTGATAATCAGTCGTTGCATATATTCTTCGGCTTCTTCAACCTGGTCTGCCATAGCGGAAGGCAGCGAAGGAATCACCAGCAGGATCGGGAGATCGCGGCTTCGCATCTCTTTCTTCACGGCCTGGTAAGGGTCCGGCAATAGATCCTCATTTACCGCGATCAATGCATAGATGCCTTGTTCGATCAGTCCGACCAGCACCTCCCTTGCAGCGGTTGCGTCATTTGCCACGGCTGCTTCCAGGCCGGCCAGGCGATATCCGGCGGCTGATTCAGGGTCTGTTAGGACTGCTATCTTCATTCGCAGAATAGCTCCTGTTCAATAGAACGGGAGGGCAAATCGAAATAAGCCCGTCTGGCCAACAATCGAATCCGCCCGGCTTCCCACTGTTTGCGCTGAATATAGTCAATGGCCAGCCCCGCCCCCAAAACATCCTTAGAGCATTCACCGGCCTTTGCCAACAGGATGCAGCGCAGCCCCCGTTCAAGCTCCAAAAGCTCTTTCACTTCTGCCACTTGATCAAAATCTGTACCCCCCAACTGCTCGAGAGCTGCCAGGTCTCCTTCCGCCAGTCGCAGAAACAAGGGGAGGCCTACATGTCTGCCCCCCTTCAGGAAAAAAGGTTCCGTCGGGTCTTTGAAGCCAATTGTAAAAAGCTTGAGACCGGTCGCAAGATTCTGTGCGTCAATTTCGAAAACCATAAAATCGGCAAGATAAGGTTGATACAACTCCCGAGCCCGGCGCATTATCGCCTGGTAAAATGTTCGGTCGAGAATCATCTCCATCTCGGATAGTTCGCGGGCTGCCGATGAGGCCTCGCGCAGGGCCTTAGCAAGAGGATGCTTTGGCAGCGAAAACACTTGCGAGAGGGAAGCGGCATCGGCAGAGTCAAGCAGAATTTTATAGAGGGTTTGGGGAAGGGTGCCGGTCCCAAGATGGCCCATGATTTCTTCATTTGACCATCCGGCTTTCTTCCCTTGAAGAATGGTTCTCACGTTGGCCAGGTCGGTTCGCATTAACAGCAGACTCAAGGATTCCTGCGCCTCGCCCGCAACGAGATGGGGCAGATCCGCCACAGTGCGATTTAAGTGGAGGGTTACGGCGCGGTCAATGTCTGCCAGAGTGTCTCCGGCGAGGTCCGGGCCGTAGATGCTTTCGCCCAGTATCTTTACCAATTCCGCAAAACTCAATTTCAATGCTTCGCGGAAAAAACCCTCGTGCAGCAACTGGCTCCGCCTTACATGGATGCGGGCATTTAAATAGCCAAAGTCGTCAGTCAATCGTAGTCTCTTATTCCCAAAGCAGCTTTGCGACGCTGGAAGCCAGCGTGTCCCATGCACGATTAAGGCGTTCGGGCAGGGTGTTCTCCACACTTTTGCCGTGGCCGCTTATAACCCTCACCCCGCATCGAATTTCGGGATCTGTGAGCAATTCTAGCCCCTTTTGCATCGCCCAGTCACTGAGCTTTTCCGCATCGCTCGGGTTTACAACCACGGCTTCCGCCGCTTTCAGCGAGTTTTCAGCTTCCACGGCGAGAGCCTCCAGTATCTTACCGTAGTCGGGTTTGGAAGGAATTTCTTCTATGGTGTTCAGGGCTTTTTGTTTCACTTGTTCCATTACCTGGCCTCTTGCCCGTGTGCGGGCGATGGCGATGGCGAGTTCGGCGGCGCTTTGCTCTCTTCGAACAGCAGTGTGCAGCTGTGCTTCTGTTTTCTTACGATGGGCCGCTAGCCGGGCAGATGCATCACTTTCAGCCTGTTGGACGATTTTCTTGCTCTTCGTCTCGGCCTCGGCCAGGATCTCATCGATTTCCGCAAGCACCTTTTCTTGCAGGATGTCTCCCAGCTTAGACATCACATCCGTCCAAGCAGAATGAAGGCAATCACCAACCCGAAGATTACCAGGGTTTCGGGAAGCAGGAAAAAGATGAGGGCCAGACCCAGGGATTCGGGTTTTTCCACCGCACTGCCGAGGCCCGCTGCGCCAATGCGGGCTTGCGCTATGCCCGTTCCCAGTGCGCTCAATCCGACGGCCAGCCCCATCCCAATGGCGATCAGTCCCTTGTTCGAGCTGCCGCCCACTTCATTGGCAACTCCGGTCTGCTGAGCGAACGCCGAAGTGCACAACAGCAGGAACCCCAAAATGAGCAGAATCTTGATCTTCATCATCTCTCCTTTTTCAAAACGCTTTGCCCTTGACGATTGCACAGGAACATTCTGGGCAACTCATACATCATAATGATCCGCCGATAAACTTAAACGGCCGATACGGTCTGCCGCTCGATGTGTAGAAGTCAAACTTGGTAAAAAATTCAACCCAAATGAGTCGTATGGGTTGGAGGACGTGACTCACCGTAAGCAGCACAAGGAGAACTGCGTGAATCAAAAGGGCCATCAGTATGCCGAATAACAGACCCGCAATCATTCCCGCCACCCCAAACAGATGAAAGAGCGCAAATCCGACGTTCGTGGAAAGGTTGGCCAGAATGGCCGATGCCAATCCCACTGCATAGATACGGATGTAGCTCAGGATGTGACCTCCTTGAGTCGGGAGTTCGGCGATCATGAGGGGCATCCTTGCGCGAACCACGCCCAACAAAAACACGGCGGCACAGCCCAGAGTCGGGACAACCAGCCACAGCCCGAAGTCTCGGGACATAAAAGCGTAGGAGAATAAGACCAAGGCCGCTACGCCGCCCAAATAACCGCTGGCCTCCCAGAAGTGTTTCTTTTCGGCTGTTCGGTGAGCAAATATCGCTTTGAGGTAAAAGCCGTGCAGCACCTGGAAGACGCCGAATCCAATTGAAACCAGGATCAACATGTTGGCGGTGGTCGCGGTATCGGTGCGGAGAATCAGCACCGGGATCAAAGCGGAGCCCGGCGTCGTACCAAAAAATCCCAGTCTCTGGAGCAGATCGCCGAAGAATTCTCCATAAACAAAGCCCCATACTATCGTCCATGCGATCATTGGCTTCATGATACCCACCAATCGACCGACCGCCTCCGGTGAAAGCCGCATCTTAAAGAAATCGATTTTCAAGGTCCGGTTGTGCTTAACGTAGGTCGAAAGATAGTGAGCAACTCCGGCAAAAATCAGGCCATAGCCAATATCGCCCACGATCATCCCAAACCATAAAGGAAACAAAACGGCTATGATCCAGGTCGGGTCCCAGCTGTCGTAGCGGGGAGTATTCAGGAAGGAAATCAAGGACTCGAAAGGCCTGACCCATCTCGGATTTGCCAGTGTAACCGGAATCTGAGCTGCTTCGCCGTGTTCGTCCACCGGTTCGAAAGTATGGATCGTTTGCCCCTCATATCGATTCATTATTTTGAGCACTTGGCTCTTGAGAGCAATAGGAATCCAGCCAAACAGCACGAAACCGTAACGGCCGGAACTCATCTCTTTGAGGGTCCGGAGGCGGAGGGTTTCGTTTTTTGCACGGTTCCACAGCTCCTTCAGTGTCCAGTCCCCCTCCTGGATCAGACGCTGAAGTTCTTTATCCAGGGCGCCCATTTCCAGCGGGACAAGCTCTGATCTTTCCGTTAGCCTCAGAGCCAGCGCCCTTAGGTTCATCCGAGCATAATCGCGGGGCCTTGGAAGCTCACCTAAACCCTGGTGACCGAGGACCCCCCGCGCTTCATCCGCATCTTGCTTCAACACCACGATTAACGCTGCAATTCGTCCACTCATGGGCTTTTCAACCAAAACGAAACGGCCGTCGAGTGCCGAAGTCATTTCCTGCTTCAACAGTGCCAGGTCCTCTCTTTTTTCGATGAGAAAAGGGAGAACCGCAAGTCGCGGGCTGTCGTCGAGTCCTTGTGCAGCCTCGGCCAGCTGCTCCACAACCCCACGATACTGGCCGATCAGTTCGAGTTCCTCTCTGAGCTGATCCCGCCTTTCCACTAATCCGGCTGAGAGCTGTTCGTAGGGTAAGCCTATGCTTTCCGCTTTCTCCACATCGCTTTGGAAGGGCTTTACAGCTGGATCCGGTTCCAGGCCGAGCAGCCTCAGTGTATGATCGGCCGATGTTGCAACAGCTTCCCATCTTCTCAGTCGAATCTCTTCTTCGGAGCTCAGTTGATATTGGCCGAGCCGATTCCCGGAAAGTGGATCGATTTGCACGACTCCGCTACGCTGCAAGTCAAGCAAGATGGTTTCAGCGAGACTTTTGGGTCCTGCAATGAAAAGCTTTTCCATTCGCGCGATCACGGCAGCACCTTTGAAACAATGAAGTCGACCGCCCGATAGATGTTGATCGAAGCCTGTTCGCGTATTTCATGAGCCTCCTGTTCGGCGCTCGCCTCTGTTTCTTCGGCAATCCTTGCGCTTTCTTCGGCCACTCGAGTCCGCATCAAGTCATCCATCCGGCGGATTTGGGCTTCGGCTTCGGCCACCAGACGTTTGCTCTCTTCCTGCGTTTCCTCGATTCTTAGTTCGGCAGACCGGCGAGCTTCCGAGAGTTTTTCGGCGAGTTGGCGCTCGATCTCGGCTATGTTTTTCACCAACTCAATCCCTTCCATCATCCCTCTCTTATTCCCTTATGCTGCAGCGTTCTTTCGAGGCGGCAGGTGGTATGGACCGATAAGCTTTCTCGTCCTAGTCGCCAATTCGCTGATCTCAACTGGCAATAAAGTAAACACATAATCTTGATATTCAAGACACGTCGCCAACCACCGGCTTGCTGTCCACGCAGTGGAAAGCTTCACCGGTCACGCGCCAAAAAGCTTTAACAAAACAAACGCGTCGTCCCGCGCGGTCCGGTGGCAGCAGACGTTCGACGATTAACTTCAAGCGTTTAGATAGACAGCGGAAGTGTCAAAGGCTCCTTCCGGTGTTCCCTCCCAGTTTCCGCTGTCAAAGATGCAGGGCTCATAGGTCTCGTGACTGTAGGTGTAGAATGCCATTGACCATCGATCCTCGTCGCCGAAGTATCGGAGCCGACATAGGTGTGTCGGTGTATCGCGCAACCGCTCAATGTGCTCTTCACGGGATTCACCGTAAAGGTTAGGATCGTAGTCTTCGGGCACATAAGGTTCTATGTAGGCGTCGATGTAGCAGAACTGCCCCCGGAACCGTACTTCGATTCGGTTGTATTTCCCAGCATAGTGCTTCTCCGCATGCTCCAGGATACGTTGACGTAACCGGGGTTGTATCTTCCGCGGAATCTTAACGCCTCCGGATTGGGGATCGTAGACCCACATTTTTCTTGGCATGTGCGTATTCCTCTTCTCCATGTCGAACAATGAATTCAGCGAATCGGCCGGACTGGCTGGGAGCAGCGGAAAGTGGTTCTGACTCTCGATGCACCACCGAACCGTTCAACGCTCCGCAAAGGGTCCCGAAACCGGCGACTCCGCTTTTTCCGTAAGCCATCATCTCTATGGGTATGCTGTTATACGGATGACCGTTGCGGACTGCAAGCTGACCCAGCAGCCCATTGAAGGCCCCGTAGCAGCATCCGCCTTGGTAATATCCTCGGTAAGCCATATCTCTAGCCAGATCGACATCCAACTTGTGAGGTTTCCAGGGAAATGTAGATTTCCGCTCGGTTGAAGATGAAGCCATACCACTTTGAGTTAGCTTGGTTAAGCCCAGCACCCCGCCGATT
>Ga0210125_1000096_pt1 | contig 16243 bp, 10 predicted proteins | sample RushMan_CattailN_FD_185555 | JGI IMG/M metagenome (GOLD analysis project Ga0210125, IMG submission 185555) | Wetland microbial communities from San Francisco Bay, California, USA, that impact long-term carbon sequestration -... | ecosystem: Environmental > Aquatic > Marine > Wetlands ...
CTTTTAGGGTGAAATGGATTTGGCGGAAAGTCCCTACTTTACTGCATGAAAAAGGCACAAGAATTGCTCATTAAATTACGTGAGGCATGTTCGTAGCCAAACAACTGAACCTTCGAACCAATTTTAGAAGAACCGCCTTGTCGCCAAAGCATGCCCCCGTGCTAGCACGATCCGCTTTCAAGGAGTAGCGGCCATGCTCTTCGTAAGGTCTTATTTCAAAGATATCCTTATCCACTCCCTGGCGACCGTCTTCCTGTGTTTTCCTTTGCAACTGCCCGCTACATCCGCAGCAAAGCCGACGGCTTATGTCGGCTCACAGGCATGCCAGCCTTGTCACGAAAGAGAATATCGAGCCTTCACCACTTACGCTAAGAAAAGCTCTTCCTACCAAAGCATTGTGAGGCTCAAGAAGGAACTGACAGACGATGAAATTCGGGGCTGCTATGTGTGTCATACCACTGGTTATGGCAAACCGGGTGGTTTCGTTAGCGAGGCATCGACACCACATTTGAAAAATGCCGGCTGCGAAGTGTGCCACGGACCGGGTGAAGTCCATGTCAAAACTCAAGCCCCTGCCGACATTAAAGGGCACCCGACTGAGCACGACTGCGAAACTTGCCACATATCCGAGAGGGTTAGAGCTTTCAGGTACAAACCTTTGATTCGCGGGGGAGCTCATTAATAGCAGGGAGAGCTCAATCAGGAGCAAGCTATGGTCGGAATCTTTAAGAAGCGTCTTGCGAATAAAATTCTGATCGTCATAATCGCCGCAATCATTCTGATCATGGGGGCGGAAATCGCGGTTCGAATATACTTTGGCACGATAGACCGAATTGAATTGATTAACATTGCCGCCTGGGAGTTGGCTGCTTCAACTTATGCAGGGATGAAACACCCCATGGCGGTTGGAGACGCCAAAGCCATCGTTCAGCAAATGGCCGATATCAAAGAGACGGCCAAAGATGTGCAAGTACATATCTGTGATTTTGAGCAAGAAATCATTTATTCAACAGACAAAGACAAGCTAAACACGAGACTTTCAAACTACATAAACAACCCGGCCGCCGCACAGACTTTGAGCCGGATATTGGCGTCCGGCCTCAGCCCGGAAAGACTTTTTGAAGACAAGGTTGCAGGAGAAAGGCGCATCCTTTACTTTTATCCGATCTTGAACCAACCCGATTGTTATCATTGTCACGGCAGTTCCAGAAAAGTTCTTGGCAGCATGGCCATATCCATGAGCGTTGAAAGAGCTTATGAAACGGTAGCTGCTCAACGAAACCGTACCGTATTGCTAACCATATTTGGAGTGTCATTTGTAATTTTGGTTACCTACCTAACTGTAAATAGATTCATTCGACGCCCTGTGCAGCAGCTGGTACATGAGGCAAAAAGGCTTGCGGAAGGCGATATGTCGGTGAAAACCGAAGTAAAAACAGAGGACGAAATAGGTGTCCTGGGCACTGCATTCAACTACATGGTGGACTGCATCTCCTCGGCAAGACAGACTTTGGAGGAAGAAGTAGCCAGAAAGACCGACCTGCTGGAGGAGAGGACAAGGCTTATCACTCTTCTTGAAAAAGCAAACCGGGAGCTCAGGAATCTGGACCAGCTTAAGTCAACTTTTCTTGCCAACATGTCCCACGAGCTCCGCACTCCAATGAATTCGATAATTGGCTACACGGACCTGCTGATAGACGGCGTAGATGGCCCCGTCAACGAAGAGCAGGAACGGAGCCTGCATAAGATTGCATCCAATTCCAGATACCTTCTGCAACTGATCAACGATATTCTTGATATATCGAAAATTGAGTCCGGTAAAACGCAATTAAACCCCAAGGAACTGGACATCGTGTGGTTAGTCCAAACGGTCACTGAAACGATTGAACCGCTGTTAAAACAAAAGCGACTCAACTTGCGACAGAGCTTTGATGAGAGAGTTGCCAGGGTTTATGGAGACGAAGACGCTATCAGACAAATTCTTATGAACCTTTTGTCCAACGCTGTAAAGTTTACTGAAAAAGGTGCGGTAAGCATCAGCGCGAAACCCTCCGGCAGGGGAATCGAACCGGGACAGTCTCCAATTTTTGCCGAGGTTTGCGTGGAGGATACCGGCATCGGCATCAAGGAACAGGATTTGGGCATGATTTTCGACAAATTCGTGCAAGTGGACCTGACAACCGTACGGCAGCCCGAGGGCACCGGTCTCGGTCTCAGTATCGCCAGAGCGTTGGTCGCATTACACAAGGGGATGATCTGGGCGACCAGCGACTATGGAAAAGGAAGCCGCTTTTGTTTCACCATTCCGCTATCGCGAGAAATTCTTGATGGCTCCCGGGAACCGATTATCGAGCCGAGAATGGCTGGCGCATTGGCGGACTATTTTGGAAAGCCGATGGAAAAATTCTTGCTGGAGCCCGAATACGCCGGAAGAAAGATAAGATGCTGGCATTACGTGCGCTGCGGACAGCCGAGCTGCCCGGCATACGGTAGTGAAGAAAGCCGTTGCTGGCTGATTTTGGGCACTCACTGCGCGGGATTGAAAATTGCCAGCTATCCCGAGAAAGTCGACTTTTGTAAGGGCTGCGAATTAATAGAAAATATTATGCTGAAATCGGATGAACCATCGGTTTCCGGTAAAGACGACGAGCCGATCTCGCAACGATCTCCGCAAAAGGTTGTGCTGGCCATCGATGACAATCCTGACGGGATCGATATCATAAGGAAATACCTGGGGGACGAATATACCGTTATCGGTCTGCTGTCGGGTGAAGACGCTGTGGAAAAAGCCAAGGCCCTCAATCCTAAGGCTATAACTCTGGATATTTTGATGCCGGAAATGGATGGGTGGCAGGTACTTCAAAATCTCAAGAAGACGCCTGAGACGCAGGATATTCCTGTGATCATCGTTTCCATTCTGGATGACAAGAGGCTGGGCTTTAGCCTGGGCGCAACAGAATACATTGTAAAACCAATTGCAAAGAATATTCTGTTAAAAAAGTTACACAACCTGGAAATGGAAACACCAATCACACGCATCTTGGTTGCCGACAATGAGGTCGAGAGTGTGCGGCAGGTGGGAAAGATCCTCAAGGACTCAAAATACGAGGTGTTGACCAGCTATAACAGTGAGGATGCCATAAGACTGATAAAGGATTTTAGACCGCAGCTTGTGGTCTTGAGCCTCACGATGCCCCAGGTGAGTGGATTGGACGTCATAGAGTTTCTTCAAATTGATAAGGAAGCAAAGGAGCTGCCATTGATCATTCTTACATCTCAGGATCTCACAGCTCCTCAGATGGATGCATTGAACGGTAGGATTCAGGCCATACTCAACAAGGGAGTGCTTAGTGAAGAGGATCTTGTGGATAGTCTCAAGAAGGCCATCTCCAAGCTAAAGAACGATACGGACAATCAGGAGTGAAGCGGTGGTTGAAGAGACCCGGAAAAAGATACTGATAGTGGATGATAACGAGGACAGCCGCGATCTGACTGCAAAAGTCCTCAAACGGTTTGGATACCAGATTGTTGAAGCAATCGACGGCGAAGACGCTCTGACAAAGGCTTTCAGCGAGATGCCGGATCTGATCCTGATGGATCGGTCTTTGCCCAAGATGGACGGTCTGGAGGTCACCAGAAGACTGAAAAGAGATGCCTTCACCAAGCATATAATCATCCTTGCTCTGACCGCCCATGCCATGCGGGGAGACAGGGAAAAAGCAATCGAGGCGGGCTGCGAAGGATATATTTCCAAACCTATCGATGTTCGTAAGCTACCGGAAGAAGTCAAAGCTTATCTGGAGGGAGAGCACGGGAGCATCCACAGTGGAGAAAAGAATTAGGGTTTTGATTGCAGACGATGCTCTGGACACTGTTGAGCTTCTAAAGAAAAGGTTGCGTTTCGAGGGCTATGAGACCATAGAGGCCTACGACGGAGAGCAGTGCCTCGAACAGGCAGTTAAGCGCAACCCGGACTTGATCATCCTCGACGTCATGATGCCTAAGATGGATGGCTTCGAAGTATGCCGGAGGCTTAAAGCTAACAGAAGCACCGCCTACATCCCTGTTCTCATGCTCACCGCCAAAGGAGAAGTCGAAGACAAAATAAAGGGTCTCGGTGTTGGAGCGCACGATTATGTGCCCAAGCCATTTGACTACAAGGAACTTTCCGCCAGGATCAAATCTCTCCTCGCAATCAAATCGGCCAGAGAGAAACTGGTGCAGGAGGAGAAATCCGAAGCCCTAGACCATATGATGGATGAGCTTGCCCACGAACTTAGAAACCCGCTCACATCGATCGGCGGCTTTGCCAGAAGAGTATTTGACAACCTGGCAGAGGAAGACCCAAATAGAGAATATGTCAAAATAATACTTAAGGAGGTGGCAAGGCTCGAAAAGATGGTGAGACACCTCGTTGAACTCAAGACCACGGCCATAACCTACAAAGAGCCAACAAACCTCAATGACTTGATTCTGGAGGTTTTAAAGGAGTTCGAGCAGGAGTGCTCCGCAAAGGCCATAGAAATGAGAATTGAGTTGTCAGAGCGTCTCCCGCTTCTGCCCTTGGATAAAGAGCACTTCAAGCTGGCCATCAAACAGATCATAGAAAATTCCATCGAAGCGTTGCAGGGAATGTCAAATAAAATCATCCACATTCGCAGTACAATCGAACACGACCGGGTTGAAATGCACATATTGGATACAGGCAAAGGAATACCTAAAGATAAGATCAAAAACATTTTCGATCCGTTCTTCACTTCCAAGACATCAGGGCCGGGCTTGGGGCTGACCATCGCGCTGAAGATCATTCAGGAACATCAGGGGACCATTTCCGTAATCAGCGAACCGGGAGAAGGCGCACTTGTCGTCATAAAGCTGCCCATAAGAAGGCCTCAGGATCAATCAATCGCTGGGTAAACACTTAACTTGTTAAAAAGAGTAGAGATCTTCGTGCCTCCAAAACATTGGGGGCAAAATCGGAGAAGCGGAGATGCAACGATGGAACGGGAAAAGAAAAACATACTCGTTGCCGTAGACGGTTCACAGCAATCTTTTGAAGCCGTCCGCTACGCCGCGTTGATGCTGCCAAAAGGGCAGGCAAGAATTCATCTTTTCCACGTGCTGAATTTGATTCCCAATAACTTCTGGGACTTGGAAGATAGAATCGAGTCCTTCGATCAGAGTGCGGATCTTGAAACTTGGCAAAAGCAGCAGAAGAAACGGATCGATCTATTTACGCAAGAATCGAAGCAGTTGCTGCTGCAGCATGGGTTTTCTGAACAAGCTATCGCCGTGTCCGTTAATGAACGCCAGGTGGGAATTGCACGTGATATTATGCGCCAAGCACTCAAGGGCTACCACGCGTTGGTAATGGGACGTCATGGAATGGGTAATTTGAAAGGCCTCCTGTTTGGAAGCACGACCAATAAACTGATCACCCATTTTCAACAAGTTCCATTGTGGGTCGTTGGAGGAAGCCCCAGTCCAGACAAGATCTTAATCGCCATGGACGCGTCCGATGGAGCGATGCGGGCAATGGAATACGTGGTGGACATATTTGGTGACAACCATCCGGAGTTGTTATTGTTTCACGTCACACGAGGGCTTGATCCGCCTCAGACCGAATACGAATGGCCGGCCGTATTCCATGCGGACGGCTACTGGCTGAAAAAAGCCGAAAAAGAGTTTAGCTTGGCTGAAAAAAGAATGAAAACACTTTTCAGACGAAGCGTTAGGAGGCTGGAGGAAAAAGGCGCGGATGTCAGCCGGATAAACACCAAAATTGTTCCGGGAGTATACAGTCGTGCAGGAGCCATCTTCGGGGAAGCTTTAGAGGGAGGTTATGGTACCATTGTAGTAGGCAGAAGGGGACTCTCGCGGGTAGAGGAATTTGTCATGGGCCGAGTCAGCAGTAAGGTTCTCCAGTTGGCGGAAGAAATGGCCGTATGGGTGGTTCACTAGGTGTTGAGTAATTCAGTCGAGCCTTGGCTCAGGTGGTTTTCCCTTCTTACTCGCTTAAGCTCATCTAAAAATTTCAGTTCCGATGGAAAGCTCCAGTCAATTGACTACCTCTAACTTCTTATTTAATCTCTTCTTCAGTTCCGTTGCAAAGGCGAAGTTGAGGTTGAGTTTGAGGTTTTGCTCGGTGAGGCCGAAGGCGAGGCCCATGAGCTGCGGGAGGTAGAGGACCGAGACGGCGAGGCTTTGCCCGTTCATACGGGAGATTTTGGCCTGGTAGCTCTCAAGGTTCATCTGGCACATGGGGCAAACCGTGGCGATGCAGTCGGCCCCTTTGGCCGCCTGCAGGAGCTCGCTCACACGCTCGATGGCGGCGGTTTTCTTGGTGGTCATGAGCCCCGCCCCGCAGCATTTGGCACCCATCTCCCACCGGTGCACTTGGGCCCCGAGGGCCTCGATCAGGGGCTCCATGGATTCGGGCCGCTGCGGATCGTCAAATTCCGCGTAGGGGCGAAGACACTGGCAGCCGTAATAGGGAGCGACCCGAAGACCGGTCAGCTCCCGCACTACTTTCGCCTCGACGGCGTCGGCTCCGATGTCGCGGGAGAGCACATCGAGCAGATGGCGGACCTTGATCCCTTTATGGTAGCTCAAGCCGTCTTCCGCCAGCACCTCATTGATGGTCTCCAAAAGCTTGTCGTCTCGCCGGGTGTGGTCTTCCACTTTTTTGAGGTTGAGATAGCAGGCGCTGCAGGGAACCAGCATGTCGGCGTCGATTGCGCTGCGCTCGGCCAAAGCCAGGTTCCTGGCAGGAAGCACCATGGATAACAGGTAGCTTACGGCATCGCCCGCGCTGGCCCCGCAGCAGGTCCAGTCTTCGATTTGCACAAGCTCTGCCCCGAGAGCCCGCATCACGGCTTGCGTGGAGGCATCGTATTCCTGCGCGGTGCCCTCGAGCGAGCATCCGGGATAATAGAAATATTTCATGAGCGGCCCTCCAGTTCCCGCACCTTGCGATAGATGGCGTCCATCTTGCCGGCGGAAAAAAGGTTCGGCAGTTGCAAGGATATCTTTCCTTTGGCCATCAGCTTCACCCCGAGCGGGGTAAACCCCATGGGAGTGACGGGGTTTTTCAGGGAGATAAAATAGCGGGTCATGAGATCCATTTCCCGAACCCGCCCGTAGCGGCGCACATTGTCGAGGAAGGTGAGATAGAACCTGGTGCTTTTCCTTTCCTTCCATTTCCCTTGAGAGACGGCCAACCGCTTGAGGGCTCCCATGGTTTCGGTAAGCTTCAGGCCTCTCGGGCAGCGCAGCGTGCAATAATAGCAAGTGGAGCAAAGCCAGAAGGTCTTGCTTTGAAAGATCTCATCTGTAAGTTCCAGCTGCACCATGCGCCAGAGCTCTCTTGGAGTGAAGTCCATGGCGTCGGCGTTGGCGCAAGAGCCGGTGCAGGTGCCGCACTGCATGCAGGCTTTGACGTTTTCCCGAACCGCCGCCAAAGGATCGGTCACATGTGAGCCGTTTCCCGTCTGAGGATTCATTGCTTTCTCCTGTTAATAGCTGCTAAAACATCTCCTCCAGGGCCGCATCCAGCATGGAAAACATCTGCTGGTCGCGGTATCCTCGAAGCACCGAGGCGCTGTTCGGGCAAACCGCGGCACACGACCCGCAGCCCTGGCAGGCCAGCTCATCGACCACGATGACCTCTTCTTCCTCATCGCGCCTCCTGGCCCCGTAGGGGCAGGCATCGATGCACCGCTCGCAAAGCGAACACAAGCTGTGGCGCACCTCGGCCGTGACGCTTCCACCCACCGTCCGCTCCCTGTTCAGGATGCTCAGGGCGCGCTGTGAAGCCGCCTCGGCCATAGCGATCGATTCCGTGATGGAGCGCGGTGAATGCCCTATTCCGCAGGCAAACACCCCCTCTTTTAGAAACTCGACCGGCCTCCACTTGTATTCGGCCTCCTGGTAGAACCCGTCCCGGTTGGTTTGAACCCCGAAGATCTCGGCAAGCCTTTGCTGCTCACCGCCTGGAACGATCCCGGTGCTCAGCACCAATAAATCAGGTTTCAGGATGATCTCTCGCTGCAACAGCGGGTCCAGTGCGGTTACGGTTACAGCCCCGTTTTCAGCCTCTACCCGGGGCTTTTCATCCACCTCGTATTGGATAAAAATGACGCCGGCCTTGCGCGCCTGGGTGTAGAAGGCCTCCAAAAAACCGTAGGCCATCATGTCCCGGTACAGGATATAGACATCCACTTCGGGGTTCTGTTCCTTGAGGTAGAGGGCGTTTTTCAGCGCCGCCGCACAGCAGATGCGGCTGCAGTAGTTTCTCGGCTCCTCTCTTGACCCCACGCACTGGATCATGGCAACGGATTTAAGATCCCCCGGGTTTACCGCCCCGCTTTGAAGCTTTTCTTCAAGCTCGTGCTGGGTCACGATAGAATCGGTTTTCCCGTAGCCGTACAATTCGGTTTTGGCCTCCGATCCGCCTGTTGCAAGAATCGCAACTCCGTGTTCCAGGGTCTCCCCGGTCCCCTCTTCATGTTCGATGGTGGTGATAAAGCGGCCGGTCTGCCCCTCCGAGTGGATCACCCGGGATTTTTGATGCACCTTGATTTGGGGATGTTTTTCGACTTTTGCGATGGTCTGCTGCAAAAGCTCCTGCGGGGATGGACCATCGAGGGTGCGGTAAAGGGATTGCAAGTTGCCCCCGAGTCGAGATGAGATTTCGATCAGATCCACCTCATAGCCGTGCTCCGCGATGCCGAGGGCCGCCGTCATGCCGGCGATCCCGCCCCCGACCACCAGAGCCCGCTGGCTCATCGGGACGGTGCGGGGCGCAACAGGGTCCGCTCCCTTTAAACGAGAGGCCGCCATGGAAAGGATGGAAGCGATGTCGCGTGTGACCTGGGCCCGGTTGTCGTCCCGATCGGGAAAGGCGGGGGTTCGGATGTCGGCCACCTCGATCAGGGAGGGCTGAAGCCCGATGGACTCCCCCAGGTCTTTTAGCTTTTTGGCGTACACATAGGGCATGCAGGCTCCGATCAGAACCCGGTTGACGCGGCTCTCGCGCAAAACCCGACAAAGCTCGTCCAACCCTTCCCGGGTGCACACCCGATCGATCTGAAAAACCTTCTCTCCTCTCTCCTCAAGCTTTCGGGTCAAGCCTTTGAGATCGGCGGATCTTCCAATGTCTCCCCCGCAGCTGCAAAGCACCGTACCGATTGTTGGAAGCTCGCGGGAAACATCCCGGTAGCCTGGCTCATCGGCTTGAACTTCCGCCAGGCTTCCCCCCTTGGAGTGCAGAAGAGATGAAGCGGCAAGGGCTGCCGAGCTCGCCTGGATGACCGATTCGGAGATGTCCCGAAGGCCGGTAAATGAGCCGCTGACAAAAATCCCCTCCTTTGCCGTGCGGCTGAAGGAAAAGTTCCCGGTTTTAAAGAACCCGGACGGGGTCAGCTCGACTCCTGAAAGCTCTGCCAGCCCTTCGGTTCCCATCTGGGGTTTTTGCCCGGTGGCAAGCACCACCAGATCGAATTCCTCATCGTGAATCCCGCCGCCCACATCCGAATACATGAGCCGCAGGCTCCCCTCTTGCCCCGCTTCCACCGAATGCACCCGGCTTCTTATGAAGCGCACCCCGTGGTCCTTTTCGGCCCGCTCCCGATATCTTTGAAAATCTTTCCCGAAGGTTCGCATATCCATATAGAAAATGGCCGCATCCAGTTCCCCGCCGCTTTTTTGCTTGGCCAAAAGGGCCTCTTTGATGGAAAACATGCAGCAAACCGACGAGCAGTAGTCCGCATTCACTTGCAGATTGCGCGATCCGACGCACTGCAGCCAGGCGATTTTCTTGATTTCCTTGGCGTCTCCGGGGCGCAGCAGCTTTCCTCCGTTGGGGCCGGTTCCGCTGATCAGGCGCTCATATTCCACACTGGTGACCACATTCTGGAATTGGTGATACTCATAGGTGTCCGGGGCCGACGCCGGGTCGAAGCTGCCAAAGCCCGCCGCCAAAATGACTGCCCCCACTTCCAGTTTCTGCTCGCCCATGCGCAGGAAGTTCCGGTACCTCTGCACCACCATGGTGACCATGGCCTCCGGATCGAAGGGCTTCATGAGATAGTCCATGGCCCCTATCTTCATCGCCTCAACCGCCGTTTCAACGGTGGCGTAGGCGGTCATCATCACCACATCGAGATCCGGGTGCATCTCCTTGGCGTTTTTGAGCACCTCCACGCCGTCCATGCCCGGCATCTTGACATCCAAAAGCAGCAGGCTGCAGCTCGTTTGCGAGAGCTTCTCCAGGGCCTCGACCCCGGATTCGGCCATATCCACCTTGAAGCCCTCGTCTTCCAGCCACTCCTTGATGGAGTCCCGAACGATCAGCTCATCGTCCACCACCAGGATCTTGAAGGCCTTTCTCGCCTCCAGCTGAAGATCGACGGCCCCGGTCGGGCAGACCTTCTCACACTCCCCGCAGCGGCTGCAGGCAGAGGGGTCCACCACATAGTGATTGGGAATATTGTGCGGCACCGGAAGATAGATGGCCTTTCTGCTGGTGAGCCCGGCGTTGAACTCATCAGGTACCTCCACCGGACAGACCTTCACGCATTCCGCGCAGCCGATGCAGCGCTCGGGATCGACCATGGTCGGTTTGTGCCGCAGGGTCACCTGAAACTTTCCGGGCTCCCCCTCGATCCCCGCAAGCTCGGTCGCCACCATGATGTCGATATTCTCATGGAAGAAGCCTTTCCGCAGGCAGTACTGCGAGGCGCTGTCCCGCTCGACCATGGGAAGCATCTTGCACATTCCGCAGTGGTCGTTCGGGAACTGGTAGTCCAGCTGCCTTAGGGTCCCCCCGAGGTTTGGCGCCTTATCGATCAGGCTCACCCGATAGCCCATCTCCGCCAAATCCAAAGCCGAGCGCATGCCGCTGATACCGGCTCCAACCACCAGGGCCGAGCCTCTCTTTTTCTTCATAGCGAGCCTCTTTGAGTAAACTTAATGAACCACGAAGCGCACGAAGAACGCGAAGGTTGAAAAAAGGGTCTCTTCGTGGTGATATAAAAATCCTTATCAGTCTTTCCCGCCGGTCACTTCCGAGAATTCCTTTTCACGGAACACCGAAAGCGGCGGTTCCTCTTCCACGCTCCGCCCCGCCTCATAGTCGAACGCCCTCTGAGTGCCGGCCGCTATGGTTCGAAACAGCTCCATCACCGGCACGTTGTTGGGGCAGGCGTTGGAGCACTGGCCGCAGCCGATGCAGGCCGTGCTCATATGAGCCAGCCGGGTGAGGTGGTAGAAGACCGTATCGGTCGGCAGCTTGAGGATGCCCTTGTTTTTGGCCCAGCGGATGAATTGAGCCGGTTCGTGGTCGAACACATCGGTTGTAAAAACGCACTCCTTGCAGTAGCAAACCGGACAGGCCACCCGGCAGTTGTAGCAGTTGACGCAGTTGCCAAGATAGTTCATGAGCTTCAAAAGATCCGAGGTGGCCTCGGCGGTATCTTCAAACATCCGGTTGCGGTAGGCGCTGCGCTCGGCCAAGAGCTCCGAGACGGCCCGCTTTCTCCCCTCGGGCTCATCCATTGCGGGAAGGTCGAGTTTTCCCATGAGCTCTTCTCCCACCGGAGTATTGGCCTGAATCAGCAGCGATTCCTCGATTGCCGATCCGAGCAGCCCGATCAGAAGATCGGCATTTTCCGGCACGAAGTGCTCGCAGGCCTTGCAGGCCGGAGATAAATCGAACTCCTCAAAGGCGCTCCCGCTCCCTTGGAAGAGATTGCGGTAAAAGCTTAAAGTCGCTTCAGAGCCGTTCCCCCCGGCGGCGGCAAAGCGTGCGTAGTTGACATTGCCGTAGGCGCCAAGACAATCCATTCCAATCACGATGACCTGCTCCAGGCTTCCCTGTTTGAGCTTGACCAGTTCGATGAAGGCTCGAATCTCGCACGGTCGCAAGACCACGGCAATCCTTCCCTCGAAGGGCTTCCGGGTGAGTTTGGCTACCACCTTGGCCGCATTGATGGGAAAGACCGGGGCCAGCGGGTCGGCTCCCGCAAGTTTGTCCGGATCGGTCACCAGAGTCGGCATCACCACATTTTTTAGCGGCAGGTGCCGGGCCACCAGAAGAGCCTCGATCTCCCCCTTTTCGAGCAAGGTCTTGAAAAACTCCTGCAGGGATTTCACCGGATTTTGCTCTTTGACTTCAAGTTGTGCTGTCCTGGCCATTGTTCTTTTCTCCAGCGTTTCTTTGCTGTTTATTTTTTAATCTTTCATCCGGCGATTCAAAGTTACCGCGGAGCTGCAAAAAGCTCTCTTCCTCTCTGCGGTGAGTCCCTTAGATCACCATCTGCCGGCGCGCTTCGTTGGGGCCGAGCGCCTTGACTTCGGCCGTCATCGCGCGCATCGTTTCGGCAAAATCGATCCCTTCGCTGGCACCGATCCAGGTCATCTTGAGCCGTCGCTCATCAAAGCCGAACCTGGGCAGAATTTCTTTTAAGAGTTTGATGCGGCGGCGCGCCTTGAGGTTGCCGTTGATATAGTGGCAGTCGCCCGGGTGGCAGCCGCTTACCAGCACCGCATCGGCCCCTGCAAGAAGCGCTTTGATCACATATTTGGGGTCCACCATGCCGGTGCACATCATGCGAATCATGCGCACGTTGGGGGGCTGGATCAAGCGTGAGGTTCCGGCTAAATCCGCCGCCGTATAGGTACACCAGTTGCAAACAAAGGCGATGATGGTCGGCTCAAATTCTCCCACGTCTTCCTCCATTTCTTCGAGCATTCACCCGCTTAATAACCACCACGAAGAGCACGAAGTTCACGAACGAATAAGAACTCTTCGTGCGCTTCGTGGTGAACACAATCTTTTAGTTGCGCTCTCCGCGTCCTCTGCGGTGAGCTCACACACTCACACCGCATCGAGCAGCGCCTCGATTTCGGCAAACACCTGCCGGGCGGTAAAGTGCTTGACCCGGGCCGCACCGCTCGGGCAAAACCCGGCGCAGCTGCCGCAGCCCTTGCAAAGAGCGTCATTGACCACCGAAACCCGCCTTCTTTCATCAAACTCGATGGCCGAATAGGCGCAAAGCCCGATGCAGGTCTGGCAGCCCGCACACACATCCGGGTCGATCCAGGAGATGGTGGAGGAAATCTCGACTTTCCCGCGGGTGGCGAGCGCCAGGGCCTGAGCCGCGGCTCCCGCGGCGTGCGAAACGGCGTCCGGGATGTCCTTCGGTCCCTGGCAGGCTCCCGCGAGAAAGATCCCGTCGGTTGCCGTGGACATGGGCCCGAGCTTCGGGTGCTCTTCCAGAAAGAAGCCGTCTCCACCCTGGTTCACGCCAAACACTCTGGCAACCTCCGCGGTGTTTTTCCGCGACTCCATGGCCGTACAGAGGATCGCCATATCCACCGGAATGCGAAGCGGTTTTCCAAGCAGGGTGTCCTCTCCCACAATGATCAGCTTATCCCGTTCCTTGGCTGTTCGGGCCCGATCGGTGATCTCCCCCGGTCTTCCGCGGATGAAGGTGATGCCCTCCTCCTGCAGCCTGCGGTAGAATTCCTCATAGCCTTTGCCGAAGCAGCGCATATCGATGTAGAAGTTATAGATCCTGGTATCGTGCCCCACTTTTTCCTTGATCAGGTGGCCGTATTTTAAGGCGTACATGCAGCACACCCTCGAGCAGTACTCATGATGGTTCACATCGCGGCTGCCCACGCAATGGATGATCCCCACGCTTTGCGGTTTTTCTCCGTTTTTCATAACGATCCGGCCGCCGCTCGGACCCACGGCATTGTTCAACCGCTCGAACTCGAGGCCGGTGTAGACTTCATCGAACCGGCCGTAGCCGTATTGCTTCAAAGGAGAAGGGTCCATGATATCAAAGCCGGTGGCAAGCACAACGGTTCCGACATCCACTTCGATTTCCTGTTCCTGCATGCTGTGGGATATGGCGTTTCGCTCGCAGGCCCGCACACACTCCATGCACTCCGAGCAAACCCCGCAGTTGAGGCAGCGCTCCGCTTCTCTTCGAGCATCTTCATCGCTCAGGCCAAGAGAGACCTCGCTAAAGGACTTGGCGCTTTCGATCGGGTCCCGCTGCCGCAGTTCGGCTCGGGATCTTTTTTCAATATCTGTCGGGATCGGCGCCCAGTCTTTTCCCGGTTTTTCATCGGCAAGGGATGCCGCGTAGGCCTCCAGGTCTTCTCCGCTCAAATAGCGGTGGATGGCCTCGGCCGCCTGGTGCCCCCCGGCTACGGCATCGATCACCGTAGCGGGACCGGTCACGCTGTCGCCCGCGGAAAAGACATCGGGCATGGACGTTTGCATGGTTTTATCTTTTACCAAAAGCCGGTTTCTTCTACTGATTCCGATGCCGCAGTCTTCCACGCAGTTCGCTTCGGGCTCCTGGCCGATGGCGGAAATGACGGCATCGCAGGCGAGCACAAACTCCGAGCCCTCGATCGGGGTCGGGCGCCTTCTGCCGCTTTCATCGGCCGGGCCAAGCTCGGTCTTGATGCACTCAAATCCCGATACCTTGCCGTTTTCGCCGTGAATCCCCACCGGGGCCGTTAAGTAATGGATCTTAACCCCTTCTTTTAAGGCATCCTCTATTTCCTCGGGGTAGGCCGGCATCTCCCCCCGACTCCTTCGATAAACCACCGAGACTTCATCGCAGCCCAGCCTGACAGCGGTTCTTGCGGCATCGACGGCCACATTGCCACCGCCCACGACGGCGACCCGGCGGCCGGGCTTTTGCGTCTCTCCCAGGCTGACATCCCTGAGGAATTTGACCGCATCCAGCACTCCCGCGCACTCTTCTTCCCCCGGGATGTTGAGCTTCAGGCCGCGGTGCGCTCCGATGCCCACCAAAATCGCACTGAATCCCTCTTTTCTCAAATCGTCCAGGGTGAAATCAGAACCCAGTCTCTTTTCAGTTCGAACTTCGATTCCATGGCGCAGGATATGGTCGATCTCCCGCTCCAAGACTTCCGGCGGAAGCCGGTAGTCCGGGATTCCCACCCGCAGCATACCGCCGAGAACCGGGAGGGCTTCAATCAATGTGACCTGGTAGCCCTTCAGCCGAAGATCGTAGGCCGCCGTCAGTCCCGCCGGTCCCGATCCGATCACGGCTACCCTTTCTTGTCGTTCTTCGATCTCCGGTAGGGGAAGCTCGGAGAAGTCCACCCGATCGGCCGCATAGCGCTTCAAATCCCTTATGGCCAGAGCCTGCTCCACTTCCATCCGGCGGCACTGGAACTCGCAAGGGTGCGGGCACACCCTTCCCAGCACTCCCGGCAGCGGCACTTTTTCCATGATCAGCTGCACCGCCTCCCGGACCTTGCCCTGCCCGATCAGCTGGATGTAGCCCTGCACGTTCAATCCCGCCGGGCAGGTTACGGTGCACGGGGCCCGGTCCTTCTTGTCGATGCAAAAAGTGATGGGAACCGCCTGGGGAAAGAACCGGTAGATCGCCTTGCGCCTCGAGAGGTGCTCGTCAAACTCGTTTTCCACCGATACCGGGCAGGCTTCGGCGCACTGGCCGCAGCCCGTGCAGTTTTCTTCCAGCACAAAGCGCGCCTTGCGTTTGATCCTGGCCTTGAAGTTTCCAACGAAGCCCTTAAGCTCCGTTACTTCACTATAGGAGAGCAGCTCGATGTTCGGGCTCTGGCTTACCGCAACCGTTTTGGGCGTGGAGATGCAGGCCGCGCAGTCAAGAGTCGGAAAGGTCTTGTCAAACTGCACCATGTGTCCGCCGATGGAAGGATCCTTTTCCACCAGGTAGACCTTGTGGCCCGCCCTGGCGATATCCAAAGATGCCTGGATTCCGGCGATTCCGGCCCCCACCACCAAAACATCCGGGTGCACCTTCACTTCTCTACTGGCAAGCCGCTGGTGGTAGTTCACCCGGTTTATGGCCGCAGCCGCCAGCCCCTTCGCCTTGCCGGTGGCCTCATCCGCGTCCTCCGTCACCCACGAGCAGTGCTCCCGAACGCACGCCATCTGAAAGTAGTACGGGTTCAGCCCCGCCCTCTGGCAGGCCGACTGGAACGTCTTCTCATGCAGCCGCGGCGAACACGAGGCCACCACCACACGGTTCAACCCCAGCTCCCGGATGTCCTTTTGGATCATCTCCTGACCCGGGTCCGAACACATGAACTTGTAGTCCCTCGCCACCTCCACATTGCCGAGCCCGCGCGCAAACTCCACCACTTCCTCCGTGCGCACCTTCCCCGCTATGTTCGTCCCACAATGGCAAATGTAAAAGCCGATTCT
>Ga0210125_1000098_pt1 | contig 15943 bp, 14 predicted proteins | sample RushMan_CattailN_FD_185555 | JGI IMG/M metagenome (GOLD analysis project Ga0210125, IMG submission 185555) | Wetland microbial communities from San Francisco Bay, California, USA, that impact long-term carbon sequestration -... | ecosystem: Environmental > Aquatic > Marine > Wetlands ...
ACCGAGATACGGTATTTTTTGAATTCCTCGGCCATCGCCAGACTCAACATCGTCATACCGTATTTTGATAACATGTAGGGACCATGGTTTCGCAACCCCGCACTTTTAAAATTAAGGGGCGGCGCCATACTCAGAATGTGCGGTTCAGGCGCTTGTTTGAGGTAGGGCAGTGCGGCATGCGAGCAAAGAAATACGGCGCGTGAATTGACGTTCTGCATCAAGTCGAAGCGCTTTATCGGAGTTTCCTCGATGTTTGTCAAACTTATGGCGCCGGCGTTATTTACAAGTGCATCGATGCGGCCGAAATTCTTCATTGCAGATTCTACCATGGCATGCACCTGATCTTCGGCTCTGACATCGACCTGAATCGGCAGCGCTTTGCCTCCGGCAGCCTTGACCTCATCAGCCACATCATAAATCGTGCCTTTCAGCTTCGGGTGGGGTTCGGCTGATTTTGCTGCAATTACCAGACTGGCCCCGTGTTTGGCAAATTTTAGTGCCATGGATCGACCGATACCGCGGCTGGAGCCTGTAATGATGATGGTACGCCCAGATAGCTCGCCCATTTATTTTTCTCCTTGTGAATCAGCTGGTTTTCATCCGGAAACATTCCTTTCACCTTTTATTAAAGCATTACTGTCATTATAAGCACTTATTCCAACCACACTACTTGGAAATAGCGGCAAACACCGCATAGCGAAAAGGTTGCGAAAATTGGCACCATGCCTGTCTCCGACGGTCGCCAGGTTACGTTTCCGATGGGCGGAAAGAATTTTACCAGACACACTCATGACAAAAAACAGCTTGTCATTTCTTGATTACGGGGTATGATTCCAATCGATTACTTCTGAGACCTTGCTGGGAATGGTTTTGCGCATTACATGTCTAGATCGACGCAGCTACCATTAAGCTTTATCGATCACTAACCCCCTTGCCTTTTTCAAGTTTTCAAATAAGGCAGCACAACAGGTTGGCGACGATGTTTCAGGAAAGTCGCTTTACTTTGTGCTGCAGCCTCCAGCGCTTTTGCTGCGTTACTTTATTCTGCAGTTCTTTAATTTTAATCTTTAACTAAGTTTCTGCATCGGGCTGCTTTCGTCCGCTATTTGCGGGATGATGCTCCAGGCCTACCCTTTTTTGCATGGGTATGAAATGCCTATATAGCTGGAAGTTCGCGGTTCGAATTAAGAAATTCAAAGGATTTGTTTTTTTATGACTTTTGAAAACCTGCAATTAATTTCACCCATTTTGAAGGCGATCAATCAATGCGGCTACCAAGAGCCCACCCAAGTTCAAGCTGAAGCCATTCCGAAGGCTCTTGCTGGGCGCGATCTCCTCGCCTCTGCACAGACCGGCACCGGCAAAACAGCAGCTTTTGTGCTGCCCATGCTTCAGCGTCTGTCCGCTAGCTCCAAAGGGCGAAACCGGGGGGCACGAGCACTGGTGCTCACTCCCACCAGAGAACTGGCCTTGCAGATCACTCAGGCTACCCGTACCTATGGCAAATATCTCCGAGTAACGTGTACCACCATCTTTGGCGGTATGCCGTTTCGCGAACAAATAAAGGCCCTTTCGCAGTCGCCGGACATCATTATCGCAACTCCCGGCAGGTTGCTCGACCATATGGATCACGGGCGTATCAATCTGTCACATTTGGAGATGTTCGTTCTGGATGAGGCCGACCGCATGCTTGATATGGGTTTTATCGACGATGTGAAGCGAATCTCGGCTACCGTGCCCGACCACTGTCAGACTCTTTTGTTTGCCGCGACCGTAGGAAATGCCACGGCCAAGCTTGCGCAAGGGCTCATGGATGATCCTGAAAGAATTCAAGTCGCACCGGGAAAGATCACCCACGAAGCGATTGAGCAGCGTTTGCACTTAGCAGACAGCCTCCAGCACAAGAACCGTTTGCTGAAAAGTCTATGTGCTGACACCAGCGTAACCAAGGCGATTATTTTTTCCGCCACTAAAAGCGGAGCTGACAACCTGGCTCATAGCCTCAGCGAACATGGCTACCCGGCTGCAGCCCTGCACGGAGACATGACCCAGAATGCTAGAAACCGCACCGTTTTGCGCATGCGGCACGGCAAGATAAGGCTCCTGGTAGCCACAGACGTCGCCGCGCGCGGCCTTGACGTTACGGGAATAAGTCACGTCATCAATTTTGACCTGCCGCGTTTTGCCGAAGATTATGTCCATCGTATCGGGAGGACCGGCCGGGCTGGAGAATCAGGCATAGCAATTTCTTTTGCTTTGCGCAGCGATCTCCCCTATCTGCACCGCATAGAACGATATATGGGGCAGAACCTGCCGGTTCAGGTCATTCCCGGTCTGGAACCGACAACCCAGATGCGCAGTTCAAACCCTAAAGAGAGGATCAACCGGCAGGGTTATGCCGGTGGAACTAAAAGCCCCAGCAAAGGAGGCAAAACTGCACGCCGCTCATTTAGCCATAAACAGGCCGAGGGCGATTTGTTGTTCTCGGGAATTAAGAAGCGCGGCACCTCAAAAACCGCAGTTGCGAGGGAATACTGCAGTTATGAGCCTCATCAGACAAACCGGTCGGGGAAAAGTAAGAGCAGCAGGGAAAAGTCTCTGAACAGGAAATAAAGACGGCTCATCGCGGAATAGTGGGGTGGGAATCATGCATCCCGTTCGTGCTGAGGTATCGAAGCACGAACAACTTTGGTAGCCGGTTCGCCCTCCGATACCTCAAGGCGAACCGGTAGGGAGTGACGATCTTTCCCGCTAGTAGGCGATGAGCCATAAAGACCATGGTGAATAGCGGACTGAGTCGTTTCACCAGATCTTGAACAAAAATCCAGGGTGTGTTCGCCGGAATCAAATCGCAAAACTCAGGATAAAAAAAAGCCGGAAAGTTATTTCCGGCTTATCAATCCTTCAAGGGACTGTGGTAAGATTCTTCCTCAAGAGCACTAGAGCTTTTTCACTCTGACGGCCTGCGGCCCTTTGGCGCCTCTTTCCTCATCGAAACTCACTCGTTCCCCTTCCTCCAAGCTCTTGAAGCCCTCGCCCTCAATAGAGCTGTGATGGACGAAGAGCTCCTTGCCGTTATCATCCGCGATAAATCCATAGCCTTTTTTGTCATTGAACCACTTTACTCGACCTTCCGCCATTTCTCGAATCCTTCTCTAATCTTTTGAACCTTGTTGTGTTTTTTCTTCACCTAGTGCGTTACTTTGAAGCTAATTTGGAAGCGTTCTATTCACAGCGAAAGACCGATTTCCTAAATAACCCAAAATATCGAACTCCATCAGCCTCGCTAGATAATAACCTGAAAACGTCAAATGACAAATAAAAACCGTCACATTTCCTCACTTTCCTGTCAAGCTTCGGTTGACACAAAAGTCCTCTCCAGCATACAGTCATTTCGATGCGGTGGACGGCTTGGCGGAAAACGTCTGGTGTTGATCCCAAAGCTGCGTTCGACTGCAAAGCTTCAGCGGGCAAATTTAGCAAACACCCCGAGTCGCTCTTCCGACGTCAAATGCAAATTGACACAAATTGACTGCATGTCTGGAGCAAGGCTATGACCGCTACACTCAGGCAGAGAACCCTTTTCATGATAGGCATTATCGCGCTCTCCTCATTATTGGGGAACTTTGTCCTCATTTACAATGTGCGCAGCTTCAGTGAACGACTTGAGTCGGAGACGGAAAAGTACATCAACGAGCTGGTCAAGGAACGATCCAAAGAGATCGGCTCCACCATGTTAATTATGCAAAGCAAGGCCGAAGACATGGCAACGACCGGACAGACTTTATATACCCTGGTCAAAACTACAGGTCAGGATATCACGGACGAAGTGAAACAGTATCTCACTGAAAGTTTCACCAAATTTCCCGAAGCAATCGGAGGGGGACTCTGGTATCAACCCTACACATTATTTAAGGACAGGCAATATTATGGGCCTTATGTGTATTGGAAAAAGGATCGAGTCGTTTTCACATGGGATCTGAGCACACCGAAGTATGATTATCCCAATCAGGAATGGTACCAAATCGCCATTCCCAACAACTGGGACACATCCAAGCCAAGATCTGCCAAGGTTTACTGGACTAAACCATATTTGGATGAAACCGGCACACATGCACTCATGATTACCGTCGACGCGCTGATGTACGATCAGCACGAAAGAATTATCGGCATGTCGACAGTGGATCTTAGTCTCGAGAACTTGCAGAAGATGGTTTCCAAGATGAAGGTTAGCCCTACCTCTGTTGCTTTTGCTGTCGATGGAGCCAGCGGACTGCTCACCGCTTTTCCAGCCGATCCAGCCAAGGTCATGGAAAAGGTGGATCAGTTCGCTTGGGGAAAAGCATTGGTCGATGCAAAAAAAATGAGAACGGGTGAAGTCATTCAGGGTCGGGTTCAAGTTGATGGGCGACTCTGTTATCTATTCTACACCTCCACCGAAACGGGCACGATTCTGGGCATCCTGGCGCCTCAAGATGAGTTGTATGCAGAAATTAATCGGCTCGATCGAAACAACGTGTATATTTCCGCAGGGGTCATCTCGCTGCAGATTGTTCTTTGCGTTCTCATTAGTTTGATTCTGATACGACGTTTTTGCGATCCCGTCACCAAACTTACCGGAGTCGCTCAGCAAATTGCAGGGGGCAGGCTGTCGGAAGCTTCGTTTTCCTTGGAACAGTTCAAGAAAACTACTGAATTTGGCAGAGATGAGACCGGGTGGCTGTTGAGTGCTTTCCAGCGCATGACCGAAACTCTCAATAAACTGGTCGGCCAGGTGGAGATCTCGAGCGCTCAGGTTTCGACGTCGTCCAAGCAGATAGCCGCATCAGCAAGGCAACTCGAAGCCACAGCGGCCGAGCAGGCCGCGTCTACTACTGAAGTCAGCGCCACTAGTAAAGAGATCTCGGCAACTACTGAGGCGCTTGTAAGCACACTCGACAAGGTGGGTAAAACAGTTGAGGCAACGGCAGAGATGGCAGAGGCAGGGCGCACTGAATTGAACAGGATGGAGGAGGCCATGCGCCAATTGATGAAGGCAACGAGCTCGATCGCTTCCAAGCTATCAGTCATTAACGAGAGAGCCGATAAAATTTCTGCTGTTGTGACAACAATCGGCAAAATCTCAGAGCAGACCAACCTGCTCTCTCTCAACGCTGCCATTGAAGCTGAAAAGGCTGGAGAATACGGCAGGGGATTTGCGGTTGTGGCTCGTGAGATCAGCCGTTTATCCGACCAGACGGAAGTCGCTACCCAAAGCATTGCGCAGGTGGTCAAACAGATGCAATCGTCTGTTGCCAATGGTGTGATGGAAATGGAAAAATTTGCCAGTGAGGTAAGACAGGGGGTTCAAGTGGTGGCCAGTGTGGGAGAGAAGCTCGGCAAGGTTATTGACAAAGTAAGGGCTCTCGCCCCGGAGTTCGAAGTCGTTGCCGAGGGAATGCACACTCATTCAGATGGAGCACAACAGATCAGCGAGGCGATGTATCAGCTTTCTTTAGCCGCAGACCAGACCAAAGAATCTTTACAGAACTTCAAACAGGCCGCCGAGGGATTGGATATGGCGGTGCAAAGGCTTCGCAATGAAGTTTCCCTGTTCAACATAGAATCACGAAGCAACGAAGTCACCTGAACCAACGCACGTCTCGGGAATCCTCGACGACCCGAAATTCTTTGATGGCACTAAGCTTGGTTTGTTAGCTTTTGTGAACGCAAGCCCTTAAAGTCAACAACCCGCAACCTGAATATTGTGAAGCGGATTGTGATCCGGGCAGCGCAACCTGCGGTTGCGGATCATCTTGAGGCTTTACGCTTCATCACTACGATTCAATCCCCGAAATCGAACAAGTCTGCCAGCATGGATCGCCGCTTATATTTCTTCTTTCCATGCTTGTGGTAATCGTCATCTTCACGATGAGCGCCGCGATCATCGTAAGTTTTCCTGTAATTTGCAGGCGGACTGCGATCCAACTCTGTTTCGCCGACCTTCGCGTACGACCGTTCGATGATCTTATCCAATTCGCCCCGGTCGAGCCAAACACCTCGGCATTGTGAACAGTAATCAATCTCTACTCCTTGCCTTTCAGTCATCATCAAATCAACATTGCATACGGGGCATTTCATGTTTTTACTCCTGTTAGACGTTTTGCCCATGGAACGATTAATCAACAACCAGGTGACCGATCACCAAAACCACTATCGCTGCGACAATAACCATCGGCTGAGTATGGATTTGGTAAACGTTTTTTCGAAAAGCTTTAGGACATTACTAAACTTGATGAGAATCCCACAAATGATGCAAGTCACCATCAAAAACAGACCCCATTCGAGCTTTCTATCTTTCCTTTCTAAATCTCAGCTTTTGAAGATGTGACTTAACTGAATTCAGACCTTTAGCGAGTGTTTCAGCCATATCGCCTATTCTAGCCGTATGGCTCTGTGTGCGGGCAGTCACTTCATTAGCAAAGCGCCGCTCAGACCCGGCAATGGGCGTGTGATCCTTGAGGTCCATTGAGCCGGATTCTATTGGTGCTGATTTGTTCTTTCTGTTCTCGGTGCTGCATTCATGGATGGAGTACCGGGAACAATAATATTTTGTTTTAGTCCATTGGGGAAGCCTCCGTAATTTTTCGAGAAATTCCCTTTTTAAAAAGCCTGCTTCCTCTGCTTCAGAAGGACCGATGAAGAGAATATCTCCTTGAATAAAGCATTTTCCCTTCTTAAGGGATCCTAGACCTCCATGAGTTTCCCACCAAATTTCACCATTGCTCTTTTCATCGATACAGTACTGAGCCAGCCGGTAAGATTTACTTTCCATTTCGACTCCAGTTTCAGGTGAGCATGCAGCAATCGGCACCCGTCACGTATAGCGAACAATGTCAATCCATAACCAGGTGACCAATCACCAGCAGACAGATCAGAGATACGAAAATTACGGGATGAGTATGCACCTTGTATACATTTCGCAAGGATGTTTTGGGGGCCAGCTTGAACTTCAAAATGATGCCCAATGCGGCAATAAAGCACATGCTGACTAGAGCCCATTCGGTCAGTGCCGTCGATTGACATCTTGATAGCTTCCAGTGAAGGACGGCGACGCCGATAAACACAGGGTTGAGGTAGTAGTGAAATCGCATCAGATGTCTTTTCTGAAAACTATTGAATTTGGTCATGGAATTCTTCAGTTCCGGTGTCAAAGGAGCAAACCGCTTTATTCCTCTGATCAAAAGGCTTAGCGCTGCCGTCAAGTTTATGGCGCCAAGGCTCCAAGCAGCAATTTGACCTGTAGTTTCGTTGCCTTCATCACGCCCACCAAGTACCCCTCTAAAAACATTGTGGACCTTTTCATGCTCATATTCCCGCGAGTGTTTCTTACCTTCTTTGTGGTCGTCGGCCGAACAGACTGACGTGGCCGCCAAAAAGATGCACAGCAACAGACATCCCATTAAAAGAATGTTGAATTTTGTCCTCTCTGCGTCTGCCTTCAAATTTAACCTCCTCACGAACAACGACCTGGAAGCTTTGGCCCTTCAGCCGAAGTTGCGTGCCCGCATATTTACTCTTTGTGATGCTTATGATGATAGCCGGCGCCTTCTTTCAGATACTCTGACAACTGCTCGGGAGTTAAAATGTTGCGGAACAATAAGCGGTACTCCACAGATTTCTCTTTCATTTGCCATTTCAAGTCGTGAATAGCTTTCTCTTTGGCCATGATTTGCCGAGAATCTGGATGCGCCTGCATCCACAGTAATTTCAGTTCTGTCTTAATTTTAAATTCTTCAGCACGCACTCGTTCAGCCTCTTTTTGAAAGGTTTCATTGAGGCCTCGAATCTTTTCTGCTTGCTCAGAATTGAGTTTTAGATTGGAGAGACGAGATATGCTCATTTCTTTTTCATGTCCCTTCGAGTCGTCCTCGCCGTGATGATCCGCCAAAACCAGCGTTGAACAAAACATGAACCATACGAATATGCCTAGCAGGCCGACTTTATGTTTGGAAATCGTCATCTCGATTTATCCTTTTCACAGTTCCCACACGCTTTATTGCTTGTGAGGAACTCCAGTTGGATAAGCGGGTCAATTCCCCGCCTCTAGTCTGAAGAGGGGCCATGGTGGATTTCATAATATGCTGATTCTATTTATGAAATCCACCGAAATCCCCCTTTCCAAAGGGGGATCTTTTTAATAGTCATACAGTCATTCTGCAGCATTTCCCGTTAAAATTAGAGGAATCAATGGCTTCCTTACGGGAACCCATTACCATTCAGCGGCAAAATGCCCGAGTATCCCCACGCCAGAGAAAAATTAGAATGAGCAAGTTCGATGCCAGACCAACCTAATTTGTATAACTATTTGATATCATATATTATCTTTCAAGCATGCAAGGATCTGGCGGCATAGCTGGTGGACCGTCCGGCAAACTTTGTCGAAAAGGGGAAACCCATTCGACAAATTCGTCGGAATATGGTTCCTGATAGATATTGCGCCACAGAAGGTTTAGGATGCGTCGAAAAATAAGTTTTTCCCTCTAACCCTTCAGGCAACCGTCACCCAGGCGAAAGCCGGGGGCTAGAAGATATCGAAAAACTCTGGATTCCAGGTCGAAGATGCCGCCCCGGCGGTGCTCGCCGGAATGACTTATGCAAGATCCTTTTGGAGGTTAAGCGCCAAGGTTATTTTGGGACGATTAGTTGGGGAGGCATCGACAGTGAAAACAGGTATAGAGAACGAGAGCAGCCCGGTGTCCAATAATCAAATCCGTACTTTTGGGCAGCCTCTGGCCCTGGCGCTGCTGTGTTTTGTGCTGGTTGCTCTCATCTTTGTGATGGGCGTAATGAATCTGCAGACATTGAATGACTCTCTGATTGAATTGATGGCAAAAAACGGCCTGACCATTATCAGCGATTTCAATAAAGACGTTGGACATTCCTTTAATCGGTTGGGAACTGTTCCGCCTAGTTCAACTTTTGACCTCATGCGGGGGACTCTCATCGATCAAGACGATTTTTCATTGGAAGAGCAATTCTTAAACAGCCTCATTGATCTCTCCAGAGATATCGATCGAATGCGAGATGCAGGGCAGTTGAGCGATGAAGCGTTCAAATCATATCTTGCCGCTGAGAGGCTCACCATGGTTGCATTTTTTGATGATCGTGGCCGCATAACGGTGGAGAACAGACCCATTCCCGAGGAGATTCTGAAGGTCGCAGCTCCTGTCATCGGGGGGGAAGAGTTCTTTAAAACCAATATGTTCATCGATACCCAAACAAGGGATAAATACGCCTTTATTGCTTTGCGGCGAAGCCCGGGCGAGGGTACGGAAATAATGGCTCTGGACCAGGAAGACTTTCAATATCAACGGACCCGGTTTTCCGTTCAAATGGCCCTTCGGGAACTGGGTCAACCCGCCAGCATGGCCTATCTTTTAGCAGTCGATCAAAGAGGCCAAATCCTGGGAAGTGTAGGACAAAGGTTTGAGGAAAGCCAGGGGAAGGCCGAGAGTATAAATGATTTTTTCGATAATCTTCCTGGTGATGCCATCATACGGAAAATAACATTTCATGATCGTGATTTTTTGGAAATTGCCGCCCCCTTGCGCATTGATGGTAAAGAGCCCGGAACCGTCCGGCTCGGGCTAAACCTGGACGACCCCCTGGAGATCCTCAGTAAGAGTCGTCGCAACGTCTTCCTCTCCGCCGGTTTCATGATGGCGATCACGGTCTTGGCTGTGGGGTTCATTTACAGGATCCAGAACCGCTACCTGAAGAATATGCAGGAAAAGGATCGGCGGATTCAGATGGCCGAAAGGCTTTCAGCATTGGGGCAGTTTGCCGCGGGGGTCGCACACGAGATCCGAAACCCCCTCAACGCCATCAGCATTGCCATCCAAAGACTTCAGCGGCAAGCCCCCCACAGGCTCACCGAAGTGATTCGCGATGAAATCTCAAGATTGAACGATATTGTGGAAGAGTTCTTAAGTGTCGCCAAGAGCCGCAAACTCGAACTTCATCCACATGATCTCAAAGATCTTTTGGAAGAAATGCTGCTCCTTGCGGAGGAAGAAGCCTTCCACAAAGGAATTCTGATCAAAACCTATTGGTCAAACACACCGGTGATGATCGCTATGGACTCCCAAAGATTGAAGCAGGCTTTTTTGAATATTGTCAAGAATGCGCTGGAGTCCATTCCCGGCAAAGGTTCTGTCAACATACAGCTGGAAATTAGAGGGAGGAAATGGGCGTGTGTGCGGTTTATTGATACGGGTGTCGGGCTAAGTACCGGCGAAATCGAGCACATATTCGATTTAGGCTATACCACCAAAGACAAAGGTCTTGGCTTTGGCTTGCCGCTTGCCCATGAAATCATAAAAGGCCACGGCGGAACGATTCGTGTTTCAAGTGATCCAGGCCGGGGGAGTGTTTTTGAAATCTTGCTTCCTTTAGCGAAGCGATAAGCATGCTATCGATATTGGGACAGAAGGATCAGGCGATGAAAACTCTTAGCATTCTCGTTGTTGAAGACGCTCAGACGCAGCGAAAGCTGCTGCGCGGCTTTCTTCAAGAAGAAGGGTACGCGGTATTTGAAGCAGAAAATGGGGAGAGTGCGCTGGGGAAAGTCCAAAGACAGTATTTTGATTTGCTGCTTGTCGACTACAAAATGCCAGGTATGGACGGCATTACCTTGCTTGAATCGGTAAAGAAACTGAACCCGGAAATCGATGTGCTCATCATGACTGCTCACGGCAACACGAAAACTGCCATAAGGGCTCTCAAAGCAGGGGCGGTGGATTATCTCAGCAAGCCGATCGAACTGGAAGAACTATTGCTGATGATCCAACGCATCGGAGAAAAGCAGACCCTCAAGCGAGAAAATGAACTGCTTTGGAAGAAACTAGCGGAAAAGGCGGTAACAACCGATCAGATCATTTATCAGAGTATGGCGATGCAGGAAGTTGTCAACCTGGCAGGCAGGATTGCCGGCAGTCAAGCGACCGTTCTTTTGGAGGGGGAAAGCGGGACCGGCAAGGAACTGCTGGCCCGCCTTATTCATAGTTTAAGCCCCCGCGCTCATCGACCGATGATTACCGTCAACTGTATGGCACTTTCAGAGACACTCTTGGAAAGCGAACTTTTTGGCCACGAAAAGGGAGCATTTACCGGCGCCGTCCAAAGGAGAATCGGCCTTTTTCAGGAAGCTGATGGAAGTACCCTGTTCCTGGACGAAATCGGGGACCTCTCTGCAGCTATTCAGGTGAAGCTGCTCAGATTCTTGCAGGAACATGAGTTTCAGCGGGTGGGGGGCAACAAGCCACTGCATTCTGACGTGCGAATTATATCGGCTACCAATAAAGACCTTAGAGAAAGCGTCCAAAGTGGCACATTCCGGGAAGATCTGTTCTACCGCCTCAATGTTGTTTCGATTACAGTGCCTCCCCTGCGGGAGCGAAAAGAAGATCTTCCGATACTTATCGATCATTTCATAAGCAAATTTGCCACGGAAAACCACAAGAAGATCGCTGGCTTGACCGTCGAAGCACGTGATCTGCTGATCAAATATGACTATCCCGGCAACGTGCGAGAGATCGAGAACATCATTGAGAGGGCAGTGGTTATTGTCCGTGGCGAGACAATTACCAGAAGAGATCTTCCATTTCACGAAGATTTCAGACTACCAGCAGCGGCTAAAAAACACTCCTCGATGAGCCTCAAAAAGGCGGTGGAGCAAATCGAGCGCAACATGATTCTTGAAGCTTTGGGAAAAGCGGAAAATCATCAGACTAACGCAGCTCAGTACCTCGGGGTCAGCGAACGGATGCTGCGCTACAAGATTAAAAAATATGGTCTAAAGAAACCGGAACCATAAATTACTTTCAAATAATGCACCGGGCAACCTGTTTTAATCCTAATAGATCCTCAATGTTCTTGTTATGAAAGCTGAACTGATGCCGAAACTAACAGGGCAGGAAGCCCGCAACTGTCGCGATTGTCATCACCTGCTGTCTTTAATTGACCGTTTCAGCGCCTCCCGTCTCGAAGCGCTTGGTTAATGTTAATATCTTGGCCTGCGCTGCGGTTTTTTGCTGGGTGGCTTTGCCTGATTCACTTTAATACTTTGATTCTTTAACATGCTCCCATTTAATGCTTTCAAGGCCTTGTCCGCTTCTGAATTGTTTGGCATTTCTACAAACCCGAATCCCTTCGACTGCCCTGAAAACCTGTCCTTTATAATATTAACACTGGTAACCTCTCCAAACTCGGAAAAAATACTTTTCAAGTCATCCTCGCTTACAGCGTAGGACAGATTGCCGACATAAATATTCATAAATCATTCTCCTTAAAAAATCTGCGGGTACAACAACTTGCACGGGGATATCCCCAGTTATACGGAAGTCTGTTGCCCGAAAAATAAAAAGCTGGAGATTTACTCCAGCTTTTTCACCCTTCGTAAATTTATCGGATTCTTCTGAGGCCGCTCTAAAGCTTCCTCACTTTGACGGCTTGAGGTCCTTTGGCTCCTCTCTCCTCCTCGAAGCTGACTTTCTGACCTTCTTCCAAACTCTTGAAACCTTCACCTTCGATGGAACTGTGATGTACAAAGAGTTCCTTTCCGCTGTCTGCTGCAATGAACCCATAGCCTTTTTTATCATTGAACCACTTCACTCGACCTTCCGCCATCTCTCGATCCTCTCTTGTTCTGTTTTCCTCGTTGTTTCCTTTGCCTCAGAGTTTCTTAAGAATCGCTCTAGATCAGGCGAAAGAATCGATTCTCGGGATAACTCAAAAAGGAACCTCTAACTTCTTGGCCTTATAATAGTTTTTATCCTAAAAAAGCAAGGGTAGATTCTTTATATTCGACAGTCATTGTCTCCTACATATCTTCAACGACGGCCTGGAACACATTTCAATTGTATATGATTTCGCGTCTTTTTTCTATCGCAGCACAGCCTAGGCCGTGACACGCTCACACCGCGTAAAAGCCACAGCTGCATTTTGCCGGCATTCGCAGAAGAAGTTGCTGCATATTTCAAATGCGGTCTCACCCAACACCGATTTAATAGAGGACTATTGCGAACCTGCGGGAAAACTCATCGCATCATCCCGATCCAGGAGACCGAGGAATCTTCGTTTTTCGAGGCAGTCGAACAGGATTTCTCACTTCACTCGAAATGACGCCACATTTCAATCCGAGGCAATTTGCCGTTAAGCCGCTGTAAGCCTTAATTGACAACTGAATCGCTCAACATCGAATTCATTTGGAAATCGATGTCACCGAACTGCCTACGGTTCCTAAGGCAACTCGTTAACAGGAGGCGCTGAATCATTTGACTCGATGGGACCATCTACATCGATTTCCGACTCGTCTTGGCCGTCTCGCACAGACGTGGGCACCCCCTGGTCCTCACCCGCTTTTATCCAAGCACACCCTGACACAGACAGTACTATGGCAACAGCTACCAGACAAATTGCGATTCTAACCCAATGGGTCAGTTTTTTCATAATCGAAGCTCCCGGAATTTTTTGTTTTCCATCAACCAACCCCAATGTGTCAGCCAGTCACAAGCGTACAGGGAAGCAACAGATAGCCGACCGAGGCTGCCTCTGGTTCGCGTTTGTCCTCATCTGAACAATGCAGGGCGCGCGACCGCCAAAGATTATGCTACCCCCCTCAAACGAACCTTTTCGGCGTTTTTTAATTTCTTCTTTTACAAGTTAAATCAGAAAGTCTCAATATAATGTTTGTTGTGAAACTAAGAAGTTATCAGCAAAGGCATTATTTCTCTCCTGCAAAAAATTCTCATGCATCCGATGTTCGCATTTTGCCTAAGGATCTATCTTGCGGGTCTCCTGGTTTATGCCGCCATCCATAAGATCAATCATCCCAAAGAATCTGCCGGCATCCTAGCAGGCCATGAATTATTGCCTTATAGGGCAGTGAATCTAACCGCCATTTCTCTACCCTGGCTGGAATTGACCGGCGATTTTTTTTCTTGCCACCGATATCTTTGTGCAATCCGCAACTCTGTTTGTGACCTTGCTGCTGTTCCTGTTTACTGGTGCATTGGCCATAAGTCTGCTTACAGGTGCTTCGGCAGCATGCGGTTGTTTTAGTCCGGTTGGTGACGAGGTGAGCGGGAAAACGATCTTGAGAGGTATCTTCTGGATGTTACTGTGCATTCATATCCTAAAATACGACAAGTACCTGCATCTGGATAAAAAAACTCTGCTCTCCGAGTTCGGCGTGGATCGAACCTGATCGACAATCGATCGGATTTCACCTCGATGCAGTCAACGGATCAAATTCTCAAACCTGGAATCTACCCTACCCTCCTAATTTGGGCCTGGATGTCATCATGTCCTCAATCTCGCCCAGCGGGCACCAACTTGGTATTTCTTCTCCGGCAACATCCTTATTCAAGCGCGAGCAAAAATTCCTTTCAGGCGTTTGTCTAAAGTCCGGACAGTCGGTGCAACTGTAAACGGAACTGAAGGACGAATCAGAAGTCATATAGGATCGAATACTCATGGCGGTATCCTCCTTATGAGGGGTTTTGATGATGGATTTAACTGTTTTCATCAAATCATAAATTTCATCGACTTTCAAATGCTAATTTGGTCCTGTTCCAAGGGCAACCGGCTTCCAGTGCGATTATAAACTACTACTGATGCCTAATTTCAGCGTTTCTTGCTGCAACGAATTAACAATCGTCATTCCAGTCCCAACCGGAATCCCCCGCGGCGGCGCCGCACCGTCTCGGGACGGGGGTTTGAACGAAAATGAAACTACTGTGGTTTTCTATTTTTCTCGTAACTCGTTGATGTTACGTCAACCACGCAGAACACGAAGATCGGGAAGAGGCATTTAATTATCCCTTTCCATTTTTCTTCGTGTTTCTTCGTGCACTCCGTGGTTACGAAACAGAAAGTGCAAAAGCACGGAAGCTAATGAAGTTTCATGAGAGAATAGAAGCTCAAGCCAGTGGATTCCCGCGCTTCAAGCAGAACTGCAAGCGAGAGACCGGGATTGCCCCGGCACCAAAAAGTCTAAACCAGTCTCCGGCGCTTTTTTGCCAATTTTTCTCGTATCTTGTTGGTATGTTTTATTGTGGCGGCAGCCAGTGCGTGCATCGTTTTCCTAAATTCCGAGGAGTTCCCTTCAAAGACCTCAAAATAACCACGCTCCAGCATACCCGTTTCGATATCCAGTGCAGTCGACAATGCATCTTCGATCGATATTTCCTCAACTGTAGCCTGGGCCAATTTTTCTTTTAGAAAGTTTGATGAGGTGAGAAATAAGACTGTATCAAATCTGTCTTCATTGATTTCAACATGGTCGTCTTTGCTCGTCCAAAGCTTTTGAATCAAGCGGCAATGATAGATCTCTTCTTCAGCCAGTTCCGACCAGAAGTCGCGCAGCTTTGGAAATATATCTGCATACATCCGGTACAATCTGGCCACTGCCTCCTCATTTGCAGCCAGCATTTCTAGAATTTTCCGCGATCTTTGCCGGTTATCCATTTATCCCCCCGGTAAGTTGACTCTTTGATGACATGATGAATGTGAGGGATTATTCCTCTTTTGTTTGTATGATGACATGAAAACAACTGTTTTTGAAGATTTTTTCACCTTTTCTATGCAGTTTGACTCTGGTGTAGTGCGCATCCGAAGACCCACCTAACCTCTCCCTCAAGGGCAATGTTGGTGAACTAAGGGGAGACTAATACAGCTCGGCGGAAATAATCATCTGGTTTGAGTTCCCCCCTTTTCCAAAGGGGGGTTAGGGGGGATTTGAAAAGTGCGCTTGGCAATGAAATCCCCCTAAATCCCCCTTTGCAAAGAAAGGAACTGACCCGCTAATTCAGCAGCATTGCCCCTCAAGGGAGAGGGAGTTCGAACTGCCCTGCCCCCTGCTTTTGACACGAGGTTGGTGCATGCCTAGGTTTGTTGCATG
>Ga0210125_1000099_pt1 | contig 15867 bp, 16 predicted proteins | sample RushMan_CattailN_FD_185555 | JGI IMG/M metagenome (GOLD analysis project Ga0210125, IMG submission 185555) | Wetland microbial communities from San Francisco Bay, California, USA, that impact long-term carbon sequestration -... | ecosystem: Environmental > Aquatic > Marine > Wetlands ...
TAGGTGTGATGTCGATCCAAACTCCTTCGGCACGGGCCGTGTACTGACCGTCCGGCCTCTTGATGATCTTGGCCACCTTGCCGTTAACGTAGACTTTGCCTGCCGTGTCGGAATCGACATTCAGGCCGAGCGGGCATTTGGCCGCAAAGAGAGGCATTTTAGCGCTGACACTGCCAGCCGCTAGAAGTGTTGCAACTACAGCAAAAAATAGGCCTTTCATTGTAATCTCCTCATCTTGAGTCGATTGAAACGCTGACTAGCTAAGCGCATAAATCGAATTATCACGAGTACCTTTAGATAGGCAGAGAGGGTAAGCTACTTTTGTAAATCTTCGGACAAATCAAAGTTATCGAGGCCCCCGTGTACGGGCTTTTCTATATTGGACCTTTCCTGGCATGTCCGCAGCGCCCTGCTTTACGATGGATTATAAGGCTTAGGGCTCTGTCATGCTGATCTTACCCAAGGCCTGCCCGAATCCGTCTAGGTCATATTCGATACTTTCGGCGCCTTGTGCGCTCGACACGGTGATCGAGAGACGCTCACCTTTTGCCATCTGCTCGGCCAGGCTGAGAGATAAATTATCGGGGCCGATAATCATCGCTTTCCCGCTCTCATCAAGAAGCGGCTCGGTCGGCTCGCTGCCAACTTCACGTCCATCGACGCTGAACTCTACCTTTCCTGAAGCATCAAAGGGGCCGCCTTCAATAAGAAGCTGCGGGGATGTACCTTCCTGCCGAACTGCGCGCAAAATCATAGGCACTGAACCGCCCACTTGACCGACCTGATAGGCATCACAGGATTGCTGTTCACACAGGACATGCCAGGCTCCAACAGTCTCTTCGTGTCCCCTATAGCTAGAACCGTCCCGGCTCACGGTGATCGAATATGGCACCGTGGACTCGGAGTCGGTCTTCGCAGGAGCCACGAAAGGCCGGATGAGGTAAGTTGTGTCAAAGGAAGCCGAGATGCTGGCGATCGGTCCGTCAACCTCCCCGCGATGCACGGGCAATCGACTCGGGTCACGCAGATCTTGGACGTTGAAGTGGGCAGAGTAACTCGGCGTTTCTATAAAAATAAAGAGTTCTTGCCCAGTCTTGGCGGGCACTGCGTAAGCAGTCGACTTATGATCGACAATCCTGCCGACGACAGTGATGATGCCGTTCTCGGGGAACTGCAACGTTTCGAGAGTTTCATCGGAAGATAACAAGGCTTGCACACCGGCAAAGTCAACCGCGGGAAGTCCTAAAGGAGTCGCCTGTGGTGAGGTAATTAAGGCTTCAATTGAGCCGCTTGGCGTCGAACAATCTCCAGCGCAAATGGGAAATATGACAAAGTAAAAGCAGAGGCTGACAAGCAAAAGTTTGCTAAAGGACTTCATGATTCATTATTTCCTGTACGATTTCTTCATCATCCGATACAGGCCCAAAAGGAGGATGGCTCCGCCAGTGGCCACCAGGAAGCTCCCGAGATTGAATCCTGTAAATGACCCAATTCCCATGGCGGAGGCAATGAAACCGCCAACAAAAGCTCCTGCTATGCCCACCAGGATCGTAACGATAAACCCACCCGGGTCTTTGCCCGGCATGATCAGCTTCGCGACCGCACCTACAACCAATCCCATAATGATCCAGGAAAAAATTCCCATCTGTCATCTCCTTTTTCGGTCTACCTCATCTGGGTCACTAGTCTCAAGACACTGTGGGGCTGGGATAAACTTCGGGGGTTTCGGCCTTTTCCTCAGCGATAGCCGGATAGACCAATCCGGCAGCCAATGCGCCAATCATAGGGGCCAACCAGAACAGCCATAACTGGGCCATGGCCCAGCCGCCGACAAAGAGCGCCGGAGCTGTACTGCGGGCTGGATTGACTGACAAATTGGTGACCGGAATGTCTATAAGATGCACCAGAGTCAGCGCCAGTCCGATGGCTACCGGTGCCAGAGCCGCAGGAGCTCTTTTGTCGGTCGCCCCCAGAATGACAAAGAGAAACATGAAAGTGAGCACCAATTCACTGACCAACCCAGCCAGCATGGAATAGCCCCCGGGAGAGTGATCCCCGTAGCCGTTGGCTGCAAAACCGCTGCTCAAGCTGAAGCCCGCTTTGCCACTGGCAATGATGTATAAAACGGTTGACGCTACGATCGCCCCAATCAGTTGCGCAGCGATGTAATGGGGCACTTCGTTCCATGGAAAACGTTTCCCGGTCGCCAAGCCGACAGTGACGGCGGGGTTAATATGGCATCCGGAAATGTGGCCGATAGCATAAGCCATGGTCAAAAGGGTGAGTCCGAAAGCCAGGGCAACTCCCAAAAAGCCGATTCCTAAATTCGGGAATGCTGCTGCCAGAACTGCACTGCCACATCCACCGAACACCAGCCAAAAGGTGCCCACTCCCTCAGCCAAAACGCGTTTTGTTAGCGGCATCTGCATTTTCTTTTCTCCAATTCTGCTCTAATCAAAGCAACCCGGCAAATACCAGTGTTCTGTTTTCCTTGTAGCGCATGGCCTTAGTCACGCCGGAGCGTGATCAACCCATGCGCATTTGATTGGTATGTTTAGCATTTCCAAGTCCCAAAGACATGACTCATAATCACAACAATACCCTTGCTGTCTCCGTGAACATCAATTCCCCGTCTATAAGATTATTTGGCTCTAACTCCTTGATTAACTGAAACGAGCTGATATAGCCGATATTCCAAAATATAAAAGAGTCGCATTGATCGCCATGCCAATACACAGGATGAAATAGTTCAGAGCCAGAGACTCAATGGCCAAGGCATCAACAAACTTCAGGAATAATATGCTCCAGGGAATTGCGAGCAGTATGGCATATGCCGCCGCAAGGTTCTCGCTCGGTTTTGCAAACATCGGCAGAAGCAGAGCGCCGACACACAGCAGGGCATAGATGGAAGCAACGATAACAGCCAATCTTGAACGCGGCCGCTCGGTCAATTTCGGACCCCCCCTATCGCCTGGCATAAGCATGATCCCACCTTCATTTTTCATGGGCTTCCTTCAATTTGGCGATCATATCGCTGCAGTCCTTTTGACCGGTGATCCACTGAAAACTCTCACTTTCCTTAAACTTCGATCCCTTGGATATTTCCCCCACAGACTTCTTGATCACCTGATCTGCTTGTTCCGCGCCAAGCAGGCCCTGATCCTGCGCCGTTTGAACTGCCAGGCAAATACCTGCCTGTGATCCGACGACTAAACCCGTCGCAACTCCAACTCCGGCACCCGTCCCCAGCAGAACTTGTCCACCAAAGAAACCGATGAGCAAGATAACTATTATGCCAATGATTATTCCTATTGCTTTCATAGCTATAAATCTCTCCTTCCTGCTTGCATCCTCTCCTTCATTGGGCCAGGACGTATTTTCTCGCTTATGGCTAGGGCACTGCCCATTCGGAAGTATCGGCTCACTAGCGATGCACGTACTGGTATTCACCATCTTGGAGTGATCCATGCTTTATCCTGGAAGCGACCTGGGCTGTGCTGACTTCCAACGTCTTAATGTTTTTTCAATGTATTATGAGGTCCAATTCTAGATAAGCTATTTCCTGCACACTGCTTCCGTCCGTGAACGTATTGACGGCATGAGATTAACATCACACGCTGACCCGAAAACGAAAACGTTCTTTACCCTCAACCGACAGCCCAACTGTTTACGCATTTCCAAATCGGACAGTCGGCTTCGGACCTTGATCATTCGCCCTTTACTGCAGGTTCACTGGTAGCTTCCGCTGCCAATCCTATAGACTACCCCGCCAAGTGCCTCGGATCAGGCAAGCCTACTCAATTGAGACCCCTGAAGTTGGCCGCACCGCGAAGCGGGGGAGGTCATAATGAATTTGGACGTACTCAATGCTCACCCATGGCTAGGATCGATGCGAGCACGTATATCAAAAGTGCGTTCAATGCCCCTAATGTCATGAGCACAGCGAACCAAATAAGTACACCCGTGAAGTGGGCGCCAGCGACGCTTGGCTCACCCGTGTTTGGGATTTGAAGCGTAATGATTCCGACGACAAGACCGGCAAGAAGTCCATCCCCCATTGCCCATAATAAGCGGCCCGGGCCACCTGAAGTTTGCCATGACGCGTAACTGGGAATGCGCAAAAACACCACAAATCCGCACAGGCAGACGAGAGCAATGAGCCAGGTGAATCGAGACGGCGGAGGATGGTCCGCTCCCGCGTAAAAAACCGCGAGCCATATCGCGATGAATACAATTGCGATGGATGCCGAATCTCGTGTTTTCACTGTCAGGATTTCTTGCGGCGCCGTATCAGTTAACTTCAGAATAAGCGACCTGTAGCCGCTCGATCCTTTTTTCTAGTCCTCGTCGACCTCAAGTCGAAAGTCGCCCCAACGGAAGATTCCCATGTGCCCACGGTCGCGGAATTTCACTTCTTCCGGTCCATGCATCCATGTGACACCACCGTCTGCGGTAGCGACTAAGAAAGGCTCCGCGGAGCCCATTTTGATTTCGTACAATGTTGATTTTCCACTCACGGACTCCTTGATGGTGCAGGTGCCGTTGTATATTTCTTTCCCGACTTTAACATTGGACAGCTTACAATGACCAGTCGTCCGCCCCTGGATCTTAAATCCGCTGTCCGTGTTGGTGGCAACGGGAGCATCTGCCGAAGCTAAATCCTCGTCGACCTCAAGTCGAAAGTCGCCCCAACGGAAGATTCCCGTGTGCCCGCGGTCGCGGAATTTCACTTCTTCCGGTCCATGCATCCATGTCACGCCGTCTGAGGTAGCGAATAGGAACGGTTCTGCGGAGCCCAATTTAATTTCGTACACCGTTGATTTTCCGCTCACGGACTCCTTGATGGTGCAGGTGCCGTTGTATATTTCTTTCCCGGCCTTAACATTGGATAGCTTACAATGGCCGGTCGTCCTGCCCTGGAGCTTAAATCCACTTTGAGCGTCTACCGGAACGGAATATACCGTCAGACCTGCAACCAAAAAGCACACTGCAACTAATGCCAATACAAATCTTCTCATTTCATCACCTCCGAGATAATTGCTGAAAACATGTCTTTTTGTGTTGGACCCAATTGTCCGCACAAAAACTGAGAAGCTATCTGAAAAATAGCTTTTCTGTCATTTCGAACGGAGCGTAGCGGAGTGAGAAATCTTTAGAATCGGCCACTTTCATTCCTCAAGATTTCTCGCCTTCGGCTCGAAATGACAATTTACAGACTGTTTCTGAGAGGACCTGGGGGACACGGCCGGTCCTGCCACCAGGGAACTCCCCAAGTTGAATCCCTTAAACGTCTCTGTACCCATCGCAGAAACTACCGGACCGTCTAAAAAACCACTGCCATGCCTAAAAGGATCGTAATTTCAGAGGGGCTCCACTTGCCCGGCATTGAACAGGGCTCAATGATTTCGCGCACTCTTTGAAGTTTATTCAGCATCGATCAGCCGCCAAAGATCACTGCTTCGAAAATCTCGTAGCGTTCCTTGCCAATGTGAATGATGTACAGGCCGTCCTTCTCTTCAGCTTTGAATTTGCCGGTGTCGGACTGGCTCGTGTCGTATCCGGTGGCCTTCCCTTTCTCGAAAAAGATGGTGCGGGTGCGGCCATCCGGCTTGGTCACCGTGACCATGCCGCTGCCCTGGCCTTCCCGGACGACACCGAAGGGACACGATCCAGTGGGTTGTCCATCTCCCATGGAACAGGGAATATCGCCGGTGGCGTGATACGGCGTCCCCGGTACTTTGGCGTCGTTGGAAGGTGCCATGCTTGCTGCGGCACCCGTGATGCCGACATTCAATGTGTAATTGGCCTTTTCATTTCGACGTGCAGCATTGCGCATCAGATAAACTCGAACCGTGTATTCGCCGTCGGCTGGAAGCGTACCGCTCCATTCATTGCCAGACGTGGAGCCGACGAACAGCGCAGTTTCCGAGCCGGGCGGGAGCACGTTAAAGTAATTGGCCGTGTTGCCGGTTTTGAGCTTGACGTTCATCGTCTGGCCGGCTTTGGCGCCAAGCTTGTAATCGACCGTGTTGTATCCGGTGATTGAACCCTTGACGGTCGCAGAAGTTTTCCCTTTCGCGAAATGTATTCGCTGGACCTTTATGGACTCTGCGGCGCTGGAAATCGAACACCAAAGAAGGACAATCCACGACAACGTAAGAACAAGAAAGCGTTTTTTCATAACTTTTCTCCTTTTTGCCCCCGCAATAAGGTGGTTTCTTCACCATCTCAGTCGGGGTATCTTATTGGTTGGTTGATCTTGTAAATTAGATCCATTCAAAGTTTTTCGTTGTAGCACCTTGTTCCATCACATCACAGGTGAGCTGCAATCATAGCTGCAAAACACTGTCACCTGCGCCGATCACCTGCGCCACTCCCCGAGATGCTCCACCAGGAGGATCGCAAGATGCAAATCATAAAGGCTGTTCAACACTCCGCACAGCTGCGCCTGGTCTCGCAGATAGCCGACCAGCGTGGTTATTGCCTCACCATCCTCGAATTCGCCGGCAGTGATGCTCATACCTGCCAGGCGATCGGACCATGATTCATGGATGCATCCTTTGACCACGATCCGATATCTGCCCGGCCTTTCGCAATCACTCATCCGATTGAAGTGAGAATCTTTCACGATCCGTTTACCCTTCTTAAACCTCGAGCCTTTATTGGAATTGCATCCCTTGTTCCTGATGATATGAAATTAAATTTTTTTAAGATCGCCACACCCCCCAAAAGGGGGCGAAAATGGGGGGGTAGGTAGCGCCTCAGCACGCACCATCGAATGAACAAATATGCGATCGTCCGGATCGAAGAATGTTTGTAGTTTCGACATTGAGAAAGTAAGGGAGGATGTGGTTCTTGGGAGATTTGGAGTTGGGTTACTGAGTTAGCAAATGTTGCTTCTTGATGACATGAGTTCGATTTGGTATTTACTAATTTACCTGCTGGTTGTTTGAGCAACTACCCTGTCAAAACGGTTATGCCTTCGGTCAAATGAGGAGATTAAAGCTTATCTGGCAAAATAGCGTCTATTTCCCAACACGTTTTGCTGAATTTACATTAGGTAAGCAACGTTGCGACACGATCAAACGCCTACACTAATTGGCTTGGTTACAGGTCACCGTTCAGCAAGACCAAGTGGGGTTTAAACCATGCACAGGTCTTTAGCCATTGCTTTGCTGGCAGTTTGCATTTGCTTTTCAGGCAAAAGCATCACTGTTTGCCTCGCCCAGAATGCGACTCTGGAGCCGGTCGCCATCCAGCTGCGGTGGTTTCACCAGTTTCAGTTTGCCGGCTACTATGCCGCCATCGAAAAGGGGTTTTACGCCGACGAAGGACTGCATGTGACCCTGCGCGAAGTCGAGCCGGGCGAGGACCAGATCGCAACCGTTCTGGAAGGCAAAACCCAATACGGCATCGGAGATCCTGCTCTATTGAGATTGCGCTGTCAGGGCAAACCGGTGGTCGTGTTGGCTCAAATTTTCCAGCATTCGCCCCAAGTGCTGATCAGCAAAAAAGAAAGTGACATTTTCAGCCCTGATGATCTGGCCGGCAGAAAAGTAATGCTGGCAACCGACTACATCGGCAGCGTCCCGATTCGAGCCATGATCCTCGATGTTTTTGGGGATATGAGGCATATCACCGTGGTGCCCCATGACTACAGTTATACCAAACTGATCGACGGCGAAGTCGATGCAATGGCGGCCTATCTCTCCAATGCACCTTTACAGTTAAAAAAGCAGGGGATTCTGGTCAACATCATGGATCCCCGCAGCTACGGCATCGATTTTTACGGTGACAATCTGTTTACCACCGAAAAGGAGATCGAAGAGCATCCGGAGCGAGTGGAGAAAATGATTCGGGCAACACTGAAAGGATGGGCTTATGCTTTGGAACATAAAGACGAAATAATCGAGCTCATCCGGAACCGCTACAACCCTGAAATCGATATAGACCAGCTGCGCTACGAGGCCAAAATAATCGATCAGATGATGGTGCCGGACCTTATTCCTATCGGAGAAATCAACCCAAGACGATATGCGCGCATTGCTGAAACTTATCAACGGCTTGGACTGACAAAAATATCTTCTGTGCCGGACGGCTTTCTTTATGAAGGTTCCTCGTACAAAAAGGCTAACCAGACAAGTAACGAAAAGACCTTATCGTCAAACCAGGCAATCGAACTGACTCCGGATGAGCGCGCCTGGGTCGAGAGCAATCATACAGTTCGGGTTTTTTCAACGGATCATGCACCCCTAATGTCCTTTATGAACGGCAAGCCTGTCGGCGTTTCAGTTGAGTTGCTGAATGAGGTTTCGAAAAGCACCGGCATCAAGTTTGATATCGGTGATCCGCACATGGGCTTCCCTGAAGCCATAAAAGGACTAATGAAAAAAGAAGGGCCAGATGTTATTGCGGGGCTGAATCCCTCACCTGAACGGGAAAAATCAATTTTATTCACCAAACCATTCCTGACATCGCCCAAGTTTATTTTCATTCGTGACGACGCACCATTTGTCTATTCTACGAAGAATCTGTCAGGTAAAACGGTCGCGGTAGTGGGCGGATATGTCACCCATGAATTGCTTGCCAGGGACTATCCCGATATTAAGCTGCTGATTTGTACGAGCAATGAAGAGGCGCTTCGCGCGGTTTCCTCGGGAAAAGCTTTCGCATTTGTTGGCAGCCTGCTGGCAACGTCCTCAATGATCAACAAATTTGGACTGACCAACCTGAAGGCTGCCGTGCCTAGTGCTTTGCCGGATGCGACCGTCGGCATGGGGGTGAGGAGTGACTGGCCCGAATTGCGGAGCATCATGGACAAGGTGTTCGACGCCATGCCGGCTAGCGAAAAGACCGCAATAATGAATAAATGGTCTTCAGTTAAAGTCGACTATGGAATCAGTCCCAACGTTGTTGTGAAATGGGTTCTAATAGTTTTGAGTGGGTCTATTTGCGTTGCTGTCATGTTTTTGCTGTGGAACCGGAATTTGGCGAAAAAAGTGCGCGAGCGCACCGTCGAACTGGAGACAAGCAACCAGGCATTGACGGCCGAAGTTGCCAAACGCACCAACGCTGAGAAGTTGTTGCAAGAGAGCAGCGACTATCTTGAAAGCCTGCTGGATTCTATGCCGGATGCGGTATTTTCTATAAAAATGCCCGAAAGGGTCATTGAGTGGGCCAATGACACCTACGATGTGTTCGGGTATGCGCCCAGCGAGTGTGTCGGGGGGACAACGGAGTTTCTATATCCCGACAAGAGAGATTACTTGGATATGGGCGCAAAGGTCGAAAAGGCCATTGCTGAGGGAAAAGAAATCCTTGCCGTCGAGGGAACGATGCGAAGAAAAGACGGCGAGCTTTTTTCGGCGGACATAAATCTTTCCTTCTTCAGAATTGGCGATGAAGTGGCCCGAATAACCGCCATTGCCAGAAATATAAACGATCGAAAACAGGTGGAACAGCAAATCCTGCAGTATCAAAAGCAGCTTAAAGCACTGGCTTCGCAAGTGACCCTTACGGCGGAAAAAGAGCGACGTGCCATCGCCGCAGATCTGCATGATCATGTCGGGCACTCATTGGCTCTCGCCCGAATGCAGTTAAACAGCATACGGCAGGCAAAATCGGAACTGGAAAAGAACATTCTGGTCAACGACGTTTCCACTATTCTGTTGACAGCTCTGCAGGATACGAAAAATTTAATTTCCGAGCTGAGCACCCCGTCAATGAATGAAATGGGTTTGGGAGCGGCCATATCCGAGTGGCTGGAAGAGCAGATTGAGATAAGGCACCGCCTGGAAACCGAGTTTACTGACCATTTCAGTGAATCGCACCGAAAATCTCTCGATGAAAACGCAGCGGCATTAATGTTCCGAAACGTACGCGAACTGCTCGTCAATGTAGTCAAACATGCCAGGGCAACCAAAGTGTACGTCCGTTTATGGGAAGATGACGGCATGTTAAAGGTCGTTGTCGAGGATGATGGCATCGGCTTCGACCTTGGGACACCAAAAACAAGCTTGGTGACAAACGGTGGATTTGGACTGTTCAGCGTCCAGGAGCGCATGAATGATCTGGGAGGGTCCCTGGACATCGAGTCAACACCGAGTAAAGGATGTCGAGTGACCATGACAGCTCCAATGGCAAGGATTCGAAAGGCCATGACTGAAGCAAGCACTTCCGATACCGAGCTTCAACAAAAATAGAACTGGATTCAGGGATCCTATTGGACGAAGTTGGTAGTGCCAGTGCAGTTGGGCGAAAGTTTCTATTCAGCTAAAGAGCTATTTAAAGGCCTCCTTTTTTACGGGGGGAATAGTTGCACTAAACGCAGTTTTCAAATCCCCCCCTTCCCCCCTTTTAGGAAAAGGGGGGAGTTCAAACCGGCAATTACTTCCGTTATGCAGTATTAGAATTTTGTGGTCCATTCAGGAGAGTGGCACGATGAAACACTCAGTCGTACTGGTTGATGACCATCCGGTGTTTCGCCAGGGACTTCGCCATCTGCTGGCCAAAGAAGAGGACTTAAGTGTTGTCGGCGAGGCCGATGATGGACAGGCGGGTATCGAACTGGTGCGCACCAAATTCCCCGATCTCGTGGTGATGGATATCAACATGCCGAATTTGGACGGGATCGAAGCCACCCGTCATATTCTATCCGAGTCGCCTGACACCAAAGTGGTAGCGCTATCCGTGCATTCCAGCAAACAATTTGTCAGGGATATGATACAGGCCGGCGCAATGGGCTATATTCTCAAGGAATCCATCCCGGAAGAGATGATTGAAGGCATCCGGGCGGTGATATCCGGAAACATCTATCTGAGCAAATCCATCTCAAGTCTGCTGGTGTCTGATTATAGAGCCCTCCTTTCGGAATGTGCCCCCGATAAGGACCGGATATCCTTGCCGATTTTACAGACCAGACTGCGCCGACCCGCGATTCCTTCCCATATTATTCCCAGGGTGCGATTGATCGAAATGCTTGAAAAAGAGATTGAAAATCCCCTGACATTAATTGCCGCTCCGGCAGGCTATGGCAAGAGCATCCTGGCCAGCCAGTGGATGGAGGTGTCGGCGTTGCCCGGCGCCTGGATGTCGCTGGATGAGAGCGATAACGAACTGCACTCATTTTTGACTTATATCCTAGAAGCGATTCAAAAGGTGTTTCCCGATTACCAGCTAGACACCAAAAGATTACTGGAATCTGCCATTTTGCCGCCTTTGAAGGCCATCGTGGGCTATTTGCTAAACGACCTGGAGGCATTGCCTCAACGCTTTATCCTGGTAATGGACAATTATCACTACATTCGCAAGGCCGAGCAGCACGATTTTCTGGCGGCAATGCTGGCCCACCCGTCTTCGAAAATGCACCTCGCGCTGCTTACTCGGCGAGATCCGCCACTCCCCCTCACCGCTTTACGCAGTCGGGGAATGCTCACTGAAATCACCACAAAAGATCTTCGATTTACCACTGCTGAAGCCAAATCCTTTCTGGAGCGGTTTCTCCACATCACCGTTGCAGACAAAACAGCACAAGTTCTGCAGGAAAAAATGGAGGGATGGCCGACCGGTCTGCACCTGGCAGCCCTATCGATAAGAAGGGAGGCAGACCGGGAACGGCTGATAGACGGCTTGGTTGAGAATACGCAATACGTGAGGGACTATCTTATCCAGGAGGTCCTATCTACAGTATCGCCCAAGTTTAACAGTTATCTTTTGCGAAGCTCAATTTTGGATCGTTTTTGCGCTCCGCTTTGCGAAGCGCTGGCGGCAGACGATTCAGAAAACAAGACACAGGAGGGGGAAAGCGGCAGGAATTTTCTCGATTGGCTAATCAGAACGCATTTGTTCATCGTTCCCGCAGACGAGGCCGGCAGATGGTTCCGCTACCACCAATTGTTTCAAGAGCTCCTTCAGAACCAGCTAAAACGAGGGACAAACCCCGAAGCGATTGCCGAATTACATCTTCGGGCAAGCCGATGGTTCGGCGAGAATGGATTCCTCCAGGAGGCAGTGAATCACGCCCTGGCCGGCGGAGATCACGAGGCAGCGGGACGATTCGAAGCGCTGCAAAAAACGCAGGCCGGAGAAACCGACACCAATGAACTTCTGACTGATTTTTCGGTTCCTAAACCAGTAGCTCCCCATGCAGCTGCTGCACCCGGCTTGCGGGGCGACTCGCCAGTCCCGTCGAGGGACAAGTCCCTTGCCGAACCCCTGACCAACCGCGAGATTGATGTTCTGCAATTATTGGAGCAGCGCCTCCAGAACAAAGAGATTGCTGCGACGTTGTTTGTGACAACGGAGACGGTCAAGGGCCACTTGAAAAACATCTATCAGAAACTTGGCGTCGACAATCGCCGAAAGGCGGTCGAAGCAGCCAAGCGGTTGCAGATCATTTGAAGAGTCCTTCCTATTTTGCCTGCAAATCGGATTTTCATTTAGCCCAGAAAGAATCACTTAAGAGGCTGTCCGAGAATTGTCATTTTAAACCACGCCAAGGTGTGATTCTAAATGACAAAAGCTCGTTCTCGGACGGGCTCATAGTTTAGGTCTCTCAATTTAGACGCGTCCTTTCCCATTGGGTGCTAGTCGTTATACGAGTCTATCCCCCATTACCAACGCCTCCTGTTTTATGGTCCGTAAAAATATAGATAAAACCCCCCATTTTCCCCCCTTTTTGGGGGGTGTGGCGGGCGCGAAAAATATTATTTTGCATGTCACAGGAATAAAGGGATGCAATTCCACTTAAGGTCTGAGGCCGAAGAAGGGTATGTGGCTAATGAATATTACCCGAAACGCCACCATCGACGATTGTTGCGTCTTTGGCGACATTGACCTTCACTGTTTTCGAATCTCCTGCCAATGCAGTGATCGAAGACTAAAAACCCAAAAGCAGGAAAGGAGAAGTCATGAAAAATTCGGTTATCGCTTTAATGGCAGTTTTGGTTTTTGCAGGGTGGCTTGCAGGTTGTGCCGAGATGCAGCAATCTCTACAGGAGAGTGCGCAACCACAGAAGGTCAATCTCAATGACATGGTCGGCATGAAAGCAGCTTATTTGGATTCTGATATGGCGTCGCGTGGTTTTGAAAACGTCGGCGGCTATAATACTGAAGGAACGTCGTATACCACCTGGTGGAATACATCAACCCAACAGTGCGTTTCGGCCGCTACTCGCGAGGGGCGGGTGGATGAGATACTGCCTATAGGTAAGAGTGAATGTGAAAAGCAAGCGAAGAAGGCCGCGCAACCTGAGAAGGTCAATCTCGATGACATGGTCGGCATGAAAGCAGCTTATCTCGATTCGGATATGGAGTCGCGCGGTTTTAGAAATGTCGGCGGTTACCAAAGCGAGGGCACCGCCTTCACCACTTGGTGGAATGCGTCAACTAAGCAGTGCGTATCCGTTGCTACGCGTCAGGGGCGTGTGGATAAAATAGAGTCCATCTTTGAAGGTAACTGTCAGTAAAACCTCTAAGCGCGTTCGTCTTGGCTCCCTAGGGGGGTTGGCTGTGGAATTGTGCCATTGGCAGATCTATGGATTGTTTCTTTCAGCAGACTGGGTTCCGTGTCGGGAACTCGCGGCGAGACCCCGACAGGGACGGCGAGGCTCGAGCCCGTTCTCTCATCGCTCCAGCATCAGGGAGAAACGCATGAAGACGAAAGCTCTGGTCGAGGTCATCTTCGGACTGGCCATGTGCCAAACCGCAGTGGCGCAGAGTCCCAAGTACACGATGGAGGACTGCCGGAATAGCTCGCAGATCTTCTTCCAGGGCTTCGAATCGCGCTCGGAGATGAAATACCAGGGGGCAGCGCACGGACGGCACGCATGCCGTGGACGGGACGATCTACCTGGAGAATCGCCGGGAGTACCTTCAGTGCTCTTACAAGGCGGCGCGCGACACGATGGTCGACTTCTACACCGAAGGCCAGTTCTGGTCAGCCTTCGTCCGCGGTGACGGCAGCCCGTACATGGGCGCCAAGGGCGGAGCGGTCGAGCCGTCTGCTTCGAGTAGCGCCACCAAGGTCGAGTTCTCCCCCGGGACGAACAGGATCACGCTGGAGGGCGCGATCGTCGGCCACGGCTTCTTCGACTACAGCCTTCGCGCCAGCGAGGGACAGACGATGTTCGTTGATCTCCGTGTCGAAGGTACGAACGGGAACGGCAAGATCTATTTCAACGTCCTTCCTCCCGACAGCCGGGGTGAGGCGATCTACGTCGGATCGAGAGAGGGTAACTCGGCGACGGTTCACCTGTCCCGAAGCGGAGAGTACGTGATCCGCCTCTACCTGATGGGTAATGATCGCGATACTGGGAAGACGGTGGACTGTGACCTTAACGTCTCCATCCGATAGGGCTTGGCGGGGCCGAACATTCACGAGGCGCCGACATGGAAACTGAGATCGGAACAGGCGTCAGTATTCTCGGCGGTCTCGTACTTGTCACGATGATCGGCTCGCTTGTTGGGGTTTTAGCGCACCTGGTACGGATCGGAAGCGGTTGCGGTCGTGCAGGCGACGTCCTCCTGGGCATCCTTGGTGCCTTCGTCTCGGGGTTCGTATTTCCAGTGCTCGGCATCAACGTCCCCTGCAGCTTTTCCGGGGGTGTCATCGCAGCGACTGCGGGCGCCACCTTCGTGCTGATGGCCGTTCGCCTCCTCCGGAGATAAGAACGGGATCGCCCGTACGACGAGGGGGACGTTCCGGGATATCGAAGAAGGCAATCTGATCTCGCTCAATTTCGTATTCTGTTCCGCTCACATTACGGATAGCTCCGCGACAAAAGTCAAGATTCGCAAATCGAATCCATCATGTAAATTAATCCACCAAGGATACATATACGTTTCAGCAACGGAGAGGCTCAGATACACCGGGGATCATAACGGAATCGTTGATATTGCATGCAAAACATGTTTGGTCGACAGTGATAAATATCCGAAGAGCAAAGCCGCATCGTTTTCCGGGATAGGTTACAGATCGGGCTTAGGTTAGTGGATGACAAAGTTGCAGGAGTTGGTTCCCGTTTGTCCTATTCGAGCGGTAAAAGATCTTCACTTGGCTTCCTGGGAGTCCTCAAGGTCATGAGGAATTCTAGCAACGTTTGCTGCTGGCTCTCTGTTAGTTTATTGATGAACCTATATCGAGGTCTCTGAGCTTCACCACCATGAAACCATATCGCTTGATAAAGTGTTGTTGCGCGACCGTCGTGCAGGTATGGTGCGGTATCGGCGACACCCCAAAGGCGAGCTGTAGTGAACTCTCTGTTGGAGATCTGACCGTGCTCAAATGTCTCGACTAGTAGGTCCCCCATATCATGACGCTTCAGGTCTGCAAAGAGAGGCACTTTAACACCACCGTCATTGGCGGAATCAAAACCGATATCGACTAAGTCGACTCGGATATATACGTTAGCGTATGGATCGTTAGGCACTTCAGGGAAGGCAAGCGGCAATGTCCGCTCGCGAGTCTGCAAAGACGGCACATGGCAGTTGGTGCATCCGATCTTGCGGAAGAGGGTGAAGCCATCATCACTGATCTCACTGCTCGTGCCTTGGACAGGCCTCGGATTGCTGACGTCAAAAATGTGCAATGCGGTCATTTCACCTATTGTCACTTCATTAAAAACACCATCACCATCCTGATCAATATCCTCTCCAACAACCTCTACAGGCTGAATGCCAAAATGAAACTGCATAGCTTCGCGATCGAAATCCCGCATACTGAACTTCTCACCTTTACGACCAAAAGGTTTGATCACGAGATCCTTATCAACTCCTTCAATGTTATCGAAGTCAACTTTCCCATCTCCCCCAGAGACCAAGTACCCAAAGTAGACTCCGTGCGTCAAAAGACCCACCCTTTTGCGAGCA
>Ga0210125_1000102_pt1 | contig 15708 bp, 10 predicted proteins | sample RushMan_CattailN_FD_185555 | JGI IMG/M metagenome (GOLD analysis project Ga0210125, IMG submission 185555) | Wetland microbial communities from San Francisco Bay, California, USA, that impact long-term carbon sequestration -... | ecosystem: Environmental > Aquatic > Marine > Wetlands ...
CAGGCTGCCGGTATTGAACCCGAAGCCGTTCTTGCGTTAACGAGCATGGTTAAGACCTTTATGGAATATATTGAATCTTCCTGAGCCGGTAAACACAGTTCATAGGACTAAGCATAACGGGAACTGGAGGCTTATATGTTGCCAAGGCACCTAGAAGGAAATGTTAGCAAAACATAAGCAGATAACAAAATTTTCATTTACAGATTGGGCTCAGTCTGCCATACAGTGGTTATTATTCGCTATTAGGACTACCTGCAGACAGACTATTGACTGAGCAAGGTTCACGTACTTTTTTGGATTGCCATCTGTGGGAGCCCCATTTTTTGGACACCCAACAAAATATATAGTTGACCATACAGATGGAAGAAGAGATTTTCGCTATTCTCTCCAGTGCAAAGTTCCCGCTGCATGCGCGAGAGGTTCGGCAAGTTCTTGTGCGGAACGGCACTTCGATCCCGGAATATGCACTGATTGGCAAACTTCGTAGTCTAATGACAGAAGGCCGAGCGGAGTTTACCAGGGGTAAGTGGCGCGCAATCGGCCAGCACTGCGCCGTAGGAAATCATTATGGCTCTCCAGATATTTTCCAAACATTTCCAGATAAGCCTGCAGAACCGTATGGAATAACTGCTGATAAAACTATATCCGAACCAGCTTTTCCCACCCCACGCTTGCGGCAGCAAGAGACTGCGGCTGGTGCAGCCTCAACAACTCCAACCGGCCCTTGGGGGGCTTTTCGTGCCCTGCTGAACTATTACCGAGATTGCATCCGAAATGAAGGCGGTTCTGAGGCAATGGCACGCCTCGATGACTTGAATTCCAAGTTCATGTACGTCTCACGTCCGGGCATGTGGCTCCCACGTCCAGGATATTCCTGGAATCTTTCTATACCTCTGGGCAGTCATCTAGGATCTTTCATCCAGCAACTTGCTTCGCTAGGTCAGGACACAGTAATCGTTCTCGGCTACCCACTCCAGGTAGTGCAATTTAAACGGGAGGGTGAACCTGACTCCTACCTGCTTAAACCCATTTTCCACTTTACTTTGGAGCACAACCTACAAAATGGCTCACTGTTATTGTACACAGATGATCCTAGAGTGCAGGTGAATCTTGAATGGATAGGCCACACCTTTCGCAACTCAGACCAACAACGATCTTTCTTGTCAGCATGTGGCTTTATTGGCAGCGATAGCGACAGCGAAACATTCCCCTACCACACCTGTCCCAAAACGGAGCACCTCGCTGCGACCCTGGCTGCGTTCATGCCCAAGAGTCTTCATGAACCGCTGGTTCCCAATCTGATACCCAAAGAGCCTTTGCGGGCGCCATTGAAGACAGGTGTCTACAATCGGGCCGTAATTATGCTTGCCCGCAGACCCCAGTATACTAAGTCTCTCCTACGAGACCTTTCACGTATCCAGGACACTAGCGACGATGAACTTGATAAAACTGCACTACGCTACATCTTCCGATCGCCTCAAGTTCCTGAAACGGAAGACTTTGACGCAGAACCAGCCAGTCCCACGGTGGCAGATACCACACTCCTTAACTCTGAACAGCGCAAGGCAGTTGCATCTCTTCTCAACTCGCCAATTACGGTAATCACCGGGCCACCCGGCACGGGAAAGAGCCAAGTTGTCAGTACAGCAGTAGCAAATGCCTATTTGTTTTCCCAAAGCGTTCTTTTCACCAGTCGTAACCACAAGGCCATTGATGCTGTTTACGAACGCTGTCGGGATCAAATCGGCAGACCACTTTTGGTTCGCTGTAACAACCGCGACGATCCGAACCTGCGCGTCACTTTTCCTAAAGCGATAGCCATATTGCTTGGAGGTGAGGCAAACATTCCTGCCGGCGAGGAAGCCATAGACATGAGCAGGAATCTTCAACTGCTCCTCAATGAACGAGAGGAGAGGTTGCAGCAATCTGAAAAGATACTTAGCTGCCAGGAGCGTTTAGGAATAATGGAGGAAGAGAGCACCACTCTCTCTCTTCGGATGCCCGATGTTCTTACTTCCCGACTTTCATCCAACGCCGGTAGATTTCCTGCAAAGCATCTCGATAAAATCAACTCTCTTGCCGATTCTCTTCATTCGTCGGGGAATGGGCGCAAATCAAGATTAGGAGCACTTTTTTCTGCAATCTCTTCATCCTTTTCCTGGAAAGCTTTGAGGAGTGGATTAAAGCCAATTGGTGGTCTACCCTTACCCATCGGTTACGTTTGCACACCGTCTAGGCTGTCGGTTTTTCTAAAGGATAGAAAGCTCCTGGAGGATGCAGCAGCATTCTGTGCTTGCAGGACTAAGATCCTTTCACTGGAGGAGGAAATCAAAGCACTGCCCGATGTTGATATACTCACTTCAGCTGTAGCAGAACTGACAGAACGCATCAGAGCTCTGGCACCACGTATCTTGGAACGACTGGTTTCTGCTCATAGCGGGCTACTTCCTGGTGAGGATCGCGAATCTCTCGCAAATCTTCGATCGGCTCTGCAATACATTGACACAGGAACAGCTCCTGTTGCTCTCCAGAACTCAACGAATGTTGTGCTAGAAGCTCAGCTTTCGCGTCTGCTCGAATTTATGCCTTGTTGGGCTGTGACGAGCTTATCAGTAGGAAGTCGAATTCCCTTCTATCCCGGAATGTTCGATTTAGCGGTTATCGATGAAGCGAGTCAGTCGGACATCCCTTCAGCCATCCCGGTGCTTTTCAGGGCCAAAAGGGCAGGAGTCGTTGGGGACCCCCGCCAGTTGACCCATGTGACAAATCTGAGCCTGGCAAAAGATAGCATGCTACGACGCCGAACCGGGCTGGATCGCGTTGCCGACCAGAGATTCTCATACATCGAGACATCCCTCTACTCCCTTTTTGCCGACACAAACGGGATCTCTCCTATATTTCTTTGCGAGACATATCGGAGCACGGAGGAGATCGCGCGCTACGCAAATGATCTCTTCTACGGGGGGCGTCTCAAAGTTGCCACAGACACCTCAAAGTTTCCTCCACTTCCCAATATGCGTTTGGGTATTCATTGGAGCGATGTGGGAGGTGTAGTACAAAGTGGAGGTGTGGGCGGATCATGCTGCCGTGAAGAGGTAGAAGCTATCGCCACACTGGCTCGTGAAATAATCCTTGAAAACAGATTTAGGGGTACTTTGGGCATCGTCACTCCTTTTAGAGAGCAAGCTAATCGAATCAAAGATTCGATCTTTGAGGGGGACATCCCCTGGGAGCTTCTGCAAGCCGCTGAAGTAGTGGTGGACACTTCCCACGGATTTCAAGGGGATGAGCGAGACGTAATTCTGTTTAGTCTATGTGCAGGACCCGGCATGCCGGCGGGTTCACTACGTTTTCTTCGTGAAACAGGAAATCTTTTCAACGTCGCAGTTAGCCGCGCTCGGGCGGTCCTTCACGTAGTGGGCAACAGAAACTGGGCATCGAACTGCGGCATTCGTCATGTGGAAAGGCTGGCTAAGCCAGTAATGGTTGCGCAACAAGAGCCTCTCGCAGGACCTTGGGCGCCTCACGAATCGCCATGGGAGAAATACCTTTTCGAAGCTTTAACAGCAGCCGGGCTCTCGCCGATTCCTCAGTACCCAGTAGGCTACCGCAGACTCGATCTGGCTCTAATTCGCAAGGATCCAAGGCAATTGAAAATAGATATTGAAGTTGATGGTGCCTGCTGCCATCGCAACCCGGATGGCACTCGCAAACTCGAGGACATTTGGCGAGACATTCAACTCCAAGGAATGGGCTGGCGTGTCGTGAGATTCTGGGTATACCAGTTGCGAGAGAGCATGGAGGACTGTGTAAAACGAATATTGGAGGTATGGAATAGCCATGAATGAAGCTTCCGGTAATGCAAACCTCGTAAGCGAAACTGGGGCAACTCAGTCAGGGGTAGATTCACTTCCCAAGGGTGGAGGTTCGCCAAAGCGAAAACGGTCGGCTCTTGATTGGAATTTACCATCTCCTCTGCTCATCGGGGTGCTGGTTGGACTCATGATTTTCCTCGCCCTTTTGTCAGGATGGAAGATTGTAAATCTGGACGCAGAGCAGGCAAAACTCATTTCGGACCGGACCCTGCTCGAACGCAACCGAAGCCAACTACAAGCGGACCTTTCCACGTATGACGCTATCTTGAAGCAGATACCAGATCTTCAGAGGCAACGGCAGGATTTGGAGTCTAGCCTTGCGCGCCTCACAGGAGAGGCGGAAGCCACGGAAGCAAAAATAAAGGCCTTACAAGGGCAACTTGCGCAGAACGAAGTGAGAAACCAGGAAACCCAGACCAAATTCCGGACGCTACAGAATGAGGTCCAGAGCGCTCAGCACGAACGAGGACAACTGGTACAGACTATCATGGATCTCACCAATAAAAAACAGTCCATGGAGCAGAATATCTTAGCATTGCAGATAGATGAAAAGGATGCAAGAACGCAGGCGGAGATCGAGCAAAAAAAGCTCCAGTCCCTTCAAGCCCAACGAGGGAATCTTGAAAAACAACGTCAGCAACTGGAGGGGGAAATACAATCGCTTACTGACACTGCCGGCGGATTGGCCAAGTTTTCACAACATGTTTCAGCGGCAATGAATTCTTTGAAGACCGTGCAGGGTGAGGCTGAAGGTCTCGCTAATGAGTTAAATGATACTGGCAAAAAAATTGCGGGCCAGGCGAGCAGTATATCGCAATCGGCTCAGCAGATCAGCAAGTCCTCTGAAGACATTTCCAATAGCGCTAATAACCTTGGTATTTCTTCTGGTCTCCTTGAAACTCGCGAGCAATCATTGGAAAGCTCGGTTTCCGTCGTTGGGAATGAGGCGGAGAAGCTTGGCTCAATTGTTGAGAGCAAAATGACTCCAGCTGCTACGTCGCTTTCTACAAGTCAAAAGCAAATTTCTGATACTTTGACATCTTTTTCGACCAATCAGAAAGAAATTTCCAATGTGCTGTCATCCCTCAAAAATAACCAGCAGGATTTTTCTGGAACATTGGCTACTCTTTCGGAGAATCAAAAGCAAATTTCTGATACGGTAGAATCTCTTACGGCCAACCAAAAAGACCTTTCTGGTGTGGCGACTTCATTCACCGGCAGCCAAAAGGATTTTGCCAATACGGCGGCATCGCTTTCTACCAATGAAAAAGATATTTCTAACTTGGTGGTTTCGATCAAAGACAATCAAAAGGATCTCTCGGGAACGGTCACCACTCTTTCGGGCAGTGAAAAACAACTTTCTGAGACAGTGGCAGCACTTACGACCAGGCAGACAGATTTGTCTGAGAAAGGGAAAACCTATTCAGCTGCTCAAGAAAAAATGGTGGCATCGCTTTCCAAACATCAAAACGACCTCTCAAACGTATTATCAGAACTGACTAAGATTGTATCTGTACTTAATGAAACTAGTAAAAAGTCTCTGAACTCAACTACGCAATTGGACACTGCTGCCAAATCTGCTCAGTCGAACGAAGACCGGCTCAAGAATGCTGCAGAAGAAGTTACTGGTGCGCGTCAGCAGCTTGAAGGCACCATCCACGATCTCACTACTGATCAAAAGCGTTTGGGAGCCACCATTGATGAGCTCGCAGCTTGGGTTAGACAGAACGCCGACTCAAGTCCCGCACCAGAAAAGGAACAAAAACAGAGTGATGTCTCTCAGAATAAAGGGGATCTATAAATGAATGCCATCTCGGTGCCGATTCTTCCCACAAGTCTTTGGCTACTTTCCACTGCTGGTGGAATCAGCTTAGTCATGGTCTGTTTCTTTCTCTACGTTTACATGCGACGCCGCTTTATGGCAGCCCATGGCGATATGACGGATGTTGCTGACCTTGCTGCCTTGAAAATGCAGCTTGTATCGGAAAAGACAGTATTGGAACAACGGATTTCTAATCAGATGGACGAGCTCTTGCGTTTTCAAGCTGAACGTGAGGAACAGGAGAGGCTTCGCGCCGATCTTGCAAGACTGCAAACCGAATGTGCATCCATTGAACAACAGATGATGGAGCTGAGAATTGAGACGGGAGAACTGGAAAGTAACCGCCACACTTTGGCCCAAACTAATGAACGACTGAATGCAGAAAGAGAAACGTTGGAAGGGCAAATTAGAGAACTTGAGCTGCAAAAGAACACGTTGTCGGATTTGCAGGCACAAATTGCAGAAGCCGAGCGAGCTCTGCGCGAAACTCTGGAGAATAAGGATGTTTTACTCCGAGAGATTAGAGACATGACGGAGCGAATTACAGAGATTCAGTTGAAACATGAATCATCGCAACGCCGGTACAACTCACTCAGCATTGAACTCCAGAGCCTTGAGCAGCTGATAAATCAGAAAAACACCGAGGCAAAAGATGCTCAGCAAAGCCTCCAAGAGGGCAAGAGTAAGCTAACCGAAGTAGAAGATAAGTTGCAGGAAAAGGGCTTGTCTCTGATGCATTTGGACGAGAAGCACTATCAACTCGAAAAAGGGATAAGCAGGCTAGAGGCAGACAGAGCAAATTTTGAGGAACAAATAGAAGCGCTGCAGCTGCAGGTTAGTGAGCTGAAAGAGCAGCAGCCAACCCTTATCAGAACGATAGACAAGTTAACAGCTGAGGCAGCCGACGCCCAAAAGCGCGCCCAGGCATCGCGGCAGACAGCGGATCATCTTGAACAAGAGGCAAGACAGCGGAAGATTGAATTAAAGCAGTTGGAAGATCTATACAATGAAGGTAAGACAGAAATAAGACAGCTAGAGGCTGATCGTGCAGCTCTCGATCTAAAACTCAAAGAATTAGATGCCAAGCTAATGGGCGAAAAGCCCGGAGATTCAAATGAACAGTATGAGGATCTTCTAAAAACCGCACCCGCTTGTCTCGAAATAACGATATTTAATGCGGAGAGACTAAATAATCGTTCCGAGGAGGAAGCCCTGGACAATGTTATCCATGGGCTCGGTAACTTGGGCTACAGGTTCGACGATCGAGTTGTGAAGGCTTTCCATACTTCGCTGAAGTGTCACGATATAAATCCTCTGACAGTGCTCGCTGGAGTTTCCGGCACGGGAAAAACTCTCTTGCCAATGGCCTATGCTAAGCTGATGGGAATGCACTCGCTCGTCATGGCTGTCCAGCCTCGATGGGATTCCCCTCAAGATATGTTCGGCTTCTACAACTTTTTGGAGCGGCGCTACAAGGCAACGGATCTGGCGAGAGCACTTGTTCGCATGGACACGTATAATACGCCCAAAGGTCTTGACCCCAAACAGAAATTCCCCGGACGAATGCTTCTCGTGCTCATGGACGAGATGAATTTGGCTCGCACCGAATACTATTTTAGTGAATTCCTGTCAAAGCTCGAATTGAGGCGCGATATTACCAACAGCAAGATCGCTGAAAATCGGATTCATGCAGAGATCGTCCTGGATACAGGGCCTGGCCGGGATGACCTTCGCCTCTGGGTGGACAGCAACGTGCTCTTTGTCGGCACAATGAACGAAGACGAGAGCACTCAAACACTTTCCGACAAAGTACTCGACCGGGCAAACGTTTTGCGATTCGGACGTCCAAAAAATATTTCAATGCCTAAGGCCAGCATCGAGGAGCCTGAAGTAGAAGGATACTTGTCAAAGAAGCAGTGGGAAAGCTGGTACAGGAACGTTGAAGCTCGTAGTTGGACAGAAGATGTGACACGATGGGTCAATGATCTAAACGATGCGTTGAACCGAATCGGCAGACCTTTCGGCTATCGTGTGCAAAAGAGCATTCTAACTTATGTCCAAAACTACCCTGGAATTGAAGGGCATGATGTCCACAAGAAAGCTTTCGCTGACCAGATCGAACAGAAGGTGCTTCCTAAACTGCGGGGCATTGACCTTTTAGAAGGTACTGCAAATACTGCACTAGAGAAGATAGAGGACATAATCTTTCAAACAAATGATGATCTTTTGTTCCAAGCCTTCAAGGATGCAAAGGAGGAAGCGGCTTCCGGCATGTTCCTCTGGCGTGGCGTCAGCAGGTAGGAAGGATCGTAATGATGCCGATTGCTGCGAGGCTTCATCTTTGGCCATGGTCCTGTGCTTCTGGTGATGAGACAGTCGACCTTTCAACCGGGACTGCCCATTTTGACTTTTATGGAAGCCCAGTGATCTCATTGATTGAAGGCTCTCACATCTTTCTCTCTTCTAGGCAGGAACGTTTTATTGCCCTCGGGCCGCCATTCCGGTCCATTATTGATGGACTTATCTGCCAGCTCTACCAGACACCCCAAGGAGTTATTTCTAATGGCAAGAAAGGCGGGAAACTTCATGTCCACCATGATGCAACCCGATCGTTTTTGAATCTTGAACCGGAGGGAGCACTGCCACGCTTTGAAGGTAGTGATGCCGGCGGAAAACCACTGGATTCGGAACTTGCAACCACTATACTCTATTGGGCACAGTACTTCGATGAGCTTCTCGAAAAGGCAAAGAAGGGAAATGCACAAAGTGTCCATCTAGATTGGACGAAAGTGCTCGCTCATCTTCTGGCGCTAAGGGATCAGGAGACCGGCAAACCCCGACGGGCTCTCATTGTGGACATTGCAGAAAGGATGAATCGACGGCTCAGTCAAACGGTCCTTGCAGCCCGGCGCATTCTTATTCGCGAAAGACGTCTATTACCGGCAGGTAGACTTGAGGAGACCGACAGTTCTTGTCTCCGTTGGCTGATTCGCCAGCCGGGAAACTCTGTACCAGAGAAGGCAGGCCCACGCCAACATCTACTGGGAATAGCACGAAAAGAGACGTTCGATGTGCATGAGAACCGAATCCTTAAGGATTTCCTGCTACGCTGCAGGGAAGAGGGCCGTCGCTATGTTCGACGCTCCTTCGTGGAGAACCCGGCCTATCGGGCAACAAGTCGGGTGCAGATGGTTCAGACGTATTCTAACCTTTGCGTTCAACTCTCCAGAGTAGCTCACCTCGATCAGGTCGAATTACCTATCCCAGGTACAGCTCCCAACTATGTTCTGCTGCACGACATGCGTTATAAAAACGTGTGGCAATGGTACAAAAAGTTGCTGAGACGCGCGGAAGAGGAAGACCGCTTATGGGATTGGCAGGCCCGTACCTGGACGGATATTGCGCGAGTGCTGGTAAGCCTGGCCTTGGTGAATCACGTCAGAGAGCTTTCGGAGGGTGGGAAAATCGGACTTAAAGACATCTGCCAAGCATCCCTCCGTCTCCATGGAGAACAGCTGCTGGGTTGTCGAGCAGCTTCCGGCAGCGAACCGGGACCACTTCATGTCATTTTTAGGGACAACGACGAATTGCGCGCACAAGGAGTTCTTGAAGTTGTTCATCCGGATTTGGCCGAACAACATTCTATCGTGTCTCACCTTGGCGCGATGGGAGGCCACCTATATTTGGTGATTCGCCCACTTGGGCATCATCACCCTGCAGAAGTGATCGTCCTCTGGGCCGTTCATACCGCTGCGGCTAATGATCCTCCTGACTGGATGCATGTTGGTGAATCTGCCGAAGCGGCGATAAAGAGTTATCAGACGGTCCTTAATCTCGGACGTTTTGCGGATAAACCCAGGGTCCGTGGACTAGTCTTGGCAAGTGACCTGCAAGCAAAGACAGCGTCCTGTGAGGTAGAAAAAAAGAACTTGATGCTGCTAACTGTTCCCACAGAACCCCGTCTCTGGATGACAGCGGTGGAGGATATTACTTTGGCCCTCGATGAACTGCTGCAGGAGATATTCGCATGGGCATGAATACTAACATAGCAGGGTGTTCCGCTTTCGGTCTCCGCGATGCCGTAGTAACAACGGAAGGTTTATCTTGGAACGCGGGCTTCTTTCTCGCGGACGCTCTTCTGCCCGGGCGCCCATTTGGAGCCATTCGCACTGGCATGAAAGCTGAAGCCGAACGGATACATTCAGGACTACCTTGGCCACCTGAGGCACAGGTTCATACCGGTATGCCACTGCGAAGGGCTCCCATTTCATGTGTATGGCGGTCGTTAGTAGAAGCCGTAGACGAGCAGGCACGCTGGAAAATTGGGGAAGGAATTTCATTCCCACTAGCCCGGATACTGGCCGCTCATGTCCTGGGGCTTATGGAATCCGATGGAGAAGAACGGACATCAATTGTTATTGCTATTCCAAATGACCTGGATGAACTCGGACAGGAAAGTCTTCTCTACGAGCTAGATCGCTCAGGCTTTTCAGATGCTCGCCTTGTCTGGCGACCCATAGCATCTGCACTCACATGGCTTGAGGATGCAGGACAGGACATTGTGCCGCAACGTCTGGGAACCGACGATTTCATACTCGTTCTCCATATGGGGCCGGATGCTGTGGAATGCACCAGCTTTCGAGTTAAGGTCGAAGAGTATCAAGGCCTCCAATACGTGGTTCCAAAGCGCAAACGACCGAAGAGTACTTCGGAACTCACTGGGTTCGATTGGGCATGTTGTGCGCTCGATCAACTACAGAGCATCCCAGCAGAAGGAGTGGCCGAATTCTGGCAAGCATTCACAGCTTTTCCGGAAATATGGCAGTGTATGGCCAACATCGAATGGAAAAATGATGAACTGCCGCGCATATGGGGGCATTCAAAGGCTTGGAGCTTTTGGAACCCGAACAGAGAGGAATTAGTGAGAGAGCTTCGTACGGTCCGATGCGGCCCATCCAGGCTGTTGCGGAACGCGATTGGCCAGTCCTGCCAGCTATCTGGGACTAAAACCAGAGACCTGACATGGCCTGAACAACTGAAGCAACTGACAGCAGAATGTCTGGAACAGGCACCTCCTGGGAAACTTATAGGAATGATTGTTGACGGTCCACTGGCACTGTCAACTGCTCCGCTGTGGCTTCGCGATTGCTTTCCGCAGCTAGAAAAAAGAGGTCTCGACACCTCTGGTCCCTACGACTCACCGGAACTTGGAAAACTGTGGTGCGCTCCAGGCAACACTGCCATAGCGAAAGGAGCCGCGATCTTCGGCCGTCGATTAAAGACTGGCGAGCCGACCTATCTTGATGCACTTCCCCAATTATCTCTTCTTGTGAAGAGAGAGAGAACATTGCATCTATTTCCACTTGTGGATGCAGAAGATGTACGTGGTGGCCAGGAGTACACAAACTCGATCACAGATCAATTCGTAATTGAGGCGCACCAAGCTCAGTTGGATGTCATTCTATACCGCGGAGGCACTGAACTGGATTGGCTTCTTCCAGCATCAAGCACCGATCGCTTGGACAGTCATGTCTGCAGCACAACGGCAGGGCTAGCGCTGGGAGCCTCATCGATGGCCAGACATCTTATACGGGTTTTATCTTCGACGCGGGCAACATTGAGCTCGCTACGCACCCTACCGCCAAAAGAGCTCTCATTTGTAGAATTCAACCAATTAATAAGATTGGCCGAGCAAGAGAAAAAGATCCTCAAGTCATTGCAGAAACTATCCATAGAGCATGGGTCAACGATGGTCGAGTACATAAAATCCTTCCAAACCCTTTATGATGGGAAAGATCGGGACTCCGGAAATACTGAAAAAACGAATCTCCCATTAAAGAAAGTCTCATCAATTTTTCCTCTACCCCCACCAAGGACTATGCCAGTTGACATCAATGTTCGCATAAGTCCCGCAAGCGGGCGTGCGAAAATGGAAGTGATCCCCGAGGAGAAGTCATTCCTTCGGGGACGCCACGTGTTTGTGGATTATGCCACTATGGAAGACTTGGATGAACTGCCCACGAGTGGTCAAGGGTGGCCATCTTTAGAGGAATTGACTCCTCACTCTGATGAGTCGGTTTGGAATGTCCACCGAGCGGCCGCTGAGCGTTTCCTGAATACAAATACAGGATCATTACTATACGATCCACTTCTTGATCGAATCTGCAGTGTATTACGGGCCAAGCCTTTCCTTAACGAATATGGTGTGGGTTTTTATATGGTAAACCAAGAAGGCTCGGCCGGTTGCCAAGCAGGCATGGAAATTGTCCAAATTATCTCGCGCGCGGTCGCTCGGCATGCAGAATCTTTGATGTCATCAACTTCTTTCGTTGGAAGAAATGTACGACAAACGGGCATTATTAGGCTTCCGCGCGAACGATTAGAGCAGCTACGGCGGCTTATCGTTCGAGGCTCATGGCTTATGGGAGCTACACCAGAACCTCTTCTCATTCCAATGCGTTACGTTCTTCAGGATAAACTCAGAGGCATAACCTGGGGCATGGTTGTGGATGCTGCAGGTCGTGCTTTTACCACCGACGACGATCTTTCTATTCTCTTGCAAGCGGTTGTTAATCGAATAGCGAAGAGGGGCAGTCTGCCACTCCCCATGCAGTCGATTAACGCTCTTTGTAGGGTCTTGATGTATCGGCCGAACGGCCAGGATGTGCTGGATGAGGACACTGTATATACTCTTTTAGAAGAAACTTGCAACGTATTAGACCAACATTCGAGAGCAGACAGGTTTAAGGCGAAGTTTTTCCAAGGAATCCGATTATTGCTCTACCTGCTTCGATGTAGGAAGCGACATCCCGGCTTCCTTGAGAAGGAATCTCGAAGAGCTCAGGAACTTATGCGAAAATTGGATATTTACGAAAGTGGTCTAAAGAGTGTCCTCACTGGAGTGAGGCGAAACAGCGCAGTTGAGATCATCGCAGGGATTAAGGATTTTGTGAATTTTGCTGGCAGTACAGCAATCCTTCCTCTCCTCACAGCAATGGCGGAAGACAATGATGATCTGGCTGCGAACTGATCAAGCATGGCTGGAACAATGACAAACTAGAATTGTGGCTCGTTAATTGGATTAAAGAATAGAATCGATCTCTAACATTTTTGTCTTTTTGCCTTCGCGATGGCCTCCGTGGCCTTGCGGCTCGTTCAAATTCTATTCGCTGAGTGCTTTGAGCAGGGCGTCTTTTGCATCCGCGTAGTACACCACCGTTACCTTGGTAGCCAGGTCGTCGGGTAGTTCGAAAAGTTGCTTGCGCGCAGAGACCGGCATGAGAATTTTCTCAGCTCCTTTGTCGGCAGCCAGCTCGATGATGCTGACGGCGTTGTAGATGGGTTCGATCGATCCACCGAGATTGAGCCCGCCGACAATGACGAGTCCTCCTTCCAGGCTGCGTTCGATGAGCGCTGAACTCAAGGCGAGCAAAATGGGTATTCCAGTGGCCGCCGCACTTTTGCAGGTATCAAAGGCGCGGAACTGGATGGTGAACTCGTGGGCACGCGGATCGCGATCACCGACCAGTTCCTTTGCTCTGGCATAAAGATTTTGTTCGGCACAGCGCACGCTCTCCTCGTACTGGCACACCAGGCCACGTTGACCATTGGCATTGTTGACGAACATCTTGGCCACGGTGGCCTTGCCGCCAGAAACAAGATGAACGTAGGCGACAATTGCTGGTAAAGATGGCTCTTGCCCGTTCCGCGCGGACCAAGCTCCACCGCGGTGTAGTTGTTTTCGACGAACGGCACCATGCGCAGAAGCATAACATCGCACGTGCGATCTCCGAGCAGTAAGGGCTCCAGTCCCACACTGCGCAGCAGAAAATCTTTCCATTCCTTGAACGTGAGCAACGATCTCCCTTTGCACAGGGTTTCCAGCACATTGCGCTTCGAGAGTTGGATTTCGCGAAGAGATTCGATGCCGAAAGGACGCCCACTTTTTTCTTCAGCGATGCTGGGATCGTAAGTGAGATCTACCTCTGCGTAAAAACCACCCGTCAGCATGCGGTCGTGGGTGTGAACCAACTCATCATCATCCATGCGCACATCGATGAGCCGCACGCTGGGAAGTTCGGCCACAAAACAATCGTGCTTGGCATCCAACCGAGCCTTGATCAAATCAGCAATTTCACGCGGCCCTGCTCTTTGGCGCGGGCTTTAAAAAGTTCTTCCTCGCCTGCCCGGACTGTCCGACCGGCGAGTTGCCGTTATAAGATGGCGAGTCCTTCCTGGATTTCCGTCTCGTCCACGCCGGCACAATATCGCCCCAGAAGAAATTCGGCCACGTAGGCGGGCACTGGGTATTGTCCTTTGAATTGGCGCACAAGGTCTTTGCGGACAAGGTAGCCCTCAAATGCCCTGGCAGCGATTTGGTCCAGTGCGTCGAGTTGCATATCAGTTTTCTCCAATGACTACCGAATGTTTGAAAATGGGTTGATGGTTTTGATCGACGACTACGAGGAAGGCCTCCGCATTCAGAGCGTCGTCATCTGCCACCAGAAGGCTGGTCTTCTGGCCATCGGACGCGCCGACAAGGCACTTTGCCAGGATATGTTAGATTATCTTCAGCGATTCAGAAAACATGATAGAGGAGGGACGTAGATCAACACAAAGTGTGAAGTAAATGTGAAGGGATCTTAGGGTAGGAAATAACGCAATAAAGGAGAGACATGCGGAGCGCTCATACTGCAGCTTTGCTTTGCATGGCCTTGCTTCGGAGATCAAATGCCCGGACGCTGAAACTCTCTGCCAATCGAGAGGCAGCAGGACCCGTATGGTATTCGACCGCAGCGACGAAGGATCGATGGGGTCTTTGGATGGACCCATCAAAGAGGAGGTCTCACCCGAAACCTACCCAAACCCGAGCCAAAAGGCCAGGGAGCGGTTAACCCGAATCATCGTGTCCTCGTCAAGTCGTCCAATGATCTGCCGCACTTTGTCCTTTCGAACCGTCATGATCTTGTCCACCATGATCTGGCAAGGCCTCTCCAGATTATTCTCTCGAGAAGGTGTCACTTTGAGTCGAAACAAAGGCGCATTCTCCAGATGACTTGTGATGGGACACAGTACGATGCTGCTGTGTGTCGGATTGGCCAAATCCGTTTGAACTACTACAGCAGGCCTGGGTTTGCCGTAGTCTCCTGAAAAAACCGCGACAACCACGTCCCCTCGCTTCACCATGTCCAGTCCTCGGTCTGGGCGGCGGCCATATCGAGTTCATCCATTAGGTCTGACTCATCTTTGCGACTGGCTCTCAATGACTGTCGCCGGACCTCTTCCGCTAGAGCCTTGGACCGAGTATCCGGCACCCAGATCTGAACGGGCCTTAGGCCTTGTGCTCGCAATCTCTCCCGATACTTTGCAGCCTTTTCTGATGGGCTCAACGCCATTCTTTGATCTCCCAACAAGGTGACATGTCACCACAAAAATAACAGTTCCACTCAGCCAATGCAACAAGGATTACTCTTTTCCAGATTTGGGAGTGACGGTGGCAAGAAATATCTGCTTGGCCTGATACCGGTCAAATTTCCCTACGGACAATGCCGGCCAAAGTGAGGACAGTTTGCCATGATCTTGAATTTGGCTGACCACAAGTGCATAACGTACATGGTTTGGATATGCTGAGCCGGGTTGTCTACTAAAAATTCTACCTCCGGCCGTTTTTCAAAAAAGGCCTCACTTAGGCTCCGGCTGAGTATTCTCGACCAACAAACAGAGGGGAGATCATTGTTTACGGTTTCTTTTTTGTCTGCGGAACAATTTGCTGGCGCAGAGTCGGCGGTCTGCCGTGAAAAGACCTTTTCGTGTACCGTCGGTGTGCCAAAAATTAGTGGTACACCATTAATCTGCTGTAATTACTCGACTTTATTTCTTGATTACTGGTTCGAATCCAGTCGTCCCGACCAAGAAAATCAACGGGTTAGGTGATAGCACCTAACCCGTTTTTACGTTTTGGGTAACACTTGCATATCTACCCTACTCTGCAACTCCAATTCGGCGAAATCC
>Ga0210125_1000103_pt1 | contig 15680 bp, 15 predicted proteins | sample RushMan_CattailN_FD_185555 | JGI IMG/M metagenome (GOLD analysis project Ga0210125, IMG submission 185555) | Wetland microbial communities from San Francisco Bay, California, USA, that impact long-term carbon sequestration -... | ecosystem: Environmental > Aquatic > Marine > Wetlands ...
CAAGGTCCAATTCCATGAGAATTGCAGATTCTCCAGGGCCATAATAGTCCGGTCGCTCCCCCTCGGCTTTAAACCCCATACTCGCATAAAATTTGCGGGCTGCCACATTGTTTCTGCGGACTTCCAGCAGGGCTACTTTCGCTCTTCTTCGCTTACCGTAAAGCAATGCCTCTCTAACCAGGCAGCGACCGAGTCCTTTTCTTCGGTATGACCTGTGCACGGAAATATTAAGAATTTGGATTTCGTCTGCAACTTCCCAAAAGCAAATATAGCCTAGAAGATTCGTGCCTCCTTGGATGGTTCGAGCCACCAGAACATGTGCTTGAGGCCGGTTCAATTCCTCCAGAAAGAGTCCTCCAGTCCAAGGATCCGGCTGACTGTCCTGCTCTATCTGTAAGATCGAGGAAATATCATCAGGGGTCATGCGATCGACAACCCAAGCACCTTTGAAGCTGCACATTCTATGCATTTTGAGAGTTCTGACCGGAGCGTGCAAGCACTTCACTCGCCAGCGATATATGCCGCTTGCCGTATTCTTTTATCATCGCAGCCGTTTCGGCCAGCGAACCCGATTCGCGCGAGCCGGCCAACCGTATCAACATGGGCAGATTCACCCCGCAGATTACTTCAACTTTTGGACCGACAAAGGCAAGACTGATATTGGCAGGGGTGCCTCCAAACAGGTCCGTCAAAATCAAAACGCCCTTGCCTTGATCGACTTCCTTTATGGCTGTCCGCAACTGTTTTGTCATTTCTTCCACCGGCTGCTGCACATCAAAGCAGATTGTTTTACAATTTGGCAGCGGCCCTACTATAAGTTCGGTAACTCGCACCATTTCAGAAGCTAGATCGCAGTGCGATATCACGATGATGCCAATCGATTCCTTTCGATCTTCTCTCGCCATCAGCAGCCCCACTCTCGCTATCCATTGGGATTTGGTTACAAATTTCTTAGTCATGCAACCCCTTGCAAGAATCCTGAGTGCAAAGCGCGCGCAACCCCTTGTTTCACTTTAATTAGTTTAGCACAGTTTTAATCCTTGTGCTCAAAATGAGTATCACTCGCCGTTTGATTAATACCTGCTGGGCTTATATTTCGATTGGTAAATCTGCTGCTGATTGTAGAGTAAGGAAGGTGAAAGCTTAATGTAAGACCTGGCTTCGATCTGACCGGTTACCTTGAAGCACTCATTCCAAGTTGATGTCTCGATGAAAGGTATTGATACGGTAACCATGATGCCGCAACTCATCGGCCAATTTTTCAGCGATCACAACAGACCGATGTTTGCCGCCGGTGCACCCCAAAGCAATGGTCAAATAGCGCTTGCCTTCGTTGGCGTAGGATGGGAACAACTTCAACAGCAATGTGCTGTAGTCGGCAATTAATTCTTGCGAGGCGGGCCACTTCATCACCCAGGATTGTACAGCAGACGAACACCCGTCCTCATGCTTCAATTCTTCCACAAAGTAGGGGTTCGGAAGGAATCGGACATCCATAACCATGTCGGATTCAAACGGTAAACCATATTTGAATCCGAACGAGAGCACCTGAATACTCATTTTATCGTTGATCGATATTAAACCGTAAGATCGCGTTATGAATGCTTTCAGTTGATGCACGGAATAGTTGCTCGTATCCAGTATGCGCGTAGCACGGCTTCGCAACGCCTTAAGCTGCTCGCGTTCCTCGTGGATGGCATCCAATAAAACAGAATCGGAGGAGGTGGCAGGGTGCACCCGCCGGGTTTGGCTGTAGCGTCTCTGCAATACATCGGTGCCGGCTTCAAGAAACAAGATCTCGAATCGATAGCCAGAGTCATCAAACGATCTAAAAATTTTATCATAGTCTTTAAGAAACTTCCGCTCTCGAATATCTATTCCCAGAGCAATCTTGCAAAGGTCGGGCATATCCTTTTCAAACAGAGACAGCAAGTCGGGCAGGAGCGGCACCGGCAGATTATCAATGCAAAAGTAATCCAGGTCTTCAAATGCTTTGATTGCCGTACTTTTACCTGAACCGGAAAGCCCTGTGACCACTACGACATGAACTCTTCTTTGCATTTCGGAGGACATCCATTGAGTCGTCTGTTATCAGACAGAAGAACGCCAAACGGCGTCGAAACAGTGGGGGGAAGTGCTGGATCGGTATTATGATAAAGTGAAACCGCGCGTTAAAGACTCCCGAGTTATGAACGGGAGATGACAAGCTGTTCAGAAGTCTTCATCTTCCAACTGGATAACCGAATAAACCTCTTCGCGACCCTGAACATTCCCGAGCTTCTTTCTTACGGTCCCATTCTTGAGCAGTCTGGCTATTTTTGCCAGGGCTCTCAAGTGGATTCCAGCACAATTCTCCGGAGCCACCAGGAGAAAGAATAGATGAACCGGTTTGCCGTCCATTGATTCAAAGTCAACTCCTTGTGACGATCTGCCAAATGATAGAACCAATTGGTCTAAATCTCTCATCTTTCCGTGGGGGATAGCAATTCCATCCCCGATACCAGTACTTCCCAAACGTTCTCGTTCAAGCAAAACCGCCATCAACCGATCTCGATCAAGCTGCGGTTTATGCTGCAATAGAGCATCGATGAGTTCTTCCAGCACCTGCTTCTTAGTTCTACCTTTGAGCTCAGGAATAATCGATTCTTTAGCAAGAATATCCAGTATCTTCATTTAAATTTTCTCGTTCCTTCCAATGTCTATTTGCTGGAATCATCGAATGGATCGGCACCAAAAGAATGAGGCGGGAACCCGCCGCCATCGGCGCTGGCACAGCGGTGAGTCCCGCCTTACGAACCAAAAATCGAGAGAATTACTCTCCTCCTGAACATGATCAAATTATGCCATTGTTTCAATCAGCCCGTAGTTGCCGTCTTTTCGTCTATACAGAACATTGATGCGATTGGTATGACGGTTCGTGAAAACCATGAATTCGCCACTGGAAATATCCAATTGCATCACGGCCTCATCGAGATCCATGGGTTTGGCATATACTTGCTCCGTTCTTATTACCCGAGTTTCCCGGTCAGTACGGGCTTCTTCAGTGCTTTCCGCAGCCATGGCGGCAGCGACTTCTCTAGTCGAGTTGGTCGATTTTCTGCCGCGAAACTTTTCCTTGTTCTTTCTGACTTGTGATTCTATGGTATCCGCCAAGGTGTCGATGGCAGAATACATGTCATCCGTTTCTTCGGAGCCTTTAAATCCCATGCCGTTGGCTTTAATAGTCGCTTCGGCGATGTGTCGAAATTTTTCTACGCTGAGGACCACATGTGCTTCAATGGGCTCTTCAACATGTTTTTTTATTCTCGATATCTTATCTTCCGCATATTCCCTCAGGGCCACTGACGGCTCGATATGGCGAAAAGTCACACTTATCTGCATTCCGGTAGTCCTCCGTTGTTTTCTATTGGCGGCTCGTTGCCCGTTTATCCCTCTCACCTAAAGATAATTCATTTATGCTAAATGCCCATCCTCCTCCGATGGGATGTCAACGAATAACCATTCAGGGCGTATTGAAAATGCTCAGGACCGACTGCTCGAACGAACCGGCAACTGCTCTCGTCTCAAGGCCTACTCTATGCCCTGCGCTCTTTGCTAGCTACCCCAAAACGACTTCTTGCGCTTGTTGGACGGCAGAATGCCCAACATCTCTCGGTACTTGGCAACCGTACGCCGGGCAATATCTACATTTTCCTTTTTCAAAATCGACACAATTTCTTTATCACTGAATGGCTTTGATGTATCCTCCTCTCGGACGATTTGCCGGATTCTGTCCTTAACGCTTTCAGAAGCCACCGCTTCACCCAAAACGCTATTTATGGAGCTGTTGAAGAAATATTTCAACTCAAAAATCCCATGCGAGGTATGCATATATTTGTTGGACGTTACCCGGCTGATGGTGGATTCGTGCATACCCACATCCTCGGCCACATCTCTCAACACCATTGGCCTGAGATTGGCAACCCCCCTTTCAAAAAACTCTTGCTGCAGCCTTATAATACTCTGCGTCACCTTATAGAGAGTGCGCTGCCGCTGGTGAATACTTTTGATCAGCCAAGCGGCGGACCGCAGTTTGGTTTGAATGTAATCCTTTGCCTCGGATCCCAACTCGGCATCCTTGCTCAAAGCATCTTTGTAATAAGAGCTAACCTTGAGCTTTGGCATACCGTCTTCGTTCAGCAAGATAACAAACTCGCCGTCGATCTTTAAAACATAAACATCCGGACTGATATACTGCACGGACTCATCGCTGAAAGCACTGCCGGGGCGCGGATCAAGGCTGAGGATGACCTCAATCGCCTGCTTAACCTCATCAGGCGATCTTTTTACAGAACGGACCAATGCCTGGTAATTTTTGCTTTCAAGGTAGTGCAAGTGTTGTTCAATGATTCGGACTACCAGGTCGTCCTGCAGTTCCAGGTTCCTGGCCTGGATCAAGAGGCACTCCCGCAAGTCTCGGGCAGCTACTCCAATCGGATCGAACACCTGGATTTTTGCAAGCACCGGCTCGACCTCATCCACACTGACCTCCCCCATTGAGGCAATCTCTTCCAGGGTCGCTTCCAGGTAGCCGTCGCGATTCAGGTTGCCGATGATGTAGGAACCGATTTCCTTTTCGGCCTCAGTCATATCGGATAATCTCAGCTGCCAGTTGAGGTGATTTTCCAGCGACGCGGGCAAGGTAAGTTTATGATCGTAGGAAGGCCATTCTCGATTAGGGTCCTTCTCAACCAGCACGGGAGTGCTGGTGTTGTATTCTTCCAGGTATGATTCCCAGTCGAAATCCTCACGCATCTTTTCCGATATTTCTACTTCCTGAAAGGATTCTTCAGAAGCAGTCTCCGGCTTCTCTGCCTCACTGACTTCCTCCTGCACTTCTTCCAGCAGTGGATTGGCCTCGAGTTCCTGATTTATAGTCTCCAAGAGCTCCAATCGCGACAGTTGAAGCAGCTTGATTGCTTGCTGCAGCTGAGGAGTCATGATGAGTTGCTGGGTTAGTTTTAATTGTTGTCTTAGCTCAAGAGCCATTCTTCCATCCTAACTACGATAAACTGAATTGATCTCCCAGGTAGGTTCTCTTGGCCAGATCGCTATTTGCAATGCTGACCGGGTCTCCAGCTTCCAGGATTCTTCCTTCGTGCATAATGTAAGCCCAATCACACACCTTGAGAGTCTCCCGAACGTTGTGATCTGAAATCAGCACCCCTATTCCTTTTTCTCTAAGAGATCTTATGAGTCCTTGAATTTCTATAACCGCAATCGGGTCGATTCCCGCAAACGGTTCATCCAGAAGGATAAAACTGGGCTGCGTCACCAATGCCCGGCTGATTTCAACTCGCCGCCGCTCTCCACCCGAGAGTCGGTCTGCTTTGTTCTTCGCCAAATGGGTGATGTTTAGGTCCGCCAACAATTCTTGCAGACGTATTCGCCTCTCGTGCTTTCCAATATTGAGAGTTTCCAGAATCGCCATAATATTTTGTTCGACGGTCAGTTTGCGAAATACTGACGGTTCCTGCGATAGATAAGTAATTCCCTTCCGGGCCCGCTGATACATCGGAACCTGCAGCATGTTTTCACCGTTGAGAATTACCGCTCCGGCATCGGGGCGAATAATGCCGACCACACTGTAAAAGGTTGTCGACTTGCCGGCTCCGTTGGGTCCGAGCAATCCGACAATCTGACCCGGGTGGACCTCTAAACTTACATGATCGACAACTTGGCGGCCCTGATAGGTTTTGACCAAATCACGTACTTCCAGCCTCTTCTCTGCTGTGTCAGGCAACAAGATCTATTGTTCCTTCTGTTCGGGATACAGCACCGCATGAACTGGATTGTCCTGTCCCCCCTCGACAACAGTACGCTGCTCCGGTAAATACAAAGTGATCAAACGCCCTTTAATAGTGTCTTGGCCCTGGCTAAATTGGGGTTTTCCCATCAGAACAATCTTTTGTTGGTTATGATAATAGACCGCTTTATCAGCCGTCGCGATTTTGTCCTGCTGTGAGATTCTCACATCACCTTCCACTTCGATCCTATCAATGCGGTCTGCTTTGCTTGATTCCGAACTCGGGTCAGCAGCATTTGAAGTATAAACCCTCATCTTTTTGCCGGTGATCGTTAAATCCTTCTGCTGGACCACCACGTGCCCCTCAAACATAACGACCTTGTCCTTTTGGTCCACTTCCATGCGGTCGCTGGCGATGTGGATGGGCTCGTCGCTCTGCAGAAGGCCTTGTTGGCCGGTAGCACTCGCTTTGGGCTGTTGGGATTTTTCCACCGCCAGGCCGATGCGTGGTGAATAGACCAGGCAGCAGATAATGACAAAGAACAGCCACCTTGCCGTGAGGCGGCGCCATATCCTCACGGAAATCGATTTTTCCCGATCAAGTTCCTTGAAGTTTGCCATTGTAAGCTATCTCTTGCTTCCAGATGCCCGGTTTGGCATCTCTGTCTGGGCTGTTCGCCGATCTACTTATTCGGTGCCAAGGCCAGGGTAGCCTGAACCTGCCCTTCCAAAAAACCACGTCTTTCGGGAATCTCATACTTCCATTGCTTGCCTTTTAGCTTAAGATCCGGTCCGGTCACCAAAATTGAAGCCTGAGACGATATCAAGTTCTGTTTGTGGTTATAGTAAGCTTTTTCGGTTAACATTTCGTAACCGTTGGGAAATATCGCATGCACACTGCCCCACAACTCAATATCCTTGCTCCCTGCATGCAGAACCCCTTGCCTGCTCTCCAGATGAATCTCCTCACCGCTCTGGAGGAAAAACTGAAGTCTGACTTTTTTGAGTGCTGTCTTCTGGTCGTCTTGATAGTATTTGGCTTCATCAGCCTTCAGCGTCCAAACTCGGCGCCCTTTTTCCATTTCAGTGTATTCCATGTCAGTAAGTTTCATTTCGGCATCTGAGGCCTCATCGCTCACAGTCACCTGGTGCTCTTTTTGAGTTTTTCCTTTCCACATCCCCCTCACCAGCACTAGAGCGAGAAGCACCGCAAATCCTAACGCAGAAAACCGAATGATTCTCTTCGAAAATTTCATTAAACGGGCGCCTTTGCTAAATATTCGCAGGCATCGGAATCACATTTCCATAATTAAATCACGCATTTTTCTAATCAAATTAAATAATTACAATCGGTAAACTGTAACATGGAAGAACTCTGCCTGTAAAGGCATTAACGAACAGCTATCACGGGTCTTTGCCGAAGTAGCGCGTGGTTACACTTTCCCAGCGACCTTGAACCTGCAGAATCAACTCGCAGATTTCCCGGCAGGCACCGTGCCCGCCTCCCGCCTTGGTCACGTAGTGGGCGTAGGGCATCACATGGGAAACGGCATTGGCCACGGCCACAGCCCAACCAACCCGGCGCATGACAGGAATATCGATAAGGTCATCTCCGGCAAAGCCGATTTCTTCATCCGTCAGGCCTGTCTCCGACAATATTTTCTCGTAGGCATCCAGTTTGCGCTTAACATTTTGGTGTACCCGGCTGATCCCAAGCGCCGCTGCTCGATGCTCCACAGCCCTGCAGTATCGGCCGGTAAGCAATGCTATATCAACCCCGCCAGCCCTTTGCAGCAGTTTCAGACCATGTCCGTCCTGAACATCGAATTCTTTGATCTCCGAACCATCATCGTGGTAAATGATGCGACCGTCAGTCAAAACTCCATCCACATCAAAAATCATCATTCGGAGGGGCAAAATTCTCCTTCTAAGCTCCTTGTCCATAGTCTCCGCCTAGATAACCCTTCCCATAATCAATTTACACCTGAGCTGGGCGAACGGGAAGTGTTCCCCTGCCCACCGGATCGCACTGTGTAGTAAATGTTTGCGAGCATCTCCAAAAGAGCGGGCACACTGGAAAGAGGCAAAGAATTCGGACCATCGCAAAGCGCAAGATCAGGATTGTCATGCATTTCCAAAAATATACCATGAGCTCCGGCCGCCAGGGCAGCACGGGCAAGCGGGGGTACAAACTGCCGATCTCCCCCCGATGAAGCGCCCTTCCCTCCGGGCAATTGAACACTGTGGGTGGCATCAAAAACAACCGGGTATCCGGTGTCAGTCATGATCGGGATAGAACGCATATCAACTACTAAATTATTATAGCCGAACTGAGTACCTCGTTCGGTGACTAAAATTTTGTCATTACCGGTCCGGGAAACTTTTTCGACTACCTGTTTCATATCCCAGGGGGCCAGGAATTGGCCTTTTTTGATGTTGACCGGTTTTCCGCTCTTTCCCGCCGCGACCAGCAAATCCGTTTGGCGAACAAGGAATGCCGGGATTTGAAGAACATCCACAACATCTTTCGCCTGTTCGATTTCCTGAATACTGTGTACATCCGTCAAAACGGGTATATTCAGCTTCCCTCTTAATCGTGCAAGAATGTCCAAGCCAGCCTGCAGGCCCGGACCGCGGTAGGACTGGATAGATGTGCGATTCGCTTTGTCATAAGAACTCTTAAAAATATACGGGATGTTCAGCCGCTCACAAGTCTCCTGCAAAAATCCGGCGACCGTCAGCGCCAACTCTTCACTTTCAATGACACATGGTCCCCCAATCACAAAGAATCGGTCTCTGCCGATGGGCTGCCCGAGAACATTGAAATCGGCCATTATTGTCCCTTCAACAGGTGTGTTCACTGGACTGAAATTTTTCCGGGTGCTTTAGGCGGGCCTGCCCCAAGGAACTCTTCACAAAGGCTTTGAAAATTGGATGCGGCTCCATCGGGCGAGATTTGAATTCCGGGTGAAACTGACAACCCAGGAACCAGGGGTGATCGGTAAGCTCAATGATCTCCACAAGTTTTTGGTCAGGAGATAATCCGGTAAACCGCATGCCATTCTTGCCCAGAATCTCCCTGTATTCATTATTGAACTCGTAGCGATGGCGATGCCGCTCGGAAATCTCCAGGCACTGATAAGCCTCGTTGGCGAAACTTTCAGCTTCCAGCATGCAAGGATATGCACCAAGCCGCATGGTTCCTCCATAGTCAGCGGTCTCATCGCGGCGAATCGCCCGGTTATTTTTGTAATCGAACCATTCTCTCATTAGATAAATCACCGGGTGAGGTGTATGTTTGTCAAACTCCATGCTGTGGGCTTTATCCAGCCCGGCGATATGGCGAGCGAACTCAACCGTGGCAAGCTGCATACCCAAGCAAATGCCAAGAAAAGGGATCTTATTTTCTCGAGCATATCGAATCGCCTTGATTTTTCCCTCAACACCGCGTTCCCCGAAGCCACCGGGCACCAGAATTCCATCGGCCGCTTCGATCAAAGCTTCTCCACCCTCTTTTTCAACGTTTTCAGAATCAACGTAATCGAGCACCACTCGCGCACTGTGTGCCGCACCCCCGTGCACCAGAGCTTCATTGAGGCTCTTATAAGACTCTTTGAGATCGATATATTTGCCAACGATGGCAATGTTCACTTCCTTGTCAGGATGTTTGATTTTGTCCACCAACTTGGCCCACAGATCCAGAATCGGTCCACGAGTCCAGATGTTCAGCAATCGGGCAATCTTTTCATCGAGGCCCTCCTGATGGAAAAGCAGAGGAACCTCATAAATGCAATCCACATCCTTGGCAGTTATCACAGCATCGGGTTCCACGTTGCAAAAGTGAGCAATTTTGGCTTTGATGTCCGGAGATAGAAATTTTTCCGTCCGGCAGAGCAAAATATCGGGTTGAATTCCAATGCCTCTCAACTCCTTGACGCTATGTTGGGTAGGTTTGGTTTTTACTTCTCCGGCCGCCTTCATGTAAGGAACCAGTGTAACGTGGATGTAAACCACATTTTCCCGTCCCACATCGTTTCTAAATTGGCGAATAGCCTCCAAAAAAGGCAGGCTTTCGATATCACCTACGGTGCCCCCAATCTCTACAATAACGAGATCAATACCGTCGACCGCACTGCGGATGCACGCTTTAATTTCGTCGGTAACATGAGGGATGACCTGCACAGTGCCACCCAGATAATCCCCCCTCCGCTCTTTTTTGATGACGGAGTAGTAAATGCCACCTGAAGTATAGTTATTCTTTTTGGTCATCCGCGCATGAGTAAATCTCTCATAATGGCCCAGATCTAAATCCGTTTCAGCCCCATCATCAGTTACGTATACTTCTCCGTGCTGAAAAGGATTCATGGTGCCGGGGTCCACATTGATGTAAGGATCGAGCTTTTGAATGGTAACGCGCAGACCGCGACTTTCCATTAGAGCCCCAATGGATGCTGCAGCCAGACCTTTGCCCAGCGATGAAAGAACTCCGCCTGTAATGAAAATAAATTTTGCCTGACGCAAGATTGTACCCCTTATGTCGGTTTAACAGCACCGATAGCGAATGCAGGTCTCCATAAACGTATCATTAAAGTTAGAATCAAAAGCAGTATAGCAAATGGCCAATTGAAGTCAATCTCGGCAAAATCACGGCCGTCATTTGGATACTGGCTGTCGCATCATGGAAGAAGATGACAAAAGCGCGTAATCACTGCGAACACCTTCTAGCCATAAGTTTTTTCTTGCATTTTTGCCGGATATACCTTAATTTGCCGGAGAAACTTTGGGAAATTTATTGCAATCTCATTCCTGCTTGTTGTTGCACGATTCCTTTTATTGCCGACTTAAACCGTAAAGCAAGGATAGGCCGAGTGACGGTGCGCCAATGGATGACCGCAAATGTGGTAAGCGTTAGTGAGCAAGCTTCGATCCAGGAAGCTTTAACATTAATGAAGCACCACTCAATCCGACATCTACCGGTTGTAGACGAACAACAGAATCTTTCGGGTTGGATAACCGATGCCGATCTGAGAGGCGTTTTGATCGCTTCCATGCTGGAGGACCTTACTCTGAAAGATGTGATGGTGCGCAATCCCTACACGGCTTCCCCCGCGATGTCTTTGGAGAAAGCTGCGCGCCTCATCCTGCGCAAAAGAATCGGCGGTTTGCCGGTGGTCGAGGACGGCAAATTGGTTGGCGTTATCACAGTAGTAGACATTTTGTCGGCTTTCATCAACATCATGGGAATGCTGGAGCACTCTTCCCGGTTGGACGTGAGGGCTTCCAGCCAAAATCCCCCGTTAGACGAAATTACCCGACTCATCCGGGGACACCAGGCGGAAATTATCAGCATATGCCACCTAATTGGAGTGGGAGAGCAGACCCCGATGTATTCCATTCGTTTAAAGAAATGTGACTTGGCGCCCATTTTGGCTGATTTTCAAGAAAAGGGAATTGAAGTAGTTTCAGCTGTAGCTTAGCTAGAGGGAATTTTGGTATTTTAGTATTTATCGACAGGATCTTTGTTCCTCCTCATAATCAAATCATTCCCAGCTCAAGAACGCTCTCTATGTATTTCAAGCGATCACTGTAGCAGAAGCTGTCGTTGTTGGTTGCACCTGATGGTTCCAATCAAAAGATCCACTGTTTGTCAGAGCAAGGATTGCCGGTTTGTTCGATATCGATGGAGAAGCCGGCTGCCGCATCGAAATCCATGCAGTCGCATTGCCAATGATTCCCAACACGAAACGAAAGGAGGTGGTTTACTGCAGAACCTTGATGCAGTGGGTCGTGGCCCAAATTTTGGGTCATTGTTATGCAATAGATGTTTTTTTCCAGCTTACCCAAACCGTAAGGAGGACATGAAGGATGAGTAAAATACCCGAAAATTATCTTCCCCCGAAAGACACCTGGCCTGAATATCTCGTTCCGGAAGAATTTGCCGGCACTCCGGACAAACTCAATCTGGCCGATTTTCTGCTTGATAGGCATGTCCGCGAGGGCAGAGGGGATAACGCCGCCATCAAGTTTATGGATAAAACGTTCTCCTACGCCCAAGTCCAGCAGATGGTCAATAAGTTCGGCAACGCCCTCAAAGAGGCAGGCGTAGAAGCTCAAGACCGTGTCGGCATCCGGCTTGTGAACTCGCCCCAAGCTATTGTCGCCATCTTTGCCATTGAAAAAATTGGCGCCATACCCGTTCCCACTTCTCCCCTGTGGTCTTCTGAAGAGGTCGCCTTCGTCGCCAACAATGCAGAGATGAAGTTCTTCATCGTTAATGCCCCTCTGATGGAACCGGTAGAAAAGGCTAAACCCGATTTAAACTTCGGCACCAAGATCATCGTCATCGGAGGGAAACCCGATGAAGTGAAAGCCAACGGCAACCTGGTTTTCGAGGAAATGCTGGAAAAGGGATCGCCGGATCTCGAGGCGACGATGCTCGGCGCCAATGACATCGGAATTATGCTCTACACTTCCGGCACCACCGGCTTGCCCAAGGGTTGCGTACACTTTGTAAAGCCGTCTATCATCGAAGCCCAGATTGTCAACAAGTACGTTTATAAGATGCAGCCAGGCGATGTTTTGGGTGGAGCGGCTCCGGTTTCTTTTGCCGCCGGTTTCGGCACCTTTACCCTGCTTCCTTTTGAGGGTGGAGCAGCCATTTCTCTCATTCCCAAGTTTACACCTACGGAGATGATGGAGCTGATTGGCAAACATAAGATTACCGTGCTCACGGGCCTTCCTACAGCATACCGCGGATTGATGAAATTCCCCGATTTCAAGAAATACGACATAAGTTCCATCCGCCTTTACACCTCGGGCGGTGATGCCTTGGGTAAAGAGACCCTGGACGGCTGGACGGCACTCACCGGCAAGCCCATTTGGGAAGGACTCGGTGGAACCGAGATGCTCCATCTGGTAACCTCCAACACCATGAATCCCGAACCGGTCCCCAATTCCATCGGTAAACCCTTGCCGGGAGTTGAGGTACGGGTAGTGAATCCTGAATGGAAGGACTGCAAGCCGGGCGATGTGGGAAGCATGATCCTTAAAGGGGCTTCCGGAAGCCTTTATTGGAAGCCATACGAAGACAACGAAAAACTTCTCAAATCTCAGAAAAAGGGCGTTGTCGACGGCTGGAACCAGATGGGCGATGCTGTCTTCATGAATGAAGAAGGCAACATCTTTTTCGTTTCTCGCGAAGACGACATGATTAAGAGCTCCGGCTATCGAATCGGCCCTGCCGAAGTGGAAGAAGCCATCGCTAAACATCCTGCGATAGCAGACGTCGGCGTGGTTGGCATCCCGGATCCCGACAAGGGTCAGGTCACGAAGGCTTTCCTCGTTCTGAAGCCAGGCTATGAGGGAGGCGACGCGCTCTTCGAAGAACTCAAAGAATTCTTGAAAGAGCACATTGCGATTTACAAGCTGCCGAGACTTATCGAATATGTCGATGCACTGCCGCGCACACCTACCGGCAAACTGCTGCGTCGTAAGCTGCGTTAAAAGACTACCGGGTGTTCATCCGGAAGCTAAACCGTAAAACTTCCGGATGAACAATCGTTACAGTTGACTAAATCTAAACATGCCCCCGCGTCAATGCGGGGGTTATGCATTTGGGAGGGTATCATGACCTGGAAAATCACTGTCTTATGTGAGAATACCGTACCCACTCCCGGTCTTTTGGGTGAGCATGGGTTTGCAGCCTATGTTGAAACCGCGGACGGTAATCTCTTGTTTGATACCGGCCAAGGGTTCACACTGGTACAAAATTCCCTTCGCCTGCAGAAAGATTTGCGTCAGGTGTCGCAGCTGGTTCTCAGCCATGGCCATTTCGATCATACCGGAGGGATGCTTGCCTTTCTGGGTTTGCACGGACCATGCGATGTTGTGGCGCATCCCGATGTTTTGCAGGAAAGGTTTCGGATGATGCCGATGGGGCCGGAGGAGAAGCCGGTTTCCATTGGGATACCATGGAAGGAAGCATACCTTACCACACGCGGCGCGCGTTTCAAGTGGCACAAAGGTTTTACCGAAATTGTTCCCAACGTCTACGTTAGCGGCGAAGTCCCCAGAAAGACCTCTTTCGAGACAGGCGATCCCAAATTTCTGATTAAGCAAAATGGGGAATGGATTCCGGATCCTTTTTTGGACGACTACTCTCTGGTTCTGAAAACCCCGCGTGGGCTCGTAATTTTGCTTGGATGCGCCCACGCCGGACTTATCAACATCTTGGAACATGCCATCGCCCAGACGGGAGAAGAGCGTATCTATTCGATCATTGGCGGTACTCATTTGGGGTTTTCAGCAGAAGCTCAGCTGGATCAAACCATTAGTGCTCTGAAAAATTACCAGGTGGAGCTTCTCGCAACCAGCCATTGCACCGGACAGCGTCCCATAGCCAGGCTGGCTGCCGAATTCGGACAAGGCTTTGCGTTTGCGCACGTCGGGTTCACACTGGCAGTCTTGCCTTAAGCTTTCGATGAAATGCGGGACCGGCCTCATAAAGAGTCCATCATGAAAAGCTTCTACGGTGTACTTAGCTTAATCTTAATTATTTTTATGTTCCTAGCGGCCTCAATTCTTTTGGCCGGTCCTGCCACCGCGGAGTCCAACCCGATACGAATAGGAGAAATTGATCCTCTTACGGGAAAATTGGCTAAACACGGGCAAGAAATTCATGAGGGCATTCTTTATGCCATCGAGGAGGTAAATTCCTTCGGGGGTATAGGGGGCCGCAAAGTGGAATTGTTCAGCAGGGATGATCAAAGTCAGCCTGAAGTTGCCATCAACCAGACGGAAGATCTTCTATACCGAGAAAAAGTGGTCGGCCTGGTTGGAGGTTATGTCGATTCTCTGGTCGGACCGATAAGTGAACTTGCGGCTAAGCACCAAATACCATATGTGGCTTCGGCGAGCCTTCAGAAAGGACTGACTCTCGGCCGCAAAAACCCTTATTTTTTCAGAGTCGCAAACCTGGATGGAATCGTCCAGCCGCTTTGCGGCTTTCTGATACAAGATCTTAAACCTAAAAGGGCAGCCATTTTGTTTGCTGCCACGCCTGGTTCAACGGAATTCGGTCAGCAGGTCCGCTCTTGCCTGTTGGATGCCGGAATAGAAATTCCCATCTTCGAAAAGTTCCGCCCTGGCTCTCCCGACTTCTCAGCATTTCTGCTCAAAGTTCGCCAATCCAATGTAGATGTCTTGATTTCAGGAGGATTCTTCGCGGATCATCTGGTTTTAGTACGTCAACTCAAGGATCAGAATATCCGACTGAAAGCATACATTGGGCCATGGGGAGTCGCCTATCCGACCTTTATAGAAGCCCTGGGCGAAGCAAGCAATGGGTTGTTTGGCATGTGCGCTTGGAACCCGGGCATTCAAATTGCCGGCACCGAAAAACAATCCCATGATTTTGTGGGAGGTTTCACTGCGCGTTTCGGAAAAACACCCAACACTACTACCATGCACGGCTATACTTCCGCCAAGGCTCTCATCGGTGCCATCAGCAGAGTCTCCGAAAGTGGAAACGATTTGAGCGGGGAAAATATTTCCAGGGAACTCCGTTCCCTCGATCTGCTGCTTCCCATGGAACATTTGCAGTTCGATAAGAACGGCGATCCGATGAATTACCGGCAAGTCGTGGTGCAGATCGAAAAAGAAAAAATGGTGCCTGTTTATCCTGCCGAACGGAAGACCGGGGAAGTCGTCCAACCATCGACCAACTAGCCTTCTGGGAGGCTGTCTTAGAAGTGATTATCCTTCAACTCTTCATAAACGCATTCTCTCTTGGCTCCTTTTACGCGCTGGTTGCTCTCGGCTTTGCTCTCATATTCGGTGTAACGCATGCCTTCAACCTGGCTCATGGAGAATTTGTTCTGTTGGGCGGATATTTGGC
>Ga0210125_1000105_pt1 | contig 15540 bp, 13 predicted proteins | sample RushMan_CattailN_FD_185555 | JGI IMG/M metagenome (GOLD analysis project Ga0210125, IMG submission 185555) | Wetland microbial communities from San Francisco Bay, California, USA, that impact long-term carbon sequestration -... | ecosystem: Environmental > Aquatic > Marine > Wetlands ...
GAAACCAAGTGCAGGGAAGAAGAATTTTCAATATCACAACCTCAAAACGATCGGATTTGCATAACGGATTCACAGAGCATATCCATACTGCAAAGAGACAAGCAGGAAGTCCATATACGTTTCAGCTTTACGTACTTCGGTGCGTTTCAAAACACGGTGACGAATACATAGCCCATGCATGGCTTACCGGATTTAAGGTACCAAAAACATTTGCTTTTTGATGGCGTAACGCAGATCCCTGACAACAGCAGCACTCCCGTTTGAACTCGATGACCTATCGGATTGCCCCGGATCTATTTTCAATTGACTTGAAAAGAAGGCTTGCTGTATTTTCATAGTATCATGTCTTTTAGAAACTGATCGTTCTGATTCTGATCCTCTCTTTCGTTATGCTTCACGTGGGATTTTTGTCAGGCGCCAATCATTTATCGCGGGAGCATTCGAGGTGGCCGATACTCTTTTCATGATCCATGGGATGTGGGGAGGAGCATGGTGCTGGAAGAACTATCGAGATACCTTTGAAGCCAAAGGCTATCGATGTATTACCACTACGTTGCCCTACCACGACATGGACCCACAAGGGATTCCGGACCGAGCTCTCGGGACGACCAGCCTGTTGGACTACGCCGAGTTTCTCGAACATGAAATTCAAAATCTCAATGTGAAACCCATCATTGTGGGTCATTCGATGGGAGGATTGCTGGCCCAGATCCTTGGTACACGTGCACTAGCGAAGGCGCTTGTGTTGCTCACCCCTGCCTCTCCAGCGGGCATCATGGCCCTCAAGCCATCCGTCATCAAAAACTTTTGGTCCATCCAGACAACTTGGGGTTTTTGGCGAAAGCCAATGCGCCAAACATTCGATGAGGCCGTTTACTCGATGTTGCATTTATTGCCTGCCAAAGAACAGAGAGAGAACTACGATAAGTTTGTCTATGAATCCGGAAGGGCTGCATGCGAAATTGGCTATTGGTTGTTCGACCCCCCGGGTTGCGTCAAGAGTAGACGCGTCTAAGATTACTTGCCCGGTGTTGGTGATTGCCGGCGGCCTGGATCGCATCACTCCCGCCTCAGTCGTTCGCCAAGTGGCAATTAAGTACAGGCAAGTATCATCCTATGAAGAGTTTGAGAATCACGCCCACTGGGTCTTGGCAGAGCCTGATTGGCAAGAGATCGCCGCATACGTCGACGGTTGGCTTATCCAACTGAATTCCCGGTCGTAACATTTAGCACAATAATCTCTGAAATGCAGTCGCCAATATTCGGGAAACTTTCATCCCGGGATAAGTAATGTGCAGAGCAAATTCGCGCCATTTCTGTGACTTACGTAGATCAGCACAGATTGCAGGTGGAAGTGGCGTGCAGACACTGAGAGCATATCGAAGTCGGTGATTATTCATTGTGCATAGGTGGTTTGGCGGCTTCGAGAATGGACGCTAGATAGCGACGGGGGCGCCATCTATAACGGATCCGGTAGAATCATTAAGATGTCGCTGTAGATGAAATCCTTACTCAAAAGGCAAAAGCATGCTTAACATAGAGATGTTCGCATGAGGCGCCATCGACTGGGGCTGTGCTTAGCTCATCTGCAGGCATCGATTGGCTTTCTTGAAGTGTACAGCCCTTTAGGAGTGATTGTTCAGCAGGGCAAGAGCATGCGCTTTTGGTTTTCCTATAGAAGCCGACTAAAGAACAAGGATGAAACGGAGAATAACCATGACAAAACACCCGCCAGAACCGTTTCGAATAAAAATGATCGAGCCAATATTCCGGATCGATCGTCAGGCTCGTTTAGAGAGCATACGCAGGGCGGGCTACAACGTTTTCGGACTCCGCTCTGAGGAAATATTCATCGACCTATTAACAGATTCGGGTACCGGAGCCATGAGCCAAGCTCAATGGGCGGCCATGCTGGAAGGCGATGAGACTTATGCCGGAGCACGCTCATACTATCATTTGGCCAAGGCAGTTAAAGAGATTTTCGGCTCCCGGTACTTTGTCCCGACGCATCAGGGACGCGCGGCAGAAAACATCCTGAGTTTGTGCCTGGTAAAGCCGGGCGAGTACGTCCCCTCCAACACCCACTTTGACACAACCGAAGCAAATATTCGTGCGCGCGGCGGACGACCGACGAACTTGGTCATTAACGAAGCCTACGATATCGATTCGAATCATCCTTTTAAAGGAAACATGGACACTGAAAAATTGCGACGTTTCATTGCAAAAGTCGGCCCGCGGAAAATCCCTCTGGGCATGATCACCGTAACCAACAATGCCGCGGCCGGTCAGCCCGTTTCCATGGAAAACCTGAAGAAAGTGGCCGAAATCTACAAAAATTCTAAAATTCCATTTTTCATTGATGCCTGTCGTTTTGCCGAGAATGCTTACTTCATTAAACTGCGCGAAAAAGGGTATGCAAAAAAAACAACGCTGGAAATCGCGAGAGAAATGTTTGCTCAGGCTGACGGAGCTACCATGAGCGCCAAAAAGGATGCCATCGTCAACATTGGCGGATTTCTTGCCATGAACGACGAAAAACTCTACGAAAAAGCTCGAGCCGAGCTGATTCTGCGGGAAGGCTTTCCAACGTACGGCGGGCTGGCAGGCCGGGATTTGGAGGCAGTTGCAGTCGGTCTTTGGGAAGGACTGGATGAGAACTATCTGGCTTATCGTCTTGGGCAAACGGCGTACTTAACGGAACAGCTCAAGTCAGTCGGCGTTCCGGTTATCTTTCCACCAGCTGCACACGCCGTTTATATCGATGCAGGCCGACTTCTTCCCCACATTCCAAAGGAGGAATTCCCCGGACAGGCGCTGGCAATACAGATATATCTGGAAGGCGGCATAAGGACAGTCGAATTGGGTTCTTCGGCCTTTGCCCACGAGGACCCCGACACGGGTGAAATGCTTTATCCAAAACTTGAGTTGGTGCGTCTTGCAATTCCGCGTCGAGTTTACACGCAAAGTCATTTGGATTATGTAGTGGATACGATGGCTAAAATCATGCTGCGCCGAGATCGGATCAACGGCTACCGAATGACCTATACGCCCAAAATGCTGCGCCACTTCACCGCCCAATTTGAACCGGTCGAGGAGTAACCCGCAAAAAAAACATGCCGGCGTTCACATCGAGTTGAGGAACTGCTTGAACCTGCGACCGCCGACATACTGACGCCTGTGCTCTTGGAGAGTACAGCGAAAATTCCACATTCCATTGACAGCTGGCATTACAAATCAAATGCACCATTGATTGCAGATTATAATCTCACAGCCCCCTTGGCTTTATGGTGCAAAATGACTAAAGTGAATTTGAATAGCCTTGGAATACATTAACTCCCACGCCAAATTTTGACGAATTTATGCCACATAAAGATAATTCAAATGATCGCCTGGAAGGAGATCACCAACCAGACTTCGCGTTGCAGACTGAAGCGCGGCAAGGCTTCCATCTAAATCAGGCATTGCTCGACAGTCTGCCGCATCCAGCGATGCTGATCAGACGTGACCGAAAGATTCTGGCAGCGAATCATAAGGCCAAGCAATTAGGAGCCAAAGTTGACGGTTATTGCTGGCGGGATTTCACTAAATCCGAATTCATTTCCGAGTACCCTCAAAGTCTTATTAAAGATCCTCCGCCAAACCCCTCGCCGGTTCAAGTTAAATGCAACTTCTGCATGGCAGACGAGGCGCTTGGTGAAAAAAAGCCGGTATACGCCCCCGAAATCAGCGTCTTCGGCCGTTTGTGGGATACCTGGTGGGTCCCCGTAGATGCTGACACTTATCTCCATTACGCCATTGATGTGACCAACCAAAAGCAAACGGAAAACGAATTAAGGCAGTATCGTGAAGAACTCGAAGGGATCGTCGAAGAGCGAACTGCTGAATTGAAGAAAGTCAACGATCAACTATGGTACGAAATCGTAGAACACAGGAAAACAGAGCAGGCCCTGCGGGAGAGTGAAGAGCGTTTTCGTTCGATATTTGAAAAAAGCAAAGCAATTAAATTGCTGATTGACCCAAAATCCGGCAATATTGTTGATGCTAACCCTGCGGCCTGCGATTTCTACGGTTATCCAATCGAACGCTTGAAATCGATGAACATTTCCGAAATCAACACTTTGTCACTTTCGGAAATAGTCAATGAACTATCCTTCGCCGTAGCGGAACAGCGTAATCATTTTTTCTTCAAACATAAATTGGCATCGGGAGACACACGAGACGTGGAGGTTCATTCCAGTCCCGTCCACATCAACGGCCAAAATCTTTTGTTCTCCATCGTTCATGACATTACCGAGCGCAGACTTGCAGAAGAACTTTTGAGACTTGAGCACAACAAGTTTCTAAGCATTGCCAATTCCACGGAAAATGCTGTCTTTATCATTAACCATCAATTCCAAATCACCTATCTGAATCCTATCGCCGAAAAGGAATTCGGGCCGATTGCGAATCGAAAGTGCCACGAATACTTCCGTAACGATTCTGTTCCCTGCCATTGGTGTGAAAAGCATGACCATGATGATGGCCGGACTTTTCGATGGATTTGGACTTGTCCTGCAAGTCATAAAACTTACGATGTCTTCGATGCTCCGTTTCCGGCCTCTGACGGTACCCTGTCCAGGTTGGAAATCCTGCACGATGTCACAGAGCACAAGCGAATCGAGGAGGCGCTGAGACTTGATGAAGCAAGGCTGGCGGCCTTGCTTGAATTAAGTCAGATGGCGGAAGCATCAATGCAAGAGATCACTGAATTCGTGCTTGACCAGGCGGTAAAACTAACCAACAGTCAGGTTGGCGCAATCGGATTCATGGATGAAGGCCAAACCCATTTTACTTTTTACACCTCCTTTAAGAACGTTTCACGGCAGTGTGTTGTAAAAGATGAGCCGAAGCATTTCCCGCTCGGAAGCTCGGATCTTTGGAAACAGGCCTTGAACGGGGGCGAACCGGTGATCGTGAACGACTATTCTGAACATGACTCCCGCGAGAAGGACTATCTGGAAAGCCATATGACTTTAGACCGTCTTCTTCTTGTACCAATTTCGGTAGGGGAGCGGTTAACGGCTGTGGCGGCGACGGCCAACAAACAACAAGATTATGAATCATCCGATGCTCGACAAGTGACTTTGCTCCTTGACGGGATGCGCAAAGTCATGCAGCGCAGGCAGGCCCAGCAATCACTTCGAGAATCGCAACAACAGCTGCGTAATCTTTCGTCTAAACTGCTCACGGTCCGCGAAGATGAAAAGAAGAACCTCGCCGAAGAGTTGCATGATAAGGTCGGCCAAGCTTTTGTCGCAATCAAATACGGGCTCGAGAGTATTTTGAAAACCAATCGGACGGATGCAAACCAGTCGGTATTGGATTCGATCAAAGCTCTGATACCAGTGGTGCAAAAATCCATCGATGATGTTAGAAGAATGTACACCGATCTGCGGCCGACTGTTCTGGACGATTTCGGCGTGATCTCCGCCGTTGACTGGCTGTGCCGCGAATTTCGTGAAAACCACGGAAAAATTCGCTTGGAGGCCCAGTTCGAGGCCAACGAGTTCGATGTGCCCCCTTCCCTCAAAATCATAATCTTCAGACTTGTGCAAGAAGCGTTGAACAACATTGCCAAACATAGTCAAGCCGACTCAGTAAAAGTCCGTTTGTCCAAAAGCGACGGCAAATTAAATTTGATCGTTAGGGACGATGGAACTGGTTTCGATTCAAAACAGGCACTCTCTTCGGGGGCCGAGAGAGCCGGGTTGGGACTTGCGAGCATCAAAGAGCTTACCGAGTTTTCCGCCGGCACGTTCGCTGTCGAATCCAAACCGGGAGAGGGAACGACCCTTCGGGCATCCTGGCCGACCTAATTCAAGAGGGCCCTCTACCAAACACAGAAAACCTCCGTTCATTCATGCCATTGCTACCATAGTCCTCGCCCTGCTTGCAGCAGCGCTGTTCGCAATGACAACTACAAAATCATCCTGGTTGGTCTCCGCCTGGAAACTATTTAATCTTATGTATGAGCAAGATTGGTATTCCAATATCTGTACCTAACCAATAGAATTATACCAAGCAGTTGATTCTTCCAGCGGCAGCCGCAGAAAACCTGACAACCATCAAGCTGGATGATGTGACGGCGGATTCGTTTCATTTTCTGCGCAAAAGGCCGAACAAGGATTATTGACATGTCTCTTAAAGAAAACCTCCAGAAGAAGATTAAGATTGAGCGACTGACCAAAAAGATCATCTCCACCATGCGGGAGATTCCCGGGAAGAGGCACTTAAACAAAGACGCCGTGCGGGAGTTGCTCGAAACGACGGATTTCGAAAAAACCAAGGCACGGGACCTTACTCTCTATGTGCGCCCTGTCAGAGGCGAGATAAAAGAGGTGCTGGTCCTGGACAACGAGCTCCCCATCTACCATTCAACCGTAGCCGATGTGGCCATGAGGAAAACCCCTCATTGGAAGGAGATGTTCAGCATAAGAAATATCCAAAAGGTACTCAATGACAAGGACGTTATTGTCAGTAAAGGCAAAGAGTCTCTTAATCGAGTGAAGGCTTGCGCTCTGGCGCTGCTGGATTTTTCCTACTCCAGGGAAGATCTGGAAAAGCTGTTGAGAGACGCACAAATCAGTCTCAATAAGAAGTCCTTGAGCGGCATACAGGAATCGTTCGATCTGTTTTTTCAGCTTTTGGATTTTCAGCCGATCAGTACTGAAATTCAGGAACCCTATGTAAAATTGTACGCTAAAGTGAAGGAGACGACAGAGGGAGCAATACTCTACAAAGATCTCATTCTTTTTAATGAAGAGAATCTGGAAGTACAGCTCTTAAAAGATGATTTTTCGCCTGGCAGTGATTGGGATCTGGCGCGTTTGCTCAAACGTGCTCGGGGAGAAGAGCCGGCGGATGCTGAAGGTGAAGCAGTTTTCGAATATCTCGTTCAATTGGCACTTCGGAGGCAAGCAGAACCCGGAAATGTTCATTCTCCAGGTTCTTAGCCAGGTAACATGGCAGCTGAAGTTCCGACCGGTTTGCAGCCGATGCCGGATAGCAGATTCCGGATGCCGGATAAGAGGAGTGCTCCTGCAGCTTCATGTATTCTCTATTGGGTATCCGCCATCTTCTCGAATCAAAAAGATATTTACATCAAGCTCACCAGCAGCTTGACCGATAATAATTCACGGTCAAACTAGAGCGTGTGGAACAAGCCTTTCAGCCTGCCCCACAAAAGGAGACATGAAACTTTTGCTGTAGTTTTCGTGAAGTGGGGGAATTTAAAAAGGGGGGCAAAAAGATGCTTGAAACACTATTTCCTGAAACAGAAGGTAGCGGGGAATACCCTTCCTTAACGGCCGAGGAGCTTTTTCAGGCCAAAAGCCATCTGTACAAGGGTTTGGAAATTCTCCAAGATCAGTTCGAACAAGTGAAGCAGGGCGCCTATGATTCTCTCCGCATGGCCTCAGAGCTTTCCGAATGCTGGCTGCAAGTGAACAAATGCAGAGTGTATACGGAAAAGATACTGGAATTCGAGGAGCACTTGCAGCCGGCTATGGGTTTGATCTACGATGCAAAATGCATGATCGAACATTTGGCAGCGCAGGAGCTGGGACTCACAAAACAGGGGCGCATCTCCATATTGCAGACACTCAGTGAAGCCTGGCAGTTGATCCAGATGGTTTTGCGCGAATTGGAATTCTGGGACACCACAGAACAGGATGAAAACGAATAGAAGCATGGCTGAAGCCCTGTGCTATGGAGGCAAGAGATTTTTGGGACTTAGACCGGTTTAAACTAAGCCCTCATCTTGAGCAGCTTGCGGGAGACTTTCTCCAAGTGATTCAAAGTATTGCATTCCATGGCAAGGTCGCAATAGGGCAGGTATTTTAACATTTCCGAATCGCCCGAACCCCACTTGAAGCGATTTTCCACGTTGAGCCATATGACTCTTTTGCTCTTCTCTCGGATCAACTTGAGAATTTCTGGCTTCGGGTCGTCATAATTGTTTCTGGCGTCTCCAATGATGATCACCGTTGTTTTTTGAGAAATCCCTCCGAGGTAGTTCTGTTTAAAGTCGGCAAAAGCTCTGCCATAGTCCGTTAGACCAAAACTGACTCCGAGGTCGCCTCCCGCTTCTATGGCGGCAATAGCCCTGCTCAGGGGGTATTCGTCGAAAACCCTACTCACCTCGACCAGATTGGAACAGAAGACAAATGTTTTGATTTTTGACAGCATTTCATTAAGTGTGTAGAGAAGCAGCAAAAAGAACCTGGAGACATTCTTCACCGAGCGACTTATATCGCATATTGCAACTACATTCGGGCGATCTACTTTTTTCTTTTTCCAGCGAGTTTCAAACAAAAAACCCTGGTGAGCGATGTTTTCCCGCAGTGTTTTCTTGAAATCGAGCTGGCCGCGTTTGGCAGCCCTTCGCTTCCTGGAATAAACCGTTTTCAACTTTGCCGCCATTTTCCGGACGATTGCGTGCATCCTTTCAAAGTCTCGTTCTTCAGCATTGGAGAGTCTGATCTCTGCGAGATATTGTTCAATCATTCTATTAGTGGCAGATGGGGCGTACAGAGCAAATTGTTGTTCAACAAGATCTCTTACTGCTTGAAATAGTTCGTCTTTGGCCTCGATCAGCCGTTTGGATTGTTCAATGGACTCCTCGGAACGGTTCATTTCCCTGATATCGCGATTCAGCTCCTCAAACCCCATCCGGCGAAGAATTTTCTGAATATATGCACTTTTTTGAGTAAAAAACTGGATATCGGCCACGTCAACCGCACGGGCAGCTTGTTGCATGGCTATCGCAAGGCCCCCTCGATCTCCGGACAGGAGCATTTGAGTGAGCTGCGAGAGTTCGGCCGAATACTCTTTGCTTGAATACTGAAAACTATGCTGCTGCTCGTTGGAGGGTAAAATCGCCAAAAAGAAACGCTCAAAGCATTTGTCAAAAACGGCTTTAGCGTGGTGAGATTTTGCCAAAGTAGCAGCCAGACCGCCTTTGAATACTGCCCGATCGGAATAGCCTATATTTTCAACCGCACGCACGGCATCCAGAGTTTCTGAAGTTGACACCGCCACTCCGGAACGACGCAGCGCCAGTACAAAATTTTCAATTGTGCGATCCATCTTCGACCCGTATGGTTTGATTCATCATCTGACCGAATTGTCCCAGCACGGTCCTGATATCTTCTTCGAATTTCAAAAATACGTTGAGCGTCTCTTTGACCAAATCCGGCTCCAAACCATCCGCATGAAGAACGAGCAATACTCTGGCCCAGTCGATGGTTTCGCTGACCGAGGGAATTTTCCTCAAATCGAGCCGTCTCACCCGATGAATGTATTCGACCAATTGCTCGGCCAGCTTGTCGGATATTCCGGGCACCCGGGTTTGGATGATTTTTCTCTCGAAATCGGGGGCAGGAAAGGGGATAAACAGATACAAGCAACGCCGCTTGAGCGCCTCGCTCATTTCTCGCGTATTATTGCTGGTAAGGAATACAATGGGCCGGGTTACGGCTGACACAGTGCCGATTTCCGGTATCGAAACCTGAAAATCAGAGAGCACCTCCAATAAAAAAGCTTCAAATTCTTCATCGGCCTTATCCACTTCGTCCACCAGCAGCACGGCACCCTCCTCCTGCTGGAGCGCTTTGAGCAGCGGCCTTGGCTCGAGGAATTGCCTGGAAAAGAAGATATCGTCGTACTGGTGCAGCTTCAGCATGGAATCCGCCAGACTCTCTGAACCCTCCAGAACATCCTTCACTCGATCTCTCAATATTTGCGTATACAACATTTGTTTTCCATACTTCCACTCGTAAAGAGCCTTGGATTCATCCAACCCCTCGTAGCACTGCAGACGAATCAGAGGAAACCCGGTGAATTCGGCCATTGATTTGGCCAGCTCGGTTTTTCCAACTCCCGCGGGTCCCTCCACAAGAACGGGCTTGCCGAGGTGGTGCGCCAGATAGATCGTCGTGGCTATCTCCCGCGTACACACATAACCGGTGTCATTAAAACCGTGCTGCACGGTTCCTATGGATGCGAATTTTTCTGTTTTGGAGCTCGCCATTACCCTTCTTTCCATAAGCTACCCTAGAAGCTTTGTCGCCTCTTGGATGAGTTTTCCAATTTTCAGGCCTTGCGGACAAACCTTTTCAGCTTCTGCATAATCATGGCTGAGCAGGCGGTCCCTGGTCGGTTGGGGAAGCTCGCCGAACAAAGATCTGGCCCTATCACACTCGCCATAGCTGTGATAATACATGAGATAACGCATGATATCCCCTATGGGCGCTTCCCCGCCAAGGGTCGGTTCGCATAATCCAGTGCAGCCCGCGCAATAGGTTGACGAAGTATCGCAAGCGTAGCGCTGCATTAAAGACAGGTCTTCGGCAGAAAGCTTAGTCCGGTTCAGTGCCGCGGCTATATTGGAGGTGAGCACCGACATATTCGGCATCTGCGAGCAAATGCAGGCAATGTTCGGATTTTCCCAAACGGCTTTGAGGTTTGCCTGCTTGTCGGTAAAACCCAGCTTTATGAAACGGTCTGTCATGTCGACTCCGGAATCAACAAGGCTGCTAAACCAGCCGCTGCCCTGAGTCTTCATCGCGGTAAGCCCTATGCCCGCCTTGCTGCAGGCTTGGACCGCCGATTTCATTTTATCCTTGTGCATGACCCGATAGTTGTAAGTCAGCATAATCCCGTCGATCCAACCAAGCTTGGCGGCAGCAAGCATTAGCTCTTCCATGTTGCTGTGCGTGCTGAACCCGAAAAACCTTATTTTCCCTTCCGATTTAGCCTTATCGGCCCAAGCTTTGGTATTTTTGTCGATCTCATCAATGTCTCTCATGCCATGGATAAAATACAGATCGACATAATCCGTCTTCATTTTATCGAGCGACCGGTTGAGGAGGTTGGTCATGCCCTTGGCATCCCTCGAATCGGACTTGGTGACCAGAAATATCTCCTTTCGCTTTTCGGGATACCTCTTGAAAAAGTCCCCAATTCCGATTTCGCTGTTTCCACCTTCATAGCAATCGGCAGTATCCCAGTAGGTCACTCCCCATTTGAGAGCCTGTCTCAAAACAAGCTGATTGGAAGGGATATCGAACATCCCGCCGAGACCCAGAATGGGAACATCGACACCGGTCTTTCCAAAAGGTCGGGTGGGAACTTTCATCTGATCAGGCTGAGTCTCAGCCGCATCCGAATCATTTGGAAACAAAGACCCCGCAACAGCCAATATTGAACCCGTTCCTGCAGCCCCGGCAGTTTTCAAAAAATCGCGCCGAGAGAAACCCTTGTTGTCTGCCATATCCAGTCCTCCTTGCCACTACAAGCTTGTCCGAAAATGCTGTTTTCAGTTGTAGGTCGCGTTGAATACGATGAAACGCGACATAAATGGTTATGTTTCATTTGATTCGATGACACCTAAAGGAGCATCGAGCGCCTTTTGCTCCTGGATTCATTTTCCGCCGAGACTCGAATCGCTCTTTTTCCGCTGACCGGGCATTCATGTTCGCACACCCCGCAGCCGATACACAACTTCGGGTCAATCTGGGGTCGCTGCAGTCGAACTTGAATTTCGACCCGAGTTCCTAACGGGAGCTCCTTCAAAAAAGGCATTCGAGGATCTACCGCCAGAGTCCGGTCCGCATTGTCGACGATCGGCCTGCGCTTGCCTTCGGGTTCGGTCAACAGCTTGATAAAAAAGTCTCCGGTTGAAAGCTGTCCCGGTTGAAACGATATGCCGGCAATTTCCAAGGTTTCTGAATCGGATCGAACAACCTCGACAACACCATTTCGCACGGTACTGAAATACTCCCTGACAAAAATCGCCTTCGGACTGACCGGACAAGTTTCCTGGCAGACAATACACGGCTTGTCCATGGCCCACGGCAAACATCGTCCGCGATCCACGAAAGCACATCCAAGCTTTATCGGGCCAACATCGGCGAAAGCTTCCCGGCCGTGCTTTTCTTCCAGAGTGATGGGCCTTATGGCTGCAGTTGGACATACATGGCTGCAGGCGATGCAGTTCAGTTGACAGCCGCTGGTCCCGACACGAAAGTTCAGAGTGGGTGTCCACAATCCTTCCAAGCCCGCCTCCAGGCCTGCCGGCTGGATGATATTGGTCGGACAAACGCGCATGCACTGCCCGCATTTGATGCAGCGAGACAAAAAGTCGGCTTCACTCAGGGCCCCCGGCGGGCGAATAACGGCAGGGTTCCAGTTCTGATCCGTGTATCCGCCGAGCCTGATCATCGGCACTGCCAAAACGCCCGATGCCAGAGCTACCACAAATCCCCTGCGGGACATGTCGGGAGAAACGATTTCACCCGATGCCGATGGAATGGTTTGATAGCCCATTAAATCATGCCCGCAATCGTCCAGACAGTTCATGCACAGCACACATTCGGAAAGATGTATTGTATTTGTCGGCTCGCAGGCTCCTTCACAATTGGCTTCGCACAATTTGCACTGCACGCATTCGCTTTGCTTCTTGCCGACACGCCACAGCGAAAAACGGCTCAACACTCCATACAGGGCTCCCAGCGGGCATATATATCGGCAGTAAAAACGAGGGGTGCGAAGATTCAGCAACAAAGCAGCGATAAAGATAGCCCCGATCAACCAAGCCCCTTCATAATGCCTTTGAGTGATCGATAGCACCTGATACTCTGAGTCGACAAGAGGCAACAGAACCAGGTTGACAGAACGATAAACCAGCGGGATGGGGTCCAAAAGGCCGGTTTGCAGCGATGCGCCAATCAATTGCTCCATTGAATAAAGTAGCCCCAGAAGGGTCCACCCCCCCACGAGAGCAAGCAGAATAGCGGCTGTTTTTCGCAGCCTGCCGGTCAAACCGAAGAGGGCGAGCGCCACAACTACAATCGTCGCTGCAACCAGAAACCAGAGGATGGCCGGAACGGCAAAAGCCGCCCGAACCGTCCGTGCCATCAGCGCTCCCGCAGCAGCTGTCAGGAGAAATACCAAAAGGTAGTATTTGATTGACTGACCCCAGTGATACTCATTGACTTCGGCCTTCCGGGACAAGGTTTTGCCCCGCTTGCCCAAATAGCCCACCATGTGATGGAGCGTCCCAAAAGGGCAAACCCAGCTGCAAAAGAATCTCCCCAAAACAATGGTTAGAATTACTGTAGCCAGTGCCCACAGCAGCCCGGCATACAATGTTTTGGTTGTCAGCATGGTACCGACGGCCACCAGAGGATCGAGCTGCAAAAACCAGTCGACCGGCCATCCGCGCAGCTGCCACCACTGCTCCCCAAAGGTGCTCACAATGCAGAACCAAAAAAAGAGGAGCAAAAAGAATATCTGACTGATTCGCCTGACGGTAACAATTCTCATGAGATCGATTATTTTACTTTGCGCTGAGTTAGGAATATCTTGTTGGTTCCCGGATCCCTCTTATCCCGCTCTTTCACGGACCAGTTTGAGTGACTCGTAGTCTGCAGTTCCCAGACCCGCATCTTGAGCTTTCAGGATGAACGGCAGATCGGCCGGCTTTTTGCCGAGCAGGCTTGCCCCGAAAGCGTCGGCTGCCACCTGATCGGTACTCACGATCATGCAGTTGGTCTGCTTGAGGTCTGAAAGAGACCCACCGGTCGGACCGTTGGTCATCATCGTGGTTGTCCCGTCGAGGATAACCAGCGTTGGTTTCACCATCATAGCCAACTCCAGGATGATGTCATTAATGTTTTGATGGAAAATATTGCGCCGCCCGCCAAGAAGCCCGTACCAGTTCTTCATAACCATTGATGCACCGCTGCGGTGATGGTCTTTGACCGGGGCAATACCGATGACCTTGTTAACCCCTTCGAACGGAGCGTACAAAAGAGGCCAGTCCCTGATCAGCTTGGCTTTGGGGACTGTTGTGGACGCAAAGGAACTGCCCGTTGGCAGCATGAGTTTGGCTCCAGCCGAGCGAACCGCTTCCCCGATGCCGCTCAGGGCAAAACAGCTTTGAGGATCGTTGATGGGGTTGTCGGTAACGACCACCGATGAAGCACCCGCTTTGAGACAGAGATCAACGACTTCGGAGAGCAATTGTGGGTTCGTGGTGGCGGAAAGAATCGGCGGAGTCGCAAAAGCTGCATTCACCTTGATGAGAACCCTGTCATTTTTCCGGATAAAACGCTCGATGCCGCCGATGGCCTTGAGCCCCAGATCTACTGTTTTTCCGCGATCTTCGCCGGTTATGATACTCATCCTACCCCCGAGATCGCCAATGGAAAAATCCGGCAGAACGACATTGTCCCCACTCGATTGCGAAGCGGGATCAGGCCCTTTTCCGTCGTAGAGCCAATAGCTCAACGATCCGGCGGCAGCCACAAGCACCCCCGCTTTGACAGAACGGGAAAGGAAATCCCTCCGGCTCATGGAGTCGTTTTTTGATGATTGGTTCATTGTTTTTGATCGACCTTTTGCAGTTCCTGGTAGAGCGCAAGACCCAGCTTCAAGGCAGTATCCTTGCTTTCAGCTTCGTGAACTCCGCCCAGCGCCTTGCCGTGAGAAAAAATCAGTTCGTACAGATCGAAAATCTCGACCAGTTTAATTCCCGGCAAGTTCGTGCCGGGATCTAGGTCGGAGCCGCCATTTTCAAGCAAAAACCGATGATAGGCTTCAGCCAGTTCCTGCGCATCTTTGTCGGAATGTCGGAGAGACAGGAACGCTCTCATTTCCTGACCGTCGATGGTGTATTTTGCCGTAAAGACATTGTTCATACGACTGAATCCAAAGGCATCCGAGGCGAGAAGAGATATGCTGCCGGGGTTCAGATTTTCCCGGGGAAACAGAGCCTGTTCGCTCAGTTTTTCCGATGAGACGGGATTTCTATTCACAAAGTTCTTCCCGATCGCAAGCATCTCATCCGTCAAATCACCGCTTGCGGCAATGATCTCCACATAGTCTTGGCCGTGCACGAAGAACAGAGCATTTCCTGTTCGGTAGGCATGAAGAGTTAATTGAACGGGTTCTGCGTCGGCGCGGCGCTGCGTGCTGAAAACAGCAAAGGCATTGCGCGTGCTGCCCATGTCAAACAATAATATCTCAAGCCAGGAATCGGCCTGTTCCGACTTTTTAAAACGCTGACTTTTAAGGCTGCGGAACCCTGCAGATAGGTAGAGCTCCGCCTTGCCGTCGATCTTGTCCGAAAGATTCTCGGGACCGAATGTTTCAAGCGGAGTCAACGGGATCAGATCATCCGGGACAAGAGTTTGAAGTTCGGAAGGCTTGGCGGATTTCTGCGTTGAAGCGATGCTGGAATCGCTTGGTGATAAAGAAGCGGTGAATAACTTCGAGTCGTAGCGCGACTGCTTGACAAGAATTCCTGCTGCGATAACAACAAGCGTTGCCAGAATCGCAATTCCCGCCAGAGTTTCCATCTTTCTAGAACGGTTTGCCATGGGTTCCGCCTGTAACCGTCGATATTCCTTCAGTATCAGAATCCACTTCACCACCGATTTAAACATTCAAATCCAAACTCGCCAAGCACCTCTGATTATACACGAACCGCAATAAGGA